>Ga0310690_10009091_pt1 | contig 12502 bp, 9 predicted proteins | sample AusTroGonzalo_MG_2_FD_207661 | JGI IMG/M metagenome (GOLD analysis project Ga0310690, IMG submission 207661) | Bovine rumen microbial communities from tropical cattle in Woodstock, Queensland, Australia - Gonzalo_04 (v2) (version 2) | ecosystem: Host-associated > Mammals > Digestive system >...
GGTTCACATATACCTGCACCTCGGCCTCGCCGGGAGCGGGCTCGTCGGCCTTCAGGTCGGGGAACAGCTTCACCAGCAGCATACCGTCGGCGTAATAGGCCAGCCAGCCGCGACCGTCGGCGTTCACCTTGCGGTTCTGCTGTGCCTCGTCGGTCTTGTACCACGCAGCACCGTTGGCTGCTTCGAAGTTCATCAGTCCGGCAGGCCAGATGCTATCCACAGGCTCGAAGAAGATGATTCCGTCGCCGTTTGTCACGCGCGAAATCTCCCAGGGGGCCACGCGGCGCGCTTCGCTGCCCTCGTTCTTGATGGAGTAGCTGATGACGAAGGAGCCGTTGCCCTTGTCGGCCACGATGTCCTTGCCCACACTCATGCCTAGGCGCTGCGACACGGGGCTGCTGATGGTCAGTCGGCCCTCGTCCTGACGCTCCACGGTATAGTCGCCCTTGTCGAACTCCTGCACTGGCGGCCAGTTCCATTCCTTCTGCGGACTGGTCCAGAACGTGCTGCCGAAACTCTCGGGGAAGCGCGACTGCGACAGCACCTCCTTGTCCTGATACTTCAGCGACATAATCTTTCCGCCCCTTCCGGCATCGACGACCATCGTCACGTCGCCGTTCTTCAGTGTGAAGGGCTTACTTTCGTTCTCTTGGCTCTGACGGGGACCGAAGCCTCCGGGGAATCCTGGCGTCTGTGCTCCTGCCGTCAGGGCTGTGCATGCCAGCAGGACTGCTAAGTAAATTCGTTTCATCATTATTATTAATGTGTTGTTATTAGGTTTTGTATGCGCATTACTTGCAATCATCTATTGCGATGCAAAGTTACAAAAAAATAAGCAAAACTGCAAGTCTTTTTGGAGTTTTTTTTCTAAACATGAACTTTAACGCCTCACGGCGTGATAATCGCCAACTTGTTGGCAAAGATACGGAATTTGTCAGACAAAACAAGACGTTATAGAAGAAAAAGAAGAAAAAGAAGTGTTAGTTTATGAGATATCATATATTTAACAAAAAATAATTCTATAAATATATATTATATTTATAGCGCCTATAGGACATAGGCTAATAAAAACCTTCTTTTTCTTCTTTTTCTTCTTTTTCTCGCTCCTTACCTAAATTGGTATCCGCCAATTCCCAAAAAATGTTAATGAAGTGATGATAGCCATGCACGGCTATTGCATACATGAATATTTATGCCTAACTTTGCTGTTGCAATCAGGATGCAACAGCGACCATCGGCGGCGGCTCAGCGAAGGCCTAGCAAGCTCGCTCTCCGCGCTCGCACTTGCACGATGGTTGCACGGTGTTTAGGCAGATGCCTGCTCACTGAAATTAGCACGCCGCTCATCGAAAATAGCGCGCTCCTCGATGAAAAAAGCACGTCGCTCGTTTAAAAAAGCAGGCCGCTTCCCCATTAACACTAGGTAACAAGAATTAGGGAAACATAACAATGTTGCTCGAAAAATGGAAATAAAATGGCTATGAATTTGGCAGTTCGCTCACTTATTCGTACCTCTGACCTTTGGTCGAAGATACTTCCGTTCGACAATAAAAACAAAAAAAATCGGTTTTTGTTTTGTATTGTTCTCACTTATTCGTACCTTTGTCGGCAAAACAATTAACACAAAAAAGTAAGAACATGGAAAAAGTCAATGTGAAAGGCCTGTTAAGGCATGTGATGACGCTGGTGCTGCTGCTCCTGGTAACGGGTGTGCAGGCACAATGGCAACGCCCTGCCGCGCAAGAGAACTCGGCTGCGACGGCAAAGAAGTTTACGCTCGACCTGACCGACGACGGGAAGGCGCAGATGGTGTGTTTCCTGCCTGTGAACCCCTCGGGCAAGGCCATCGTGGGCATTCCGGGAGGCGGCTACTCGGTGCTGTCGAACACCCACGAGGGAACGATGGCTTCCGGCTGGCTGAACGAGCGCGGTATAGCCTATTTCGTGGTGAACTACCGGCTGCCGAATGGCGACCGCACCATTCCCATCAGCGACGTGGAGAAGGGCTTCCGCATTGTGCGCGACTCGGCACAGGTGTGGGGCATCAACCCGCACGACGTGGGCATCATGGGCTTCTCGGCTGGCGGACACCTGGCATCGGTCATCTCCACACATTCGCCCTTCGAGGTGCGCCCCGACTTCTCCATCCTGTTCTATCCTGTCATCTCGATGGACGAGCGCGTGAGCCACGTGTGGTCATGCCGTAACTTCCTCGGCGAAGACCAGAAAGACCCTGCCATGGTGCGTGCATTCTCGACCGATAAGGCCGTGCGCCGGCATCTCACGCCCCCTGCCATCATTATCATGTCGAGTGACGACAACTTGGTGCCGCCTGTGACTAACGGCCTGGCCTACTACACAGCCATGAGGAATGCCGGCAACGAGTGTGCCATGCTGGTCTATCCCAGCGGTGGTCACGGCTATGGCTTCGGCCCCTGGTTCTCCTATCGCGACGAGATGCTGGCCACGCTGGGCAAATGGCTCGATGCACGACAGAAACCGAAGCCCGACGCCGTGCGTGTGGCATGCATCGGCAACAGCATCACCGACGGCCACGGCATCGACCTGGCACCTGCCAACGGCTATCCCGCTCAGCTGCAGAAGATGCTGGGCGACGGCTACTGGGTGAAGAACTTCGGCGTTTCAGCACGCACCATGCTGAACAAGGGCGACTATCCTTATATGAAGGAGATGGCATGGGCCGACGCACAGGCTTTCAAGCCCGACATCGTCGTCATCAAGCTGGGCACCAACGACTCGAAGCCCGAGAACTGGCGCTACGGCGCTGAGTTCAAGCAGGACTTGGAGCAGATGATCCTTACGTTGCGTCCTGACCTGGCTCAGCCCGTGAAGAAAACAAAGAAGGCTAAGAAAGCCGTAGCATCTCAAACCACAAGCCCCAAACCTCAAATCTATCTCTGCACGCCTATCCCTGCTTTCAAATCGACGTGGAACATCAACGACTCGGTCATCGTGAACAACATCATCCCCATTCAGCAGGAGGTGGCAGCCAAGTACGGGTTAGAGGTGATTGACTTGCACACCCTCTATGCCAACGACGGCGACAAGATGCTCGACGACGGCATACATCCCGATGCCAAGGGTGCACGCCGCATGGCCGAGATCATTGCTGAAAAGGTGAAAAAGTAAAAAGTAAAAAGACAATGCGGATTACGGAGCAAGACAGGCAGTTTATGCGTGAAGCCATTCATCTGGCCGATGAGAGTGTGCGCAGGGGTGGTGGCCCCTTCGGTGCTGTCATCGTGAAAGACGGCAAGTTGATTGCCGGCAGCAGTAATTCCGTCACCATCGACAACGACCCAACGGCCCATGCCGAGGTGAATACCATCCGTGAGGCATGTCGCCGTTTAGGTACTTATGACCTGTCGGGATGCACCATCTACACCTCGTGCGAACCATGTCCCATGTGTCTTGGCGCCATCTACTGGGCACACATCGACCGTATCTTCTACGGTAACACCCGTAAGGATGCCCATGACGTCCAGTTTGACGATGATTTTATTTACGAGGAGCTTGACCGTCCGCTGACAGAGCGTACTGTCCCTCTCGTCCCGCTGTTGCGTGACGAGGCACTGCACTCTTTCCTGCTATGGCAGGAAAAAGAAGATAAGACGGCGTATTAAGCGAAGTTGCGAAGACGCTCTTTCAGTTCGCGACTGTCGGAGAGCAGGTTCCACACCGCATCTTCTGAGAGTACGCCGCGTTTGAGGCCGGGTGGTAATAGCCCGGCCTCGTCGTCGGCATAGTCTTGTTTCCACTCGTCGCTACCGTAGTACTGGTCGAGGATGGCTATGGCCTCCTGCACTTCTTCGTACCTGTCGAGGGCAGCCGAGAGGTCCATCACGGCAGCTGAGGCACGGTCGAGCCGTGCCTCCATCTGTCTGATACGTTCTGTCTGTTCCATGTTTTTTAGGAGGTTAGAGGCAGATACCGAAGGTGAGCTGGTGCATCTTCGGGCCGCGGTCGTCCTTGAAGAAAGTCATGGGGCAGTACTTGCAATAGATGGAAGGAAGCCACGATGTGTGCAGCTGCACCATTCCCTCTACGGTGAAGGGGCGCTGGCCTATCTTCTTGGTGGTCACCTCGTATTCCTCGCCCAGGAACTCATACTCGCGCTGGCCTACGGCATAGACATTCCAGTTCACGATGGCACCCAGGGTGATGCCCCAGTCCTGATCTTTGTCGAAGTAGTGGGTATAGAGCAGAGGCACCTGCAGGCTGAAGGTCTGCAAGCTGGTCTGTGTCTCGGTCTGTCCGGGAGCATAGTCCGTAAGCATCATCATGTCGCCCACCTTTGTCCAATGGGTGTCGTCTGCCATGTTGTAGCCGCGCCAGTTGAGGCCCCAGCCGATGCTCCACTGGTTCTGCTTGCCATAGGGGTGCCAGTCGTGGGTAATGCCGAAGCCAACCTCGAACGAGGGCCACACCTTGAAGTCGTATTCGTCGGGGGTGTCGAGCATGGCGTTCAGACCGATGTTGAAGTGCCAGGAATGGTCCCATTTGCTGTCCTTGCCTTTCTTCTGGAGGATAATCTTGTTGAAATCGTGGATGTTCCTGACCGAGCGGCGCACGGCTGATGTGTCAGGGATGCTGATGCGCTGCACGTAGTGGAAATCGGGGTCTTTCTTCATTCCGCTGATGACGATGCGCTGCACGGTGTCGCGCGTTTCAATTCTCACTTTGTTGGCATCTTCGATGACCAGCGTGTCAGATACTTCCGTTGCCATGGTAGGCATGGCGATGCAGCCAAACAGCAGGGCTGCAAATAGTTTCTTGCTTGTTTTCATTGTTGTAGAATTATTTGTATTCGTTCTTTTTATTGATGCTTTTCACTGTTTTGTCAGTCAGCTTCCACTGCTCATACTGGTCGTCCCAGTCGCGCTGGTCTTCTATCTTCTCCAGCACGGCATTGCTCAGTGGGGGCACGCCCAGCTTCTGCTTCAGGCGGTCGATGTCCTGCAGGGTATAGCCGGTGGCCTCCAGACGCTGTTTCTTGGGCTGTCGTTTGCTGGCCTTGTATTCGTCCTTGGTCAGATAGACCACGCTATCCACATACAGCTCGGTGTTCTCATGGAAGACTTCCGTCGAGCCGAGAACCTTCATATCGATGTCGCCATCGAAGGTGATGCGCTTCAAGTTGCCCTGCGGCACATATTCCACGGCCTCGTCTTCCAACTGATAGACGGCATTGGCATGCACGTTCTTCAGACGGGCACTGGCAATGACGATGTTTACTGTAAAGAGGGTATCAGGGGCAATGGCGTTGTAGTCCATGCGCAGCTCCTGACGGGCAACATCCCTGACGGCAATGCCTGCCAGTCCTGTCTTCGCATAGACACGGGTGGTGTCGCCAGATGCTTCCATCGTGTATTTCTTCGGCAGACGGCGTGCTTTCTCCAGAAAAGTATAAGGCTTCAGTTCGTAGAACTCCATGAACTTGCCCGGCTCTTCGGGATGTACCAGGTCGCGGCCCACGATAACCTCGGCGCCTTCGTCCTCGTCCTTGTCGTAGCGCACGTCGAGCTCGCAGATGCCTTCATACACCCGGTAGAGCTTATGCTGGCGGTCGGAGATGTAGATGATGCCGTCATCCACATAGCGGTAATAGCCGTAGATGCGCAGGCAGTAGTTCTTCGACTTCTGGAAATCCACTTCGCTCAGGTTCACCTGTCGCCAGATATCTTCATCGTCGCTGTTGGTCTGCCCATGGGCGGGCATACTTATGGCAAGTCCTGCCAGTAGCAGGACTGTCACTTGGAAGAATGTCTTAAAATGCCTCATACCTTTAGTTATCGCACGTTTTCGTTCTTTTTGGGTGCAAAGGTACAAAATAATTGAGAATTAAGAATGGAGAATTGAAAATTATTTCTTAACTTTGCAGCAAAATTGATTTAAATATACTAAACTATGGACAAAACAAAGGGAATGATGTTAGGGCTGCTGGCAATGCTGTCCCTGACGGTTTCAGCACGAGAGGTCACGTTATCCTCGGTCAACAACAGGATTGAAATAACGGTGAGCGACGAAGGCGGACTGGCTACCTATGCCGTCAGCTACGACGGGGTGCAGGTCATGGAACCCTCGCGCTTAGGTTTCGAGGCTGACTTTGGCGACTTTACGCAAGGTCTGACGATGGGCCAGCAGAAGATGACGATGATGGACAGCCGTACCAACTTGAAACGGAAGGTCATCAAGCACTCGACTTACAGCAAGGCTGTCGCGCGCTACAGCGTGCCCTTCAAGAATGCCAAGGGACAGGAAATGACGGTGGTCTTCTATGTGACGGGCAACGACATTGCCTACCGTTACGAGATTGCACGTCCTGGCGAGAATCCCAAGTGTGGCGTCATCCGTCGTGAGGTCAGCTCGTTCCGTTTCCCTGAGAATACCACCACGTTCCTCTGTCCGCAGATAGGCCCTATGACGGGCTGGGAGCGCACGAAGCCCAGCTACGAGGAGGACTACGAGGCCGATGCTCCGATGGCCAAGAAGTCGCGATTCTCTCAGGGCTATACCTTCCCTTGCCTGTTCCGTGTGCCGGTAAATGATGCTGACAATGCCTGGGTGCTCGTCTCTGAAACGGGTGTTGACGGCAGCTACGTGGGCTCTCATCTGAGCGACTACAATCCCGAGACTGGCTATACCATCGCCTTCCCGCAGGCTGGCGAGAACAACGGCATCGGCTCGGCTGAGGCTGGCATCCCCTTGCCATACAGCACCCCTTGGCGCACCATTACCCTTGGTGCCTCGCTGAAGCCTATCGTCGAAACCACCATCCCCTACGATGTGGTTTCGCCGAAGTATGAATCCTCGCAAAAGTACAAGCCAGGACGCTACACGTGGTCGTGGCTTGTATGGCAGGATAACTCCATTAACTACGACGATCAGGTGCAGTTCATTGACCTGGCCTCGAAAATGGGCTACGAGTACTGCCTCGTAGATAACTGGTGGGACCAGCGCATAGGTCGCGACCGCATCGAGGAGCTGTCGAAATATGCCCAGTCGAAGGGCGTGTCGCTGATGATGTGGTACAACTCGAACGGCTATGAGAACGACGCTCCGCAGACACCACGCGACTGCATGTCAACGGCCATTGCCCGCGACAAGGAGATGGCTTGGCTGCAGAAGATTGGCGTGAAAGGCATTAAGGTCGATTTCTTCGGTGGCGACAAGCAATGCACCATGCAGCTCTACGAGGACATCCTCTTCGATGCCAACCGCTATGGGCTGCAGGTCATTTTCCACGGCTGTACCATCCCTCGCGGCTGGGAAATGATGTATCCCAACTATGTTGCCTCCGAGGCTGTTCTGGCCTCCGAGAATGTCTATTTCTCCGAGGGACATGCCAGGAGCGAGGCCTTCGAGCTCTGCATGCATCCTTTCATCCGCAATGCCGTGGGCACGATGGACTGGGGGGGCACCATTATGAATAAGTACCTGTCGCGCGATAACAAGAGCCGTCATCGCCGCTATACCACCGACATCTTCGAGATGGCCTCTGCCATCACCAACCAGACATCCATACAGTGCATCGCCATTCAGCCCAACAACCTTACGGAGAACGAGCTGCCTCAATTTGAAGTCGATTGGCTGAAGGCTGTGCCTACCACCTGGGACGAGACCCGCTTCATCGACGGCTATCCTGGCCGCTATGTCGTGCTGGCACGTCGCCATGGTGACAACTGGTACGTGGTCGGCCTCAACGCCCTGAAGGAGCCGTTGAAGCTCACCCTCGACCTCACCAAGTTCTGGTCTGCCGGCTCTCAGCTGAAGTACTACGTCGATGATGCCAAGACGGGCCAGCCCACGCTCACCACTCTGAAGACCGACAAGAAAGGCAAGGCCAAGGTGGTGATTCAGCCCGATGGAGGAATCATCCTGCAAGATTGAAGACTGAAGAATGAAGCTGCTCCTGCTGGCATGTTTGTGGATAGCTGCGACTGGTGCTTCTGCCACCTCTCAGGCAGCGTGTCCCATCGTGAAAGTTCAGGTTGAGCGTTTGTCCGACCTGAGTGTTCCCCGTGCTGGCCACAATATGTTCTATGCCAATGGCGAGCTGACAGTGGTGGGTGGTCACACCGCGGGCTTCAAGCCTACGGCCACGGCCGAATATTATAAGGACGGCGAGTGGCACCTGTTATCGACGGTGTATGACCATGACAATGGCCTTGCCGTAGTTTTGAAGTCGGGCAAGGTGCTCCTCTGTGGTGGGCACAGCGAACCGATAGGCATCGGACAGACCTATCTCGTGGAGTGGTACGACCCCAAGAAGCATGTCTTTATCGGTTTCGGCAGTCTGGACAGGAAACGCACGTTGGCACAGGGCGTTGAACTGGACAGTGGGCGTGTGGTCATCGTCGGTAATCATTATTATCAAGATGGCATCGAGCTCTTCGACGGTCAGAAGACTTTCTCCTATGTCAAGGATGTGGCAGCGGAGCGCATGTGCCCATATGTTTTCCGCACGTCTGACGGCGATGTCATGATTCTTGGGGCTTACGACACTCGGTATCAGCCATTGCACAGCGCGGTCGTTGACCGCATGAAGGGTGAGCCTTTCATTGCACCGCTGCTGGAGGAGTGGCAAACCATGCCTTTCGAGCGTTCCTTCAGTAGCGATGTCAGCTTTATAGGTAATGAGCAGAAGGGCGACTATTCCTATCTGCTGCCCGTCGCTAACACAGAGGGACAGGTGGCCATTGCCCTGGTGCGTGACACGGTGTTTACGCTACTTCCTACCGAGAGTGCGATACCCATGACTCCCTTTGGCGACAGCATTCTCTATGACTCACCAGCCATCGTTGATAGGCAGGCGCAAAGGGCCTATGTCGTAGGGCGTGACATGCGCGACCGTTATTACTTCCTTAGCATCGACTATGCACAGGCGCCTGCCGCTCTGATGCTCTACCATACTGACCTCATGCCCGACATGGGTTGCACCATCCCCGTGCTCACCCCTGACGGCAACCTGCTCATTACCGGTGGCGTAAACCAGAATAATGACAACTTCGCTCCCTTAGCCACCGTCTGGCTCATTCACGTCAATGGGAAGCCCGTCCAAGCTCAGACGGAAAGCAGATCTTACGTATGGTTGTGGCTGCTCTTTATCATATTAATAGGGATAGTTGTCGCATTTTTCCTCGTGAGAAAACGCCAGAAAGCCCATCCAAGACCTATTAGGACAAATGAAGCGGTTCAAACCTCCGAGGTTTCCGCCCTCCTGCAACGCATCTGCCAGCTGATGGATGAAAAACAGCTCTACCTGCGCAACGATTTGAAGGTGCAGGATGTAGCCGTGCGCCTTAGCACCAACAGTAGCTACGTCAGCGAGTGTATCAACAGCGGGCTTGGTCAGACATTCTCGCAGTTTGTCAATGCCTATCGTGTCCGCCATGCACAGGAGATTCTTCGCCGACAACCCGACGTGAAGACTGCCACCGTAGCCACAGAGTCAGGCTTTAGTACCGAGGCTTCTTTCTTCCGCAACTTCAAGGCCGTCACTGGTATGACGCCTCGCGAGTGGCTGCAAAAAAATGCAAAAGACTAACATTTCCAAGATTTGTTAGTCGATTTCCGTAAAATGATAGTCGCTTTGTAGGAGCTTTTGCCTACCTTTGCCAATAATTATTTCAAATTAAAATTATTGACAATGAACAGAAAGAACATTTTCTATTGGCTGTTATTGCCAGTGCTGGCCCTGATCATGGGAGCCTGCGGAGAGACGGATGACGAAGACGTTACCCCAGAAACTCAAACGGGTGAATACGTTAAGGACTTCAAGCGTGTGAAACAATATGGCGAGACAAAGCAATTCCAAGATGATCTTGATGCCTTCGCTACCTACGCCATTGAGATTCAGGCTTTCCGTCATGGATGGTGGATGCTACTGTCGAATGGTTTTGTCAATGGCAACGCATTCTGTGCTACATTCGACGATATCGAAGGAGAAGTCGGAACTTTGTCTGCCGAGTTTTGTTACAACGTTATTGATGGGATTGTTGAGAATGCCGACAAGTATGAGGAGGCCATGGAACGGCTTCAATACTCTGGCATATTGCCCGACCCCAAAGCCTCGGCGACGCGTGGGTGGTTAGCTGATGGTCTCAACTTCATCTACAACTGCCGAAATGCACAGAAGATGGGGCGTCAGTCGGTCATGGCCATCATGCACTACTCCTCCATAGGCACTAATCCTACAAAACTGAAGGAGTTGTTCGACCTGCTGCCCAGCAACCTGCGCCGAGGCTATAGCGATTACGCCTCTTTCTGGAGCGATTTCAGCAGGGGTAAACTTGATAGTCGTGCCAACCAGATTTTCGTCAACCTCTATACCTACGACCCGTTAGACTTTGGCGAACGTGCCCGGATTATGGGCATTACACCTGGTGGCAATGTCACTGCAGCAGGTGCGAAGCTCATAGAGTCGGGCATGAACTTGGTTATTGACGCATCGCCCATTAGTACTCAGCTGGGCTATGGTAAAGACATCTACGGTGTATACAGTGCAACAGAGAAACTGGTGAAAGAAGGCGACGTGAAGGGTTTCTTGCAAACAGCGCTCACCAATGCCGTGAACTATGGCCCCATACTTTACAATGGGATGAAGTACGGACAATGGGAGGGCTACGACCTCTTCAATCCAGATGAGTGGGATTTGGCCCTGAGTCAGGAAGCCCTCAATACCATCCTTAATGATGCTGTCTTCAGCGACACCTTCCAAGAAGCAGCAAGATTCGATTTGGACGATCGTCTTATTCCCAACTTGGTCACCGCCAAGGATGAAAATGGCAAGGAAGTGCTGCTCGTCTGTATGGTAGATGTGAAGACGGGGCGCATCACCTTGGGTTTCAGCATGGACAAAGAAGGCAACATAAGCATGAATCCCAAGACTCCCGGCACCAAGCAGATTACTGTTGTTGGCAAGAATGGCAAGCGCAAGACCAAGACTATCATTGTTCCGAAAGACAAAGATACAACCGTGGAGGTAGATCTTGACGAAGACGAGGGTACGCTTCTGGAGGATGAGCCGAAGGAAGGTTTCCTGAAGCTTGACCGTAGCATAATGGAGTTTTTGAGCAATGGCGGTCGCCTGAAGACACTTGTTATTGGCAACTATCTCTACTATAGTTGCTCTACTAAGGACAAATGGATTGAATGTAGCATTCCATCGGAGATGAACGAGCTAACCGTGCGAGTGGCTGCCAATGACTCCACGACGAAGCGTAGAGGACAGGTCACCGTTATTGCCACCAACCAACAGGGTAAGGTGCTGAAGACCGTCGTGCTCCCCATCACCCAAGAACCAAAAGAGGTAACTGAAAACTACATCACGGCCACGCCGTCTACTTTAGAGTTTACAGACGAAGGCGGTAAGCTGTCGACGACCGTCAATCACTCCTGGGAATACGCATTCACGGCCTACGATTACGACGACAGCATGGCCGGGTGGGCCACTGTCAACGCATCGGCAACAGAGCAGGGAAAATTCGTCGTTACCGTTGATGCCAAGCCAAACACCACGGGTGAAGAACGTTCTGGCATCATTACCGTCTTTGCTGCATCTACCCGAGACTATAGGGACGATGCCCTGAACGGGAACGTTGACCCTAACAATGTGCTTACCACTACCATCATGGTGACACAGAAAGCGGGTAGTCGACAGATTACTCAAGTTGAGATTAGTTCATTTAAATTCTACTCAGGCATTAAGACTAATTGTACAGAGTACCATTATACTCATGATGGTAAGAATGATAAGACACGAGAGTATGTGGATAATAGTCATGAAGGGGGCTATTTTAACCAAAGGTTTTATCCAGAATACTTTTCTTCTAGTTTCACCGGCTCATCATTGCATGTGGAAGGTAAATATGAAAATCGTGGTGAACTATATGAAATTTCGTTCGATATCACAGGCATATCGGGTGACTATAAGGAAGCTCTTGTAACAAACCTTACATGCAAAAGGGTTATCTCCGAATCTGTATTCGGACATGAAAAGTACAACCTCACGGCGTCTTATACAAATATTCCACTCAGTAAAGCATATATAGCATTCGCTTCTAACCCATTATCATTGAGTCGTCTGCACTTTAAAGGAAAAGTTGCTGATGGTATGGGAATATCAGGACACTCTTGTGAGAAATATACGAACGACGGGTGGGGAGGATATACTCATTATCACTTTGATTACCTCGACGACGGCGAGAACTTTGCAGACTTAGAAATCGACTTGTCAGTTAAGTAGAAAGAAAATAGTTCAATACTCAGATAATTCGGGCGAATCGTTCAGCGGTTCGTCCGAATTTCCCTTACAGCCATTCTAACAATAATCCATGTAAAAAAGAAAAAAACAAAGATAATATTTGCGAGAATGGGGAAAAAAGCGTATATTTGCAAGCTGAAGAAACCTATAACAATAAAAAGTACTATATCAGTATGAAAAATGTACCTGTAATTAAAATCGGTATCGTGGCCGTGA
>Ga0310690_10009092_pt1 | contig 12500 bp, 20 predicted proteins | sample AusTroGonzalo_MG_2_FD_207661 | JGI IMG/M metagenome (GOLD analysis project Ga0310690, IMG submission 207661) | Bovine rumen microbial communities from tropical cattle in Woodstock, Queensland, Australia - Gonzalo_04 (v2) (version 2) | ecosystem: Host-associated > Mammals > Digestive system >...
CTATTAGCAAAATCTTTGCTAACCTCAGGAGATGTAACAGCACTACCTTCAAAGCAAGGTTCTACGTCATCCCCAAGAATGCACAGCTTACTAAAAACTGCGTCATTAATAATGAAAAACTCAACTCCGAGATTATTATCCGTTGCCCAATGTCCATCTAAAGTTTCATCATCAAGTTCCATTGACTGTGGTTGGCCTTGTGTAATTACTTTGTTAAGTTCTTCAAACTGACCAGACCATAAATAGCCTGTTGTCATTAAATAAGTACGTTCCACCTGATTTTCAAATTCATCAGTATCAATGAAATTTTGGAACCATATTTTAGCATCTGGTGAAACAAAACCATAAGGAACAGTCTTACAAGAAGTTGTAAGTTTACCATCCTCTATATGCATGATATGACCATGATCACCAAAATCACCTTTTTGATCACTTCACGCAGCAACAATAGGCGTACCCCGCAAAGTTTTAGCCATATCTTCAGCGGTCGAACGATTAATATATGAACCATTGCGATTATGTCCTAAGTAAAATACTTTAATTTCACACTTGGACATGAGAGGATTAATATCCAAAGGTTCAAGATTAATAAATTGCGGCCCCTGAATTGTACTCACTTCAGAAATATTTTTTAAAGCCATACAATCCTCTCCTAGCTCGCTGATTCTCTATTTTGTATTGTTTTTTCGGATTTTTGGTCATCTGGTAATTCAGGGCGACCACCTTCCGAGGTAGGAGCATTACTATCACCTTTCTCTGTTTTATTATTATTACCACTCATAGTAGATGACATTTGCGGTGGAATAAATAATTCTTCCAAATGCAATAGTTCATTCTCAAAATAAGCAGTTGCCATAACAGTACTTTGTGACTGCCCCAAAGCAACCTGTGGTAATAATTTAGAGAAACCAATCTGTGTTTGCTCTTTATATGTCTTAGATAAATCTTTATAATTATAAATAGTAGTTGGTAACATAGTTACTTTATACTTTAAACGCTTTGTATTTTTATTAAAAGGTTTAAGTAAACTTTCTGCGTATTCTTCAAACTGTAACAATAAATCTGTCATTGTAGCTTCATCGTTAGCGATTGATTTCTCTAAAGCAATATTACCATCTGTATTAAATTGCTTTTGGCTAACGCCGGCTTCATTATAAACAGTTCTTTCAACTTTATCAAGTTGGTCAGCAGAACTCATATTACCATTATCAGATAAATCTTCGACTTTAACATCTGCCAAAGTGGTTAAAACACTAATTCCAATAGCGTCTCCAACCATTTCAACAGCATTATTATGAAATGCTTGAATTTCAGGTATATCAAAAATAGATTCACCATTTTTATCTAATGGCATCTCTTGAATAACTAAACGTAAAAGCTGTTGCTCCATACGTTTTTTATCTAAATCCTGGGCATCTTCTAAGTCTAAGAGCTTAGGGATAACCGCAACAAATAACGGAATATCGGTGTTACTAAGATTAAACTTAACAGTCCTATCTGTATCCAGTACAAACCACCCTGATTCATCACCATTAAAATCTTTCTTTAGTGTACCGCGCTTATATGATAAATAAGCTTTTCTAAATTCTTCTGGGAATAATTTAAGTACTCTAATTTTATAATCAGCGTCCGCAAATTTATCGTCAAAATATTTAATATTAAACTCAACAATTGGTTTGCCATTAATTTTATAACGACTGCGGCAATAGTCTGGATGCAATTCTTGTAAATAAGCAGCTTCTCTTTGTTCTACCTTATAACCATAATAGCACCCATTTTTTACAACTTTAAGTGCGATTTCCCCAAAATTCTTTCTTAGTCTACAATTATCCAAGAGGTTAGAAGCTTTATATCAACCTTCAATTACTTTTTCTGGTTTAATATTATCATCATAAACTATTGGAGTAATCATTCAGTCGTAACGATATAAATAAGCTATATATCTACAAAGACGCATATAAATACCATTCATAGCAAAATATCTTTGAGATATATCCCGCAAAGTTTTAATATCTTGTTCGGCTAAAGCCCTAACAATATCTTTACGTCTAAATGGACGATGGCGATGTCTATCAAATTTATAATCTACATCAAAAAATACATCGTTAGATAAAGTAGTTTTACCTATTTTAATTTTATTAAAATCCCTAGAGGTATGCGGGGATTCTGACTGCGAAGTTATTTTAAAATCGTTTGCGGTAGCCACCGCTCACCTCCTTAATAACCTGCCGCCTTCATAATATACTCATACGTTATTTTAGGTTCATCATAATAAGGTATAGTAATTAATTTAATATTATGATCTAAGCAGTATTTTCGTTTTTGTGTATCGTTGTATTTTTGCCTGCTGACACCACGTTGCCCACCAAATTTGCTTACGCTAGTATAGTGTTGTCGCCCTTGGGCTTCAATTAGAAAATCTAATGACCCATCCTCCGCAAAGCAAGCAAAATCAAAACGTAAAGCTCTTCCGCTTGACGCTATTAAATCATCAAAACTATATTCCTCTTCAAAAGGAATACCATAGTCAGTTAAAATATTATGTATTTTAACTTCTAAACTCGAAGCTAACATCAGTTTCTCCTTTTGCGCTATCTAATAAATATTAAAATTATCTTATTTTAAATTATTCTATCTTACCCCAATTTTTTTACTATAAAACATTAAATCATTTGGATTAATCTTTGGACGTTTGCCTCGTTTATCTTCTTGTAATTTACACCAATATAAACCGTAAATTAAAGCAGAAAATTTGTCCTTCTTGATTTTTTTAGACGATTGTTTTAATATAATATGTGCGCCATCGTTTTCTTGAATTAAGTTTAACATTTGGTCTTTCAGGATAGAGGTTTGCACAAACGGTTGCAGGTACTCCGCACGCTTTACCGCACTCATCTTTTTACCTTGCTCTTGGGAAAGTAATTTATTCTTTGCAATATTTTCATCTACTAAAAATTTAATGCGGCCTGCGCTCATTTGGGATTGACAATATGCATACATTTCTGAGTTCAAACTCTGGTTTGCTTTCATAATGTACATGGCGTTATGAATTGTATTTTCTGTCTCCATAGACTTATATACTCTATCTTCATCATTATAAACGCCCCAATTAAATAATATCTCGCCTGTGTCTGGGTCAGTTGTATCCATAGTTAACATATCTACAAGTCCCGCGCCCAGGCCGTTACCGTCGATGACGGCTATGCGGCATTTAAATTGATTAAACAATCTTTTAATTTTAATCGCTTGCATACCAAAATGTTCTTCATCGAAAGAATAAATATTTACTAAGCGTTTCAACATTGCACCAGACGCCGCAGGTGTAACCTTAATAATACATACTTCAGTAGTACATCCAAAACGTCCAACGTCAACGCCCATAATATAATATCCCTCTTTAGAGGTTTTATTACTATATTTATATTCTGGAAGATTAATAATTCTATTTTTATCAAATTTAGATGATTCAAAAAAGGCAGACTCAATATCACCAGTTCATTTAGATTCATACTCACGTTCAAATGATGCTTCGTTAAATGTACCATCTAATTTTAAGTCTTTAACAAAACTTTTTTGTAATAATCCTTCAATAACAGGAACACGCCAAGAACCGCCAAGAATCATTGCTTCTTTTGGACGCGCAACCGCTTTACATAATAACTGAATTAATTTTTCATATGAGAATGTATTTTTGTAGCCCGCAGTAGTCACAAAAATTTGTGACTTATTTAATACTTCATCATCATCTGGTCCTCAACCGGGAATTCGCCTATTAACATTCAATGTTGGTATAATTACTTCATTTAGAATATCTTGGTCAATACCAACACACTCTTCCATTAATCCAGCTTGGAAACGCCTACCTCTTGTTTTCTCGGTCGCCGCAACATTCTCTAGTGTTGAACCATTCTTAAAAGTATATATAACACTATCTTTAGTTTGCGAGGTCCGTGCTCTCGTACCTCGTGTATCTCATATAATTTCTTTTTCAAAAGCAGGTATTAGCTTACAAATTTCACCTACTTTACTAGATAGAATCTGTGCAGACTGTTCTTTACCACCCGCAACAGTGAATAATTGTGAACCGGGATATAAAATAGCTTTAATCATTAAACACATAACTGACATAAAAGATTTTGACCATGCACGCACAAATGTAGCAAAAACATATCTATGCCGCATAACAACTCTTAAGAATAATCTTTGATAAAAGAAAAAGTGAAATGAATTATCTGGGTTTAAGCTACATAAAAAATCTACAAACCTATCCGGATAAACTCTTCAATAAGCTATAATTTTTCTTAAATTATCTATATTCTTTAAAATAGTTTCTTTAGTAATCTCTTCTTCTTGTTCTCTAGTTTTTTGATTGGAGATAAGTGTATCTAGTGACATAACTACTCCTCTCCAAGAGACTCTAACAACTTCTCTGCGTCTTTTTCTATTTCATTTTCTAAGAACATCTGAAATTCTTCAGCCTCATCATCCGTCAACGCGTCGGCCGCAAGTTCTTCACTAGATGTAACTAAACCTTCTTCAAGACTTAAGTCACCTTCTTGTTCTGCTTTCTCTAACTTTTCAATATAAGACTCAATCAAATCACCTAAACCAAGTTCAGTAGTAACTAAACCATATGTGTATGATTTTAAATCTCTAATAGTAAAATCTATTTTGTCTTGCGGATATTCATCTGGGTCAATGTACTGTGGAATCGGCCCACCTTCTTGCTCACATAAAGCAATTAATTCTCCAACAGAATCAAGATAACGTTGTTTATCTTCTTTGTTTTGAGCTTCAGTAAATTTACCGGACTTCCGCAACTGGTCAAATACTGTAGCTAAACTTTTATAGCCATTAACATCGCCAACATCTAATGTTTCATCCATTTTTAAAGAAGTTTTACACATTTTCTTTAATACTTCTTCACGGTCAACATTTAATTCATATTCATTGGCATAACGTTTATACATTGTCTCCATTGCAATTCATTGCGCTGGCGTGTAAACTGTACCTCACTTTAACATTAAGAATTGTATATCATCATCTGTAAGTGAATCAGTAATAGCAGATTCATCAATTTGATATTTAGGTAAATCAGGTATCTCGAACTCAGGTGTGGAGTTCGACGATGCTGTCCCCGCAGACAATGTATTATATTGTGCTTCTGTTATTTCTCCATTTTCTAGCTTGGTTAATAACTCTTGTTCTCTCTCTTGGGCAGCTGCGATTGCTGCGTCTGATTCTTGTTGTTGTTTCTTGTCCGCAAAATTTAGTTTATCAGTATCTGCATAACTATACTGTTTATATTGAACCATGTTCATCGCCCGCAAATAACGCCCTATTACAGACTTAGGGCCGAATGAACCGGGATTCTTTTTATATGTTTCATTGCATAGTTGTACTCATTTTTTCTCGATGTAAGGTACATCAAATTTTTCTAAGATTCATGTAAAGGTTTCAGGTTTGCGGTTATCTATATACATAGTTAGACAATCTTTACAAATATCGTCGCGGTGTCCTGTTTTTAGCTTAAAGAATTCAGTCTCCGGTCGCGACCTCCCGCACTTGGTACAGGTTATGCGTTCTGTTGCCATAGCTGCTCCTTTTTTCTCTATAAAAAAAGCCCCGCAGGGCTTTTATTTTATTTGGTTTTTCCATTTTTACAATCTTTGCATTGAGAATACCAACCATCTTTAGAAGAATTCTTGGAGAAGAAAGCAGGGTGTCCCAACTTGACCTTCCCGCACTTCGTGCACTCTTTCCAATAGCCATATTCAACATTAGTATAGTATCATACTAGATAATCTTTTTGTGCTTGTTCGGCTAATAAACGCGGTATTCTTTTTCGTCAAAGAGAAGAGTAATATTGTTCAGAATGTCACTCTCCATAGTCATCATATATAGCTAGTTGTATTTGTTCATTAGTAAGACCATCTATTTTTCAAATGACTAAGTCGTAGAGGATAGGATAGTCTTCTGCGAGAACATCATCAACAAGATTTTCTAAGTCTATTAATAGTCAATGCATGTCGCATTGAGTATCGTCCCAACATTCTTCTTTTAGTTTAGAGTAATAGCAAAGTAGGAAAGAAATGTGGTTGGGGTTTAATAATGATAATATTGCATCTGATACAGGCATTTGATTTTCATCAAAGTGTACTTTTTCATCTATGTCTAGTTTAGTTAAAGTTTTTAGTTGAGCGGAGCGGACTCGGCCGTTTGCTCCTTTCCAAGATGCTTTAAGTAAGTAGGCTTGTTGCCAAGTTTCAATTATTGTTTTTTTAAGAGAGTAACGCGCGGGGCCCCTTGCATGTTGGAACTGACGTTGCAAGGAATCTATTGTGTTGATGAGGTCCCGCATCCCCGGAATAAGGTCTTTTTCCTCTTCTGTTATTGGGTCTTTTGGATCTAGAATTTGATTTTTGTCATTGTTTATCATGGCATAGATGCCATCTTCTCCATTTTCTAAGTTGGAGACTATTTCCTCGTAGGATACCTGACGTTTATTAATTGTTGCTTCACGATTCTTTGTTAGTGTTGGATATTCAGATTTTTTTTCTCTCTTTGTTTGATTGCGGTCTTGCGTAAATAATATATAGTTAGACATGTATAATAAATATTGTGGTGTAAGCTTTTCGTCAGGAGTTTCAGAAAGTAATCTGTTAACACACTCTATTCTTTCTTCTGGAGTGGTTAAGCTATAGTCTAGTTGCATGTAAGACACTCCTGTTTCTGTATTTTTTCTTACAATAGTATTATACCATTTTTTTCTTACCTTTGTCAAATTTTTTTTATACTAAAGTATGAAAATTTTTTTCTTTGATAAAAATAAATTTCGGGTAATATCGGTTATTAGATTTTACCCTTGAAAAAATAAAGTATTTTTGATTATGGAGTGGAAATTTGATTGTGAATGTGGGTTGGATCGGATGAGAAGAAAATTGTTCACAGTTTTTCCACAGTCCTGTAACCGCTCCCCGATAACCAAAAAAACATTTGACATGTATTGTCATATCTGCTAGTTTTTTTCATGTAATGGGGTTATCCCCCGCCCGGTATGGATGGATTAGGAGAGTATCATGGTAGACACTAGAACCACAGTGCGCGACGTGTATGCTAACGGCTGGACTATTGAGCGCGACGAAAATGACGGTTTTATTGCCGGCGGTATTCGTGTCAAGCGCGGGCATAATAACAGTTATTACATCAATATCTATGGACGTGAGTATGTTGGTAGTAAAATGGCAGTTTTCCAAGATATTGCATTTTATGAGAGTGATGACGAAACACTAGCCACAACTAGTGCACTAATTAATCTAATTGAGCATAACTCACGTAGGGATATGGCATCCCTTATTTTGCCGCTTGGTATTAGTGACTTGATTATTTATCTTGAGTGGCAAACTGATATGTACGGCGATTATTATCAACTAAACATTGAAAGCATGAACGGTGACATTTTGGTTAATTGGGTTAGTGACAAACTTAACTTCACCGACGCTTTGCACGGTCTACCTAGTACGGGCGGGCATATTGATGGAGTACAAACTATTACCCTGCTAGCTTTGGACGCTTATACCAAGTTTGTACAGTTGTGCAATAACTACTAATTACCAACTAGGATGATAGGAAATAACTAATGCCTAGTAATTCCATGTTTTCACTTAATAGTATTGAAATGGCGCGGCGCTACGTGCAAACTAGCGCCGCGCCTACGTTTGCATTATTCTACGAGGAGAATAATTACATTCATGCAATAGAATTACCCGTCTGTATGCCCGTGTTACTTTTAGTTTTTCGTGAATCACGTGCAAGCAAAACTAATGGGCAACAAATTATTCTCAAGCGCAAATACTTCTCTAAGGCTCTCAAGCGCGCTCTAAAACCCTACAATGGCGCGACACGTGTACTATGTCATGCCGACGCGCTTAAGAGCGTTAAAACGTATTTGAGCGCGTCTCACGGTATTAAAAGCCCAAATAACGGACACGTACTAGAATATCTGTATTCGTTGCACGTTGGCGGCGTATGGGATAGTGGCGACGCGACGCCATACTACGTGCGCGGCGACGTAGTAAAACCTAACGGCGACCACGTACAATGCAAAGCGACAAACGGCTCAATTACCGAATCATCGACACTGACAGCTATTAAATACATGCACGAGGGTCTGTAATGCCTTTTAACGCTTAAATAACCAAACTGTAATGGGGGAATAGTTCAATGCTATGTTTAAGGCGTTACACGGCGATACAATGACTAGTATTACATCTGTACAACTATCGTCACGACACGACTGCACGACCGAACAAACGTTCGATAGCACAACAAGGATAAACACCTACCAACACAACACTCACACCTATTATATAATCGCACTATCATAGAACTGGCAATATATTCGCATTTTTCTAGAACCGGCGATATATCTGCATTTTTCTAGAACCGGCGATATATCCGCGAATTTACGGAACTGGCATAATCGCACACAAATAATTCTCCGCATAATTTCGCGCCATAAAACTCGTGCATAAAATTCTCTATAGAACCATCAACATAAAAGCGTTTCATAGAATCGTAAAAATAATTCTATTGTTTGTGCTACAACACGTACAAATAGACAGAATAAAAATCTTTTGATATAATTAAATTGTTAAAAATAAATCAGGAGAAAAAGGTAAAGCTATGACATTTGTTGAACTGTATCAGATTGCTCACGAGATGCTAGAGTTGTATTGTCCTAACGCAGCAGGACATTACAAGAATCAGACTGCTAGGATGATGATTAACACAGCCAGGTATTTCACGGGCACAACGAACAAATGTTTGGTTGAGGATTACATGCGGACGCTAGCGGAAGCGTTCGCCAATGGTTATGATTGTAGACGATTCCAATAGAAAGGATGAAAGATGTATAACGTTGATGGCGCGGCTGTGCGGGCGCTGGTAGAAACACTTCCGTCACACGTATTTGACGAGGTCGTGTCAGACCTGCCAGAGCTATTAGAAGGATTACAAGAGTGGCAGGTAAGAGAGTACATTAAATTCATTGAGACAGATGAGGGCTACACACCTGACGATGTGGCTAAGGAACAAGGCTATGAAGATGTTGAGGACATGTATCAATCAGGGCCTTACTTCATGGTGTTCGATGACGGTGTACTAATCATCGAGTAGCTTAAAGTACCGAACAAATGTTCGTGCAGTTGTATTAATGCAACAAATGTTTAATTATGTTCAATAATTATGATATTAATGTAGTTAAATATTTAAATAATAAACACCAAACAATCATGTATTAACAAAAATTATTAGCCTAAGTTAATATTTTTATATTTTTTTAAAAAAAGGGTTGACATGCGGCGTTTCTAATATTATACTTAAGATGTAAGTTAGAACAACCGCAAGGAGGAAGTCATGAAGCACACGATGGACACCATGAAGCAGAAGGGCCACACCATCTACACCTATGGTGAGAAGAAGCATGGTGGATATTATGTGACCATCAATGCTCACGAGCAAGGCTATGCTTGGATGGCAGTTTGGTACTGCGACGAAGAAGCTGGTGACTGCGATGTTGCTACCGAGTTCGGGATGACGATGCACAAGGTGGAACTCCGCAGGGCTGCTGGTAGGATGATGGCACGGCTGTGCGAGGGCGGCTACCATCTCGACGCCATCCGGCTGCTGACCGATTTGGTGCAAGACGTGGCTTAGTGCCACGTCTTTTTATTTTTTAAAAGTGAAATTCAAAACGAAAAATTATTTTTGAGAATGAAATTCAAAATGAAAAATCATTTTTAAAAATGAAATTCAAAACGAAAAATCATTTTTGAAAATGAAGTTTGAAATGAAAAATCATTTTTGAGAATGAAACTTGAAATTTTAAAATGAATTTTCAAAATAAAAATCATTTTTTTAAAATGTTCGTATGAGGGCGAAAAATTATAGCACACCCGAACAGCAATGTCAAGAGTTTTTTGCAACTTTTTTTTAAATTTTTTTTCTAAGCCCAAATCGAACAAATGTTCGGTTCTACACACACACTACACTCTCTCGCAATGCCGTAAGGTTAGGCACGACCCGCTTGCTATGTCTTGGCTGCTCTGTCTTTCTCTCTCCTTTCTACACCTTTAGTGTACTATGTTATGTGTTATGTGTCAATAGAAAAATAAAAAAAATAAAAAAATTTATTTTGTAATTATGTATTGACATGCGGGACTCGAAGGGGTACACTAACATTGTCAGGTAAGACAAACGAAAGGGGTAGAGTAATGAAGTGGATTATTGGAATAGTCGTGGCTATGCTGGCAGCGGTCTGTCTGATGGGCTGCACTCCGCAGGGCACGGATGATTTGCAAGCCGAGGTCGATGCACTCACGATGCAGCTTGACGAAGCAACCGACGCTAACGAAAGGCTTGCAGATGCTTACATTGACCTAGAGGCCGAGAATAACGAACTGCGCGAGATGAACGCCGCACTCATGGCCGACAATGAAGCACTGGCTAACCGTGAGCCGCAGGTTGTCTATCAGACAGAATATGTGGAAGTCCCCGCCGAGGATAACTACATTGAGTGCGGGGGTTGCGGTGCACACGTTCACGACTGGTACTACATCGAGAACATGCAGGGCACCGACCTTGTAGCCGTCTGCGCTAACTGCTACGATGCAGCTTGCAACTACTACAATGGCGATATTGTTGAGCAAACAGTTATCGAAGTTGCCGACTAAAGGGGTGGGGCTTTAAGCCCCGCCCTCTGAGGGCGAAAATTTTAGCACAACGCCGCAGAAAAGTCAAGCATTTTTTTAAAGTTTTTTGCAACTCTTGGTTTAGTCCTGAAACCAGGAGTTGCTTGCTAAACAATATTATTATGTTATAATTTAAGTAGCCTAAAGAAAGGGGTATTAAAATGACGTCGATGGCTATGGTGTTTGTGCTTGTTGGTTGGGTCGCTATGTTTGCGGTGTTTTGCACGTGCGGTTATTGTGCGGTGCAGTATTTCCGCAACGGTGATTTGGTGAAGTGTTTGGTCTGTGCGGTGGCTTGTATCGTTGCCGCTATTCCTATCGTTACTATTGGATTTTAAGGGGTGTTTAAAATGCTGTGGGGCTTGATTCTATTTTGTGCGTCTGTGTTCCTTATCTCGTGGTTTAACCACATGCAGCGCAACTACTGGCACATTATGACTGTGCCGAGCAAAATTTTTGTCTTTGCTTTGCCTATTGTTGTTTGGGCTATCACTTGCATTGTATGGTATTTTGTGATATTCTACTAGTGTAAGACTAGATAAAGAAGGGGGTTTATTATGTGCATGTTCTGCGAATTTGAGGACACTAACGCAAAAAAGATAGTTGTCTATGGTAACGAAACAATTTACAGTGAACGCAAGAATAACCCGTGGGCGCATTTTGTTTTAGCGCGTTCGGAAGTGTGGGATAATCAAACACAACTAATCTGTGGTTTGGGGTTGCCCATTCGTAATTATGAAGCCATGACAATTTTTTATTGTCCGATGTGTGGGCGTGAACTCTAACAACCTTAAAAGGGCGGAGCATAAATTCCGCCCTATGAGGGCGAAAAATTTTACCACGGCCGCACACAAAAAGTCAAGCAACTATCAGTTTAAAAAAACAACTATTTGTTTCACCCAAAACTATTGACTTACTCCACTAGATGCACTAATATTTACATTGTCTAAAGCCTAAGAGAAAGGTAAAACATGAGCAAGAAATATTACATGGTGCTTGACGTGGAGACAGTCGCCGATGCTCGTATTCCCTACGATGTGGCATATATTTTGATTGACCGCGAGGGAAAAATCATCGAGCGTTTTAACGCGCTCGTGGCGGAAGTCATGGACAATGAAGTCATGCGTTACATGCTCACGCGAGACAGTTTCGCCAAGCGCAAGGCCGATTTTTACCTTTACACTTGTAATGCGCCCGTGCGGGACTTCGTCACCATCGCCGACTATGTGCGCGAGACTATCCGCACATTTAACGCCGTCGTAGTTGCTTACAATGCCGCTTTTGATACTAAGGTACTGCAAAACATGGCGCAAGTTTGCGAGGGCGCGGACTTCTGGCCTAACGATTGTCAAGTTTGGGACTTGTGGCACATGGCACTAAACACCATTTGTGACAGCGGTAATTATGTGCGTCACTGCATCGACAACGGTTATTTGACCGACAAGGGCAACATTAGCACAAGCGCAGAGGCCGTTTATTCCTACTTGACGCAAACACCCGACTTTGAAGAAGCACACACCGCCCTTGCAGATTGTGAGATAGAAGCGCAGATTTTGACCGCTATTTTTAAGCGCAAGCAAAAACTAACGACCGACTTTTGCGCCCCTGTCTTTCATCGCCCCGTTTGGCAAAAGCGGTGCAAAGTGCAATTGTAACACTTACCCGCCCCACGTGTTAACCCCTTGACACGTGGGGCAAAAAAATTTTTAAAAAATTTCAAAAAAACCCTTGACAACATGCGCCCCGCAT
>Ga0310690_10009094_pt1 | contig 12500 bp, 9 predicted proteins | sample AusTroGonzalo_MG_2_FD_207661 | JGI IMG/M metagenome (GOLD analysis project Ga0310690, IMG submission 207661) | Bovine rumen microbial communities from tropical cattle in Woodstock, Queensland, Australia - Gonzalo_04 (v2) (version 2) | ecosystem: Host-associated > Mammals > Digestive system >...
GCTTCTTGGTGCGCTGCCACGCCACCGTGGCCAGCTTGTTGGCGCGGCGATACTGCCACAGCCATGCGCCCTCGTCGTACTTCTTCTGGCCGCAGTGGCTGAAGGCTTCGGGCAATGCAGTGGTGCCGCAGAAGATGGGTATGCGGGGGCTCTGCGCCGGGTTGTCGACCGACACCCAGCAGATGCCGCCTACCTGGTCGGGTAGCCAGTCGCGCAGCTGTGCCACAAACGAGTATGAGCACCATGCCACGCTCACCGTCCGCTTGAAGTCAACGGTGCCGGGAGCCAGCATGTTCAGCGTCTGCTGCATGGTGCCACCCATCCACGGGTTGGCCACGGGGCTCACCACAGTGTCCTTGTAGGAGCTGCCGTCCTCGCGCTTGCGGTCCACAACCACCTTCAGGTTCTTGCACATATCCATATCGGTGCCCTCGTAGGTGGAGCGCAGCAGTTCCATCACGTCGGTCACGTCGACCTGGGTGTCAGGTTTCACCGAGAAGGGCAGCTCCGCCATGTCATACGTGAAGCCCTGCGAAGGGGCCAGAGTGTTGAATATAAAGAACTCGCGCTCGCGGAAATTGCGTCCGTTGGCCCACGAGGTGTTGAAGGCTTTCCAGAAGCAGAACTCGCCCTCGCCGTCCCAAAGGTAGTATTTCTTGGCCACCTCCTCGATGTTGTCCGAGCACATGAAATAGTCGGGATTGTTGCGTTGCAGACGCCCGATGCGCGGAATATTGCAGCTGACAGCCACATGGTCGTCGGGCACACGCTGTGCGGCCCACACGGCACCCAGTTTCTCCGGACCTTCGCCGAGTATCTCCATCTGCCATACTTCTTTGCGGTCGGCAATGGTGATGCACTCGCCCTCGTCGCCATAGCCATATTTGGCCACCAGCTGTGCGATGAGGCGTATAGCCTCGCGTGCCGTCGTGCAGCGTTGCAGGGCTATGCGCTCCAGCTCCTCGATGAGGAACATGCCGTTGGGGTTCACCAGTGTGTCGGGACCGCTGAAGGTGCTCTCGCCTATGGCCAGCTGGTGCTCGTTTAGACAGGGATACGACGTGTTGAGGTATGCGTAGGTGTGCGCCGCCTCCGCAATGGTACCGGCAACGCGGATGCCCGTGGTGTCGTCGGGCGACATGGTGTGCATGGTGCCCTTGCGCACCTTGTGTTTGCTGCCCTTCTTGTGGTCGGCGGCGGGCTCGATGGTCATCCATGTGCGGTAGCGTCCGTCGCAGGTGTGCGATGTGATGACGCTGCCGTCGGTCGAGGCGCGCTTGCCCACCATTATAGAGGTGCAGCTTTCCTTATGATTAACTTGTGCTACCGCAAGCATCGGCAACACTGTAAGTAGCAGAATTACTATTCTTTTCATGATTTGAGGTGATTCTAATTTGGTGCAAAGATACGAATAAAAAGCCATTCTTCGGCCACTCCACCGCATTTTCTCCGTCACCCCTCCGTACCCTCTCCGTTATTTCTACGGGTAAAAACCGGTGAACAACCGTTAAACAGTCAGAGCGGGTACGGAGCGGATACGGTGTAGCGGCATGGATGCGCCGGATTATTAAGCCGCTTGTACAATATTTTCGCGCACGCGACGTTATATACTAAAATATTCTGACAATGATAACTATAGGCATTACTGGAACTTTGGGCGCTGGCAAGGGCACCATTGTGGACTATCTGGTCAAGGAAAAAGGCTTCGTGCACTATTCGGTGCGCGCTTTCATAACCGAAGAGATAAAGCGCCGCGGGCTTGACGTGAACCGTGACACGATGACCGCCGTGGGCAACGACCTGCGCGCCAAGCATACGCCGTCCTACATCGTCGAGGAGCTTTACAAGCAGGCATCGGCATCTGGCTGCAACTGCATCATCGAGAGTGTCCGCACCCCCGGCGAGGTAGAGGCCTTGCGCGGAAAGCCGAGCTTCTACCTCTTCGCAGTCGACGCCAATCCCAAGGTGCGCTACGAGCGTGCCGTGCTCCGCGGCAGCGAGACCGACCATGTTAGTTATGAGACCTTTATCGCCAACGAGCAGCGCGAGATGGACAACGACGACCCCAACAAGCAGAACCTCAAATACTGCATCGAGCACGCCGACTTCAGGTTTGACAATGGCGGCTCGTTCGAGGACCTGCACAAGCAGGTGGAGGAAGTGCTCGGGCAGATTACATACCACCGCCCCAGCTGGGATGAGTATTTCATGGAGCTGGCCAACGCCGCCAGCCGCCGCGCCACGTGCGACCGCGGCCGTTCGGGCTGTGTGATAGTGAAGGACAAGCAGTTGCTGGTCACTGGCTATGTGGGCTCGCCGAGCGGTTTGCCCCATTGCGATGAGGTGGGACACCTATTCCGCCAGACCATTGATGCCGACGGCCACATAAGCACCCACTGTGTGCGCACGGTGCATGCTGAGCAGAACGCCATCTGCCAGGCGGCCCGCCGCGGCATAGCCCTCGACGGTGCCACGCTCTACTGCCGCATGACCCCCTGCCGCACCTGCGCTATGCTGATTATCAACTGTGGCATCAAGCGCGTGGTGTGTGAGCGCAAATACCATGCTGGTGCCGAAAGCGAGGAGCTTTTCCGCCAGGCGGGTATTCAGTTGGAGTTCTTCCACAACGAGGTGCAGCAGTACGAGAACCAGTGAGTCGGCATGTACGAGTACCATACACTGCCTAACGGCATCAAGATTATACTGAGCCACACGCCTTCCAAGGTCGTCTACGCCGGTGTGTATATCAACGTCGGCTCCCGCGACGAGAAAGGGGCCGACGAGGGTATGGCCCATTTCATCGAGCATTCGCTCTTCAAGGGCACCACACATCGCAAGGCTTACCACATTCTCAACCGCATCGACGGGGTGGGGGGCGAGCTCAACGCCTTCACCACCAAGGAGGAGACTTGTGTCTACACCACCTCGCTGGCCGAGCACCTGCCGCGTTGCCTCGAACTGTTTGCCGACATACTGTTCTGCTCCACCTTTCCCGAGGCGGAGATTGAGAAAGAGCGCGAGGTTGTGATTGAGGAGATTAACAGCTACAGCGACTTGCCGGCGGAGCTCATCTACGACCAGTTCGAGGAGCTGGCGTTCGAGGGGCATCCTCTGGCGCACAATATCCTGGGCACTAAGCGTAATGTGCGGCGCTTCACGCCGGAGCGGCTGCGGCGCCACATGGAGCTCAACTACACGCCGTCGCGCATGGTGGTCAGCGTAGTGGGCGATGTGGAATTCGGGCACTTGGTACGCATGTGTGAGCGCTATTTCGGCAGTTTCGGCAACCATGAGTCATCGGTGGACCGCAGTGCGAAGCCGGTCTTCCACCGCTTCGAACGCACCGTGCACAAGCGCACTCATCAGGCCCACATACTCATTGGCTGCGAGGCACCGGACATCTACAGCAACGACAAGACTGCCTTCACGCTGATAAACAACATACTTGGTGGACCGGCGATGAACTCGCGTCTCAATGTCTCTATACGAGAGCGCTACGGCTTCTGCTATAGTGTTGAGTCGCAGTATGTGCCCATGTCTGACACGGGCCTCTTCTACATCTACGCCGGCGTTGACCTCGACGCGCAGGAGCGTGCTTTGCAGCTCATGCGTCGCGAGCTGGAACGTATGTCTACGGTAAAGCTTTCTCAGCAGCAGCTGCGCATGGCTCAGCGCCAGTTCATTGGCCAGATGGCCATCAACAACGACAATGGCAGCAACGAGATGCAGAGCATCGGCAAAGCAAGCCTTAACTTCGAGCATGTCGACACCCTCGAGGAGATGAACGCCGACATAATGAACCTCACGCCTGACGAGGTGTTGCGTGTGGCACAGAGCCGCTTCGCCCTCGAGGGCATCAGTACGCTAATCTATAATTAAACGATATGAAACCTATTGTAAGTATCATCATGGGCAGCACCAGCGACCTGCCGGTCATGGAGAAAGCCTGCCAATTCTTCGAGGAGATGGAGATACCGTTCGAGGTTAACGCCCTCTCCGCCCACCGCACACCCAGCGAGGTGAGCGACTTCGCGCGTGGCGCCGCCGCCCGCGGCATCAAGGTCGTCATCGCCGGCGCTGGTATGGCTGCCGCCCTGCCTGGCGTCATCGCCGCCGAGACACCGCTGCCCGTCATCGGCGTGCCCATCAAAGGCTCGTGCCTCGAGGGTCTCGACGCCACCTTCGCCATCATGCAGATGCCTCCGGGAATTCCCGTCGCCACAGTGGCCATCAACGGCGCCCAGAACGCCGCCATCTTGGCTATGCAGATGCTCGCCCTTGGCGATGAAGCGCTGATGCAGAAACTCGTCGCCTACAAAGCCGGCCTGAAGAAAAAGATAGTTAAGGCCAACGAAGACCTTGCCAAGCTGGAATACAAATACAAGTGCTAATAAGGGCCTAACTGCCCCCGAAAGGCTCCCCATCCTCCGCAGCTCTGAGCAGACATTCCTCCTCCTCGGTGCTGTAGGGGATGGGGTTATGTTTTTTATACAGCGCAAGCATGTTCTCCTCCAGCAGCACCTCCACCTCGCGCATGGTGTGCTCCAGCTTTGATGCTGTCAGCTGGCATTCCCAGATGACGATGACCTTCCATCCGTTGCGGTACAGTACGTCATAGTTTTCACAGTCGCGCTCCTGGTTGCGTCTGATTTTGGATACCCAAAACTCGCGGTTCGTCGTCGGAATCTTGCAGCAACTGGAGCTCTGTACAACTCTTCCTTTATACTCCTGCTCGCGTTCCACTCTCGCGAAATCTTGTAAATCTCGTAAATTATTTCCGCTCCGCGGTTCGGATGACTCACACGTTAACACATTTGCGTATTCATCCATTCTCACCCCGTGCCCATGCCAGAAGCAACCGTTGACGAATATCGCTGTCCGGTATGGTCTCAATACAATATCCGGCTTCCCCGGCACACTCTTGACATTCAACCGATACCGATAGCCGTGACTCCACAGCCACCGTCGCACCTTCATCTCCGGCTTCGTCCCCTTCGAACGTATATGCGACATGCAGCGGTGCCGCTGCTCGGGTGTCATCGTGTCGGTCATGACTGGAGTCGCTCTAATGAGGTGTCGGAGAATGTGTGCTGAATCGGCAGGGGAACTATCTTATAGTCTGCGAACAATTGACGGGAAAATTTGAGGTCGAAAGTGATGCGCAACTTGTCATCTTCCGCACCTTTGACCTTGTTCGATGTATGAATACCTGTTACAAGGTATATGTCTCGTATTCCCTTGTCTGGTATATATGGAGCGAAATAGTCGATACCGTCCAACGGTATGGTTGTCGGGAAGGTGTCGCCTGAATAGTATAGTGTGGCAGTGCCGTCGAGAAAGTTGGCATACTGCGGGTTATCGGGTTTCACCACACCGACAAGGACGCGGTTCTTTACTTCCAAAGTGGTGCCTTTCTGCGGTATCACCTGCTCTACAATCTCCACAGCGTGTTTGTTGAGCAACTCTTTAATGAAGCTTGCCAACAGTTCGTGCTGGTCGTCTCCGGGACGCATGGGAAAGGCGCCGATATTTACCTCGTCAATGCTCTTGCGGAACCGTGAGAGTTCGTCCATCTGGCCGGGGAAGAGGATATATCCACCGATGACCTCTTTCTTTATCTTCTCGTCTTGGCGTTTGCTATTATAGTAGATGGCGTCGCGGTAGCGATGCATCTGGTTGATGGCATCGTCGGGCGGCACATCGTTCGCACCCTCTTTCTCCAGTCGGTATTTGGCATCGAAGAGGTAGGTTAGTTTCATGCCTTCCTGTAGGTCGTCCTTGGTCAGCTGCAGCACGATGTCGGGTTTCTGAGGCACAGTCTTCGACTCCAGTTCGCCAATGCCTTTCACGTCGTCTTTATCACTATGGCGTGGGTTATATACAAGTTCTGCCAATGTCACATCGTCTTTCTTGAAGATAATCTTCGAATGTTCTCCTTTTCCGAGACTGTAGGTGAAGAGACCGCTCATCTCCGTGCGGCTGTGTTGTTCGGCTTCTGCGCCAGTAAGCTCTTTGACGACCATCTCCACCTGTATGAAACACCATATCTCGTACAGGGTGGCTATATCTTTGGTCTCCATGCGGTAGAGGCCATCGTTCAAGCTGAACGACTTCTTCAGTATGGTGAAAATGCGGAACACTTTCGAGTAGTTCACATCTTTTTGCAGAACGAGTGATTCCTGTTTGATGCCGTCGAATGGTCCAACGGTGCGGAAGAAGGGGTGTCGCGACAGGCGATTCAGTTCGTCACGGGTGCGGGCTATTCTGTCTCGGTGTGTGTCGGCCATGCGTGTGTCCTGTAGGAGAACCCTCTCGGCAAGTGACGCATAGCGTTTCTGCACCGACAGCAGGGCATGTTTAAGGAACCGGTTTTCAGGAGTGTTATAGGTGTTCTGTTGCTCCTCCACGCGGTATAACCTCGCCTCCTCGCTGCGGTGTTCGGCAAATTCCTGCTCCAACTGCGGAGTGAAATGGCGTATCTGGTCGGCACGTTTGTATGTCTCTATGGCTTTCAGCCGATGGCGAGGCCGGTCGATGATGTTGTGTATGGTGCGTAGGAACTGCTCCTGCAGACCTCCGAAGATATTCCACCAAATGATGTCGTAACTCTCGCCCTGCTCCTCCTTGATTCCGTGGTAGGTACGCTTCAGGTAGTCAAGCGACAGCATGCGGTATTCCACCTCGATGTCTTGAAGGATGATCTTCCAGTCGTGATGGTAGTCGAGCTTTGCGGAGATGACATCATAGGAGAAGACGAAGCGCTTTTGCACACCGTCGAGGGTGTAGCCTATCGGCATGTCGGCACGGCCTATCTCGTTGCCATAGTTCAGGAATCCCGCCAGCAGCTGCTTGCTCTCCTTCCACGAAAAGCGGTCATTGACATCCTTGCGAGGACTGTCGAACCAAGCCCTTGTCACCTTCTTCTTGAAATCCACCCACACGCTATAGTCCGTCTGCTCGAAGAACACAGCCTCATCGGCAGTGTCCTTCGCAATCTCCCGCTCTGCATTGTCATGCATCAACACCACATGCTCTACACCTTCGCTCCATCGGTAGGAGGAAATCAACTTCTCGCCACCGAGCACACTCACCCCCTTGTCCCACATCCGTTGGAATTGGGTACTCTCCACTGTCAGCGTGAAGTCTTCGTGTTCGATGCGCAGGAGGTCCATTGCGTATGGTTAATCTTTGGTATTGTCAAGCAATAGATTCAGTTGTGACTGCAGTTCATCACGGTTGGGCAAATAAAGCTGATAGCGTGCCGCAAAAAGTTGGTTGTCGATACCCTGAAGGGCATACTCCATGAGCAGTTCATCTTTCCTTGCGCCTAACACTATGCCGACCGGCGGATTGTCGTCCGGTTGGCATATCTCATTTTTGAAGTAATTCAAGTAAAGATTCATCTGCCCTATGTCGCCATGCTTTATCTCGGCACGTTTCAAGTCAATCAACACATAACATTTCAAGATGGTGTGGTAAAACACCAAGTCAACCTTGAAGCGTCTTGAACCAATAGGTATGATATATTGACGACCGATGAAAGCGAAGCCCCTGCCAAGTTCGAGCAGAAACTTCTCCATATTGGCTTTGAGCGCATCCTCCAGTTCCTTCTCTTTATAGCGCTTCTGTGGAGGGAGACCTGCAAATTCAAGCACAAATGGGTCTCGAATGATATCTGAGGGAGACATTACCTGATGACCTTCGTTCGCTAGAGCCAAAACGCCCTTTTTGTCCGTACTCAATGCAAGACGCTGAAAGAGTGATGAGCTTATTTGTCGTTTCAGTTCTCGAACTTTCCATCCCTCTTGGATACACTCTTTCATGTAGAATTGTATCTCCATCGGGTCGTCGCACTTGAGCAATTCCAAATAATGACTCCATGTCAATTGTCCAGACACTGTTTGGATTTTTGGAAATCGCACATAGAAGAGCCTCATGTTGAACAGATTGGACCGAGAATAGCCCTTCCCTTTAATTCTGGTAAGATCTTTCGACAGGTTTGTCAATAGCTGTTTCCCGTATTCCGCCTTGACATTACCATGTTGCTCAAATTCGACGATATATCTACCAGTTTGCCAGTTGGCCTTTAGCAGTTCAGTGTTTACTGAAAGTGCTGCGGTTCCTCTTGCCTTCTCCCACACATCCGAGATAAGCGAGACAAGCCTAACATATTCCGAATTGTCTGTTTGTAGAGAGGATGTTGGTATTACTGTCAGATTCTTCTTCATTGCTTTTCCCTCCATCGTAAATGCTGTTTTTTATGCCCAGTAGCTGGTGAAGCCGGTGGCTTTCAGTTTGGCGAGCATCTCGTCTATCTTGGTGGCGGAGGTGCTTCCTGGGAGCGCAGACGTCCCGTCTGCTTTTTCTCCTATTTTGTCAACTATCTGCTCTTTGACAAGGACGTTGAGGCCGTCGAGGACTTTCTTGGTGCGCTCTTCGTCGCCTTCGATGCGGGAGAGGATCTTCATAGAGGTCATCTCGTCGAGGGTCTGCCACAACTGGCTGTCGGGGGCAAGTTTCTGGCGATTCACGGCATACATCAGGAATTCGTTGCGGGTGCGGTAGGCAATCTTGAAGGGTGTGCCCTCAAGTATGTTGTTCACCTTCACCAAATATGCCAACACTTGGTCGCAGAGGTCGCTGTTGTCGTTGTACACGTCGCATCCCTCGGCGGCATCGCCGATGATGCAGTTGCCTATATAGCCTATCTCGTTGCCAGCATCTTTTAGCCCTGCCGAGAGGTCCACTTCGTTCATTTCGATAGTCATGGCGCGGTCGAGCACCTTGCGGCTGAACGAGAAGGTGGTCTCGTCCATATTCACAGTGCCTACCACGAAGAGGTTCTGCGGGAGGGTGAGGCGCTTGCCGCCCTCCCCGGTCTTGTATGTCTTACGCTCTTCAGGAGTGTCGAACAGTTGGTCAATCAGACTTCCGTATGCATCGGTATTCTCGTATGGTATGATGGGGTCGGTAGTAATTGAGCCGTCATCCTGAAGTTTGCGGCTCTCGATGACTGACAGGTATTCGGCGAAGTACTGCTCCACGGGGGCGAGGTTCATCTCGTCGAGGCAGAGGAAGTAAGGCGTGTCGGGGTCCTTGATGGCCGCCGCCAGGAAGCGCAGGAAAGGTCCAACCACGAACTTCTCGCCGTTCAGACGCGACACATAGCCAATAAGCTCGCTGCTGTCGTGCCAGTTGGGCTTCACCTGCACCATGCAGAAGTTCCTCGGGTGGTTCTTCCCGTATTCAGGGTCACCCTCCTTCCAGCAAGCCTTCGCCATCTCTCTCACAATTCTGCTCTTTCCCGTTCCCGAAATTCCCGCCAGCAACATAAACGGCTTCGTCCGCAAGGCGGTGAGGTATGGATAATACTTCGGCTGTAATATATTAAAGTTCAGAGCTCTTTTTTTTAATGGAGGGGTCTCCTTGGATTTAACAGGAAGACTTATTTTTTCGAGTATTTGTAAGTATGTGTCAATTATTGCATCAATATCTTTCTGTATTAGTTCATAGTTCACGCTGTCATCCCAGTTGTATACCTTATAGATATACGAAGAATTGTATTTTTTTATAACTGTATCAGCTGTTTCATACTTCCATTCTGCAAAAGCTTCTTTTATCGTTTTCTTATTATCTACTTCAGCGCCCCATAGTACATCTGGCTTTTGTGTCGCGCTTACTCCATACGCAAGAACAATCTTTCTCACATTAACATGGTTCAAGTTTTCCTGTAAAAACTCTTGTGTTCCATAGAATAGTAGAACTGGGTATATCCCCTTCCGGGTTTCTTGCCCTTTGGCACAATATGAAATCCACGGAATCTTGGATATATTACCTGTCATGCCAATACTAGCTTTAACTTTTAATCCGCGATAGGATGATTCTAAACTTTTCCGTTCAAAATCTTTGTTTTTTCTATGCTCCCACATAGAAGTTACAAGTTTTTCAAGACTGTACTCCATGTTTGTATAGGATTAACTGCTATTTTTTATGAATATATTTTTCAAAATGAATGGCCAACAAATCCCTGTCTGGAAGGAATCGTTTGGGCATTATCAACTTTCTATTATTTATACTTCTCACATATTCTTTTGTGGGGACATCTACATTATCCAATTTGGTTCCTAAAAACTCTTCGGAAACGAAAACCTCGTAATCTGGTGAGATGCCGATTAGATTCTCGTCATAAGCCTTATGGAAAAGAACATTGAGACATAATCCATTTTGAGGATTAGTCCTGTTTGACTCATCTTCACTCCACCCTATAATATGACACGCATGAAGAAGCTTGGGGTTGTTTAGACCTGTAATACAGCACTTGTTTTCATAAGATGACAACACGGTATCCCTAAAGAAACTCTGATTGATTCTGCGTTTGACCTCTTGAATCCGTTCGGAGCCTTTTGGCAAATCGTGAATATCAATAGTCAGAGATTCTTCAAGTTTCTTGTTCCTAAACTTAGCCAGCAGCACTTCTGCATCATAAGCAAGTTGATTCCAATGTCCATAATACCTATTCCAAACTTCCTCATCAAGCTTTCCCGTATGGCTAAGGCCGCCAACTCCCCTTTCTTTCATCTGAGGGTCAAAGCTGGCGAGATTACCAACCTTACGAACAACTGCACCCGGGGAACGTCCAAGTAACTGCGCCAAATCTTTGACAAACTGTTTTGTCGCCGAGAATTGGCCAAAAGGATTCCGGCAATACTCATAAAGTACTACCGTAATCTGTTCTTCTGTCCAATTGTTCTTTGTTTCTGTCATAAATTGAATATCAAATCTATGCTTTGTTCAACAGACCAACAATCCTGGCTTTAATATTTTCATATGTAATGTTTAATCTACTCTTCGCAATAGCAGTGAGTCTTGAGGTATGGGCCAAAGCGTCTCGTATGGGTTTATATTCTGTGGCGTCTCTCTGTAGCGTCGCTTTCTTTATTTTGTCCGTTTCATCGTCGGCAATAGACGCCAATCTATCCATATCTAAATAGGATAAATCAGAGTCATTCTCACGAATGTCAAAATTAATATTGGCTCTCTGTTTTGCTGCATTGGCCTTAGGCTTCCATTCGTTATCAATTTGATTCTGTATGCCTTGAGGTATGGCAATCTTTTTCTCGGATATATATTGCCTAAGAAGGTTTTCGGAAATAAAACATTCTCCGTAAGATGTTAGGTTGAACTCGGCGTCTTCTTGAATGTTTTTAACCCAGCCTTCAACTTTTTTTCGACTTGTATCATTGTCTTTGGGCGGAATAAAGTCCTCTACTACAACATTAACTAGTTCTTTAGATTTCCTTTGTTTTTTAGTTATTCGTAGATTCTCAGAATCTCCGTCCTGGTTGATTTCTAAACGCCAAACATCCCAGTCATTTATTATCGTTTTGAGCGAAGATTCCAACTCAACCAATAACTCTTTAAACTTTGGATCATCAGGGACGACCCCTTCTCTGCTACTTGTAAAACGATCCTCAGCATCATCTAAATCATCAAAATGGATTTGTCCATACAGGTAACTTTGAACTATTCGAGCTATTGGAATATGTCGTAGAATATCCTTTTCCCGTAATCGGCCATTTACAAATAAATCAATAGTGATTTTTTCCTCAGTTCCTCGTATTTTTATATCAGAAGGAGTCTCTACTGATGCTATAAAACCTTTGACATTTTTATTTGCCAATGTTATTGTTTTCTTCTTTTTAAACTCGCTATCATTAATATATGGATCATCTATTTCGTTCAATATCCATACGAACTGCGTTTTTTGTTTTATCTCATCTAACTCTTTTATTGTTATTAAGTTATCGTTAATGAATATATTGAAACTTGTATCTTTAAGCGAGAAACGGAAATACAATGCAACAAGCTTAACAATATACTCAATTCGATTTCGGATTCCATCCTTTAAATCTTCAAAAATGATAACAGTTCCCTTTTCTCCTATTATTTCATCATATGTTGCAAGCTGGTTTTCTTCTGGTACTTCAAGGCTATACTCATTAGATGATATATCATCCTTTATGGCCTTGTCTAAGCCAGAATTATCAATAACGCCCCCAACAATAGAAGATTTTTCCGTCTTCGTAAGAACCGTTATTTTCTGTGCACAAGATAGTAAGGCAAGTTTGCCAATACCTTTTCGTCCAATAAAGGGACGTCCACTATCTGTATGTGTTTTATTGTCTTTGCGTTTGGAATAACCTATTTTTAAAAACTTATTTTGAAAATCATCCTCATTCATACCATTCCCATCGTCTCTGACGACAAGAAGTTTCGCTTCACGGTCTATTGTAATATATACATTACGAGCATCAGCATCCCACGAATTAGAAATAGCTTCTCCAAGAACAGTGATAAAACTACGATATAGATTTCTCCCCAAATGGTTTAAAATGCTTAATGAAATGTTGAAGTTATATTGCTTCATATTGTATGGTTTATATGATTTTTAATGCTAATACCTACAATCTCTCCAAGTTTTGGAGGGACGGCATTCCCAA
>Ga0310690_10009095_pt1 | contig 12499 bp, 11 predicted proteins | sample AusTroGonzalo_MG_2_FD_207661 | JGI IMG/M metagenome (GOLD analysis project Ga0310690, IMG submission 207661) | Bovine rumen microbial communities from tropical cattle in Woodstock, Queensland, Australia - Gonzalo_04 (v2) (version 2) | ecosystem: Host-associated > Mammals > Digestive system >...
TGGATGCCTCCCGGGGCGTTTGTGTCTTCGAATATGAAAAGTCTTGGCTGGCCGATGGTTTTTCCCTCTCTCCAACTGAGCTCCCCTTGCAGAGCGGTCTTATGTATGCCGATAAGGATAAGTTGGGCGGGGTATTTGCCACCTTTGAGGATAGCCTGCCCGACGGATATGGTCTGTACCTGCTGGACCGGATTCTTCGCAAACAAGGTTCCTCGCTTGAGGAAATCACTCCACTTCAGCGGCTTTCCATCATTGGCAACGGCGGAATGGGTGCCCTTACCTACCAGCCCGTGATGACGGGCTTCCAGGCACAGGCGGAACTGGAAGGAGAGCAGCAACTGGACTTCCTGCAGGAGGAAGCCCTCAAGGTGCTCTCCGAGAAGTCCGGCGGAGATGCCTCTCTCCTGTACTACAACAGTTCCAATTCCGGCGGGGCACGTCCGAAAACGGTCATGAGAGCACAGGACGGCTCCCACTGGCTGGTCAAGTTCCGGCATACTTATGACCCTGCCGACATCGGCCATACGGAGTTGCTGTATATGCAAACCGCCCGGGAGTGCGGAATCACCATTCCGCGTATCGGGCTTGTGCGGGACAAGTATTTTGCCATTGAGCGCTTCGATTATGCTCCCGACGGGCAAAGGCTCCACGTTCTTACGGCATCGGCCCTGCTCAAAACCGATTTCCGGAACCAGGATGTAGACTACACTAACTTACTGGCCCTCACGGGCTATCTTACACAGGATCCCATTCAAGTAGAGGAGATGTTCCGCAGAATGGTGATGAACCTGGTGGCAGTGAACAGGGACGACCATGCCAAGAATTTCTCTTTCATCTTTGATGCGGGAAAATGGTCTCTGGCCCCGGCCTATGACATCACCTATTCGCCGGCCGGCACAAACGGTGAGCACGCTACGTCGCTCTTTTACCATGGCAATCCAGGCCTGGACCTGGTCCTGAAGGCCGGAACGGGAATCCGCATTCCGGAATCCCGTTGCCTGGAGATTATCCGGCAAGTCCAGTCCGTCTGCGAGAAGAGACTTCCGGTTGTTGCAAAACTGTAATTTGACTCTGCGTAAATTTTTGAGGGTGTTTCTTGACTCTGCGTAAATTTTAGGCTCCGGCATCTTGCCGGGGTATATATTTTATATTAACATTGTACGTTGTTATCATGTTAAGGTCCGGGATTTTCTTCCAAGCTCATTATCCCCCCCCGGCCCATTTTCGGCACCTGCGCCGTGTGGCGTGGGTGCTGTTTTCTTGATTCTGCGTCAATTTTTACCTTAATTTCTTTATTCTGCGTCAATTTTTGGCTTCTATAGTTGTTGGGGTATATATAAATCACTATATTGCACAAATTAATCACAGGAATAACCATGAAAAAGAACTTAACGATTAAAGTATTGGCTTTTGCAGCAGTGGTGCTGCTGGCGCTGGCTTGTACAAAGGATAACGGTTCCAAGAGCCAGAAAGTGGCTGTGCTGCTTCCCGACGCTTCCGTCATTGACCGCTGGGCTGCCGATAAGGCAAACCTGGAGACGGTGATGGGAAAATACGGATTCAATACCACTTTCTATGTGGCCCCGGAGACGGCGGCGGGTGCGGTACAGCAGGTGGATCAGCTTCGAGATGCTCTCAAGGGCGGCGCCAAGTATATTGTTCTTACAGCCATTGACTATAAGAAAATCAACGAGTCCGGGCTCCTGGAGCAGTATTCCGATGTGAAGGTGGTCTGCCACGACCGCTTTGTCCTGGACAACCCCCGCATCGCTTACATTTCTTCTAGCGACACCAAGGAGATCGGCCGTATGCAGGCCATGTTCCTGCTCAACCATTTCCACTCCTCCGGTGCCGCTTCCATGACCATCGAATTCCTGGAAGGCCCCGACACCGACATCAACGCCAAAGATTACTTTGACGGGGCTATGGAACTGCTCAAGAAGTACATTGACAGCCAGCAACTGGTGGTTAAAAGTGGCAAGAAGGAGTACAGCCAGGTGAAGGCCGACAGCTGGGACACCGCCGACGGCCGCAAAGCCATGCAGGACCGTCTTACCAGCTATGTGGCCGGTAAGGGACCGGACATGATCCTGGCGGCCAATGACAATCTGGCCCAGGGAGCCATCCAGGCGCTGGAAGAGGCGGGCGTCACGGATATGCCGGTCATCACGGGCCAGGACAATACCGCCACGGCGCAGGCCAATATCAAGAGCCACAAGCAGACCATGACCATAGACAAGAACCTGAAGGATATGGCCTATAACACGGCGCTCATTGTAAACAGCCTGGTTTCCAATTCCCCCGTCCAGGCCAGCCAGAGCATCTCCGGCATTCCGGTATTCTACTCCAAGATTACCCTGATGACCATCGACAGCTATTAGGATTTGACATCTTTTTACAAAGTATTGTAGGGTTTTTACTATCTTTGCAGGCTCAAGTCAAGTTATAATGGCAAGTCATATCAAAGATAGCAACCTGTGGGAAAGCGGCGAACTCAAGCTCAGTTGGGTGCGCAGCCATATGCCCCTGCTTGACGGCATCCAGAAGGACTTTGAGGCCGAAAAGCCGTTCAAGGGCCTGAAAGTGGCCCTGAGCGTGCACCTGGAGGCCAAGACCGCACATCTGTGTGAGGTGCTGGCGGCCGGCGGGGCCGATATGTACATCACCGGTTCCAACCCCCTGAGCACGCAGGACGACGTGGCCGCCGCGCTGGTGCATGAGGGCCTGAACGTGTTCGCCATCCACGGCTGCAACGAAAAAGAATATTTTGAAGACATCCGCCGCGTGCTGGAGGTGGGGCCCAACGTGATTATCGACGACGGGGGGGACCTGGTGACCACCCTGCACAAGGAGTTCCCGCAGCTGCTCCCGAATGTGATTGGCGGCTGCGAGGAAACCACCACCGGCATCCTTCGGCTCAAATCCATGGACGCTGCCGGCAAGCTCACCTTCCCCATGATGCTGGTGAACGACGCCGACTGCAAGCACCTGTTCGACAACCGCTATGGCACGGGCCAGAGCGTGTGGGACGGCATCAACCGCACCACCAACCTCATCGTGGCCGGCAAGAACGTGGTGGTGGCCGGTTACGGCTGGTGCGGCAAGGGCGTGGCCATGCGCGCCAAGGGCCTGGGGGCCGATGTCATCGTGACGGAGGTGGACCCCGTGAAGGCCATGGAGGCCGTGATGGACGGTTTCAAGGTGATGCCCATGCTGGACGCAGCTCCCCTGGGTGACATTTTTATCACGGTGACCGGCTGCGAGGACGTCATCGGCCCCGAACATTTCCTCAAAATGAAGGACGGTGCCATCTGCTGCAACGCCGGGCACTTCGATGTGGAAGTGGCTGTGGCCAAGCTCAAGGCAATGGCTGTGCGTCATCGGCCCGCCCGCGCCAACATCGAGGCCTACACCCTGGAGAACGGCCGGAACATCTGCATCATTGCCGAAGGCCGACTGGTGAACCTGGCCGCCGGCGACGGACATCCCGCCGAGATTATGGACATGTCCTTTGCCATCCAGGCCCTGAGCGCCCGCTATCTGGTGCAGAACAAGGGCAAATTTACCCGGAAACTGAACAACGTCCCGGCCGAAATCGACCGCGAAGTGGCCCTGCGCAAGCTGGCCCACTGGGGCGTTGCCATCGATACACTCACAGAGGAACAATTTAAATACATTTACGGGTAATGGCTCTCATTCCCATTTACTGGTGGAACAAGGAAGTCCACAACTTCAAGATTTCCCAGGCCAGCTTCCGCAAGCAGCCCTGGGCCAACGGCGTTATCCTGATGGTTTGCGTGGTGATAGCCATGCTGCTGGCTAACCTGCCGTTCACCAAAGGTCTGTATCACAGTTTCCTGCATACGGAACTCACCATCCACGTTGCTTCACCCGACGGTGTCATAGACTGGTTCTTCCCGCACGGAATGACCGTGGAGAAGTTCATCAACGACATCCTGATGGTGATTTTCTTCTTCACTGTGGGACTGGAAATCAAGCGTGAGGTGGTATGCGGTGAACTTTCTTCCTTCAAGAAGGCCATACTCCCGGTGATTGCCGCTTTCGGCGGCGTGGTGGTGCCCGCGCTCATCTACACCATCGTGAACCACGGCTCGCTGGCCGCTTCCGGCTGGGGCATCCCTACTGCCACGGACATCGCCTTTGCGGTGGGTATTCTCTCCATCCTGGGAGACAAGGTACCCATTTCGCTTAAGGTCTTCCTCACGGCGCTGGCCATTGCCGACGACCTCATCGCCATCCTGGTGGTGGCCCTGTTCTACGGCGGCAACATCAACCTGCCGCTGCTGGCCGTGGCCCTGGTGGTTGTCCTGTTCGTTGCGTTGATGAAACGGCTGGGCGAAAAGAGGCTGGTGTACTACTTCGTTCCGGCTATCCTGGTGTGGTTCCTCTTTTATTATAGTGGTATCCACGCCACCATGACGGGTGTGGTGATGGCTATGTTCATCCCCATGGAGGCCCGCTATAACAAGGCCAAATTCCACCGCCGCAGCAAGATTCTGTGGGAAAGCCTGGTGGAATCCGAGGGCGTGGTTACGCCGGAACCCTTCCCCAACGGCCCCCAGCGCCACTATCTGCGCCATATGTACGGGCTCACCAAGAAGACCATTCCGCCGTCCTATCGGCTGGAGCATCGGCTGAACCCCTTCGTGAACTTTGCCATCATGCCCATCTTCGCCCTGGCCAACGCCGGCGTGGAGATTACGGATCCGTCCTACTTCAACGTGTTCAAGGCCATCGATCCGGTACTGGGCAGCGTGGGACTGGGTATTTTCCTGGGCCTGCTGCTGGGCAAACCCCTGGGCATTACCGCCGCTTCCTGGATTGCCATCAAGTGCAAGGTGGGCGCCATGCCCGCCAAGGCCAGCTGGCCCATGCTGTTTGCCGTGGCCTGCCTGGGCGGTATCGGCTTTACTATGAGCATCTTTGTGGACACCCTGTCCTTCGCGGGTCCGGACATCGACCCGGCCATCACCCAGCACCTGCGTGACGCCGGCAAGATTGCCGTCCTGATGGGTTCCCTGGCCGCCGGCATCCTGGGTTCCCTGCTCATTTCCATCGTTGCAAAAATTGAAAAGAAAAAGATATGAAACTCTTAGAAGGAAAGGTGGCCCTCATTACGGGCGCCGCCCGGGGCATCGGCAAAGCCATCGCCCTTAAATATGCCTCCGAGGGCGCCAACATCGCCTTTACGGACCTGGTCATCAACGACGTCGCCCAGGAGACGGTGAAAGAGCTGGAGGCCTTCGGCGTGAAGGTGGGCGCCTATGCCTCCAACGCCGCTGACTTCGAGGCCACCCAGACCGTGGTAGAGCAGATTGTGGCCGATTTCGGCCGCATCGACATCCTGGTGAACAACGCCGGCATCACCAAAGACGGCCTGGTCATGCGCATGAGCGAGGCCCAGTGGGACGCCGTCATCGACGTCAATATGAAGAGTGCGTTCAACTTCCTGCACGCCGTGGTGCCCGTAATGGCCCGTCAGCGCGGAGGCAGCATCATCAACATGGCCTCCATCGCCGGCCAGACGGGCAACCCCGGCCAGGTGAACTATTCGGCCTCCAAAGCCGGCCTCATCGCCATGGCCAAGTCCGTGGCCAAGGAAATGGGTCCCCGCGGCATCCGCGCCAACGCCATCGCCCCCGGCTACGTGATCTCCGAAATGACCGAAGCCCTGCCCCAGTCTGTCCGTGACGAATTCGTGAAGATGATTCCCCTGGGCCGCGGCGCCTCCGTGGAAGAGATTGCCTCCGTGGCCCTCTTCCTGGCCTCCGACCTCGCCTCCTATGTCACCGGTCAGGTCATCGCCGTGAATGGCGGCATGTACTGCTAGTTTTGCGAATTTCTGCAATCAGCTGATTACTAATAGTTTAAGTTTTTTTCTTGATACCAAACGGTGTCAAGAAATTTTCTTTTTATATTGATACAGAGTTAGTTACGCCGGAGCGTAAATTTCCTTGTCCCAAACTCTTCCGTATTTTTGCCCCATGATACGGGAAATGACAGATTTGCTGATGCCGCGCGTGTGCCTGGTGTGCGGGCGGCAGTTGGGGGCCAGGGAGGAGCATCTGTGCATCTGGTGCGCTTCGGATTTACCGCTTACCTATTATTGGGAGCAGGTGCACAATCCTATGGCCGATGAATTCAACGCCCTTCTGGAGAGGAACAGGGCCGAAGGGGAAAGCATGGCCTATGCCTATGCCACCGCGCTGCTCTTCTACCACCACGAGAATCCCTTCAAGCAGATTCCCCGGGCGCTGAAGTACGGCGGGAATGTCGCTGCGGGCCGATTCTTCGCCGCCCAGTTGGGCCGATATATGGCAGCCGCGCCGCAGTTTACCGACATCGACCTGGTGATTCCCGTCCCCCTGCACTGGTACCGGAAATGGCGCCGCGGCTATAACCAGGCCGAAGTGATAGCGAAAGAACTGGCCCGGGCGCTGGATGCCAAACTGGGGGCCGATGTCCTTTGCCGCATCCGCCGCACCCGCACCCAGACCCGCCTGGACGCCGACGCCCGCCTGAAGAACGTGGCCGGCGTCTTCCAGGTGAAATCGGCCCAGGCCCGCCGCCTCCTGGCCACCGCCCGGCACGTCCTTTTGGTGGATGACACCTTCACCACCGGCGCCACGTTAGCTACCTGCTATAACGCACTGCGCCAGGTCCTGGACCCGGCGCAGCGTATCTCGGTAGCCACCCTTTCCGTGGTACAGGGATAAGGGAATCAGTTCAGCTGTTCTGTATAGGGTTCTTCTGCCGTAGAAGCCTTCCAGGGACCGTCAGCGCCCGGCCCGTTGGGATTGGCGTACTTGACGAAGTTGGTCCAGTAATCCATCATCCTGTCGCTCAGTTCGAAGTCGTGCTGGGTCATCGGGCGCCAGCAGCGGCCAAGGGTGTGGAACATGTACCAGAGTTCGGCGGAATGGAAGGCACCGGCGTCGTCACCGGGAAGTTTGCGGTCGAAATAATATTGGTAGGCCGGCTGGCTGCTCTGCTGCGAGCGCAGGGCGCAGAAGGCATTGATGCTCTCGCGCTGGTCGCCCATGTCATCTCCGTTACTGCCGATCAGATAGGGAATATCCAGCAATTCCCCGGCTTGGGCCGCTTCGTCGAAAGTGAGCGTGACGATTCGTCCGTCCGGATGAGGACCGCCCATCAGGCGGACGCGATTTTGGGTGAGTTCCTCGACGGTGGCGTTGCGAAGTTTTTCCAGGGAGTCAAATCCGAGGGCATCCATGGCTTCCTTGCCAATCTGGTCATAAGTGCTGAAGGGGATGTCCGAGGAACCGCCGCCCAGGAAGCCGCCCAGGCCACCGCCGCTTTGGATGATGGCCTTGCTTACCAGACCGCGTGTGAGCGGGGATGCGACCAGCGTCTTCACGCTGGCAGCCCCGGCACTTTGTCCCATAATGGTAATCTGGGCAGGGTCGCCGCCAAATTGGGCGATGTTGTCATACACCCACTGGAGGGCGGCCAGTTGGTCGTATGTACCCTGGTTACCCGAGCTGCCGTAGCCGTTTTCGGCCGTAAGTTCGGGATGGGAGAAGAATCCCAGCAACCACAGGCGGTAGTTGATGGTTACGAGAATGACTCCACGCTGGGCCCAGGCTTCTCCGTCAAAGGCGACATCATTGCCGTAGCCGTTCACATAGGCGCCGCCATGGATCCACATCACAACGGGAAGCTTGGCCTCCGGATGGCCGACGGTCCGGGCCGGCGCCCAGACATTCAGGAACAGGCAATCTTCGCTTACCGGCGGGAGCGGTTCCGCCTGAAATTCTTTATAATAGAAGGATCCGGGGGCGCGGCCCGGCTGTACGGCAGGGGAGCCGAAACTGTCGGCCACCTTCACACCCTCCCAGGGGATGACGGGCTGGGGAGCGGCCCAGCGCAGTTTTCCAACGGGAGGAGCTGCGTAAGGAACGCCCTTGAAGACCATCACTTCGGGATTCTCTGTGAGGACTCCCTGCAGTTGTCCGCCGTCCACGGAGACAGTATCAATGATTTTTCCGGTATGGCAGGAAATCACGCCGAAAAACAGGCATACGGCCCACAAAAGGGAAGATAACTTTTTCATAAGTCCAAATATACGATTTTTCTCTTTATCGGCCATGGTTGTCTGACATGCTTTTGCAACCCGGTTGCACCCGGCACTTTTTACCTTTGCAGAAGAAAACAAACAGAACCATGATACACGAAGACCATAAACACGCCTGCGAGTGCCACGAGCATGAACACTATCACGAGCATGAACACGAACACCACCACCATCATCACCACGGTGAAGAAGAGGAAGGAAAAGGCCGTTTGATTAAAATCATCGTAGCCGCCGTCCTTCTGGGAGTAGCCGTTATCATTGAAAAGAAAACCGACTGGGCCACCTGGCAGTACCTGCTGTTGTTCCTGGTCCCTTATTTAGTAGTGGGCTGGGACACGCTGAAGGAAGCCGCCGAGGGCCTGTTTCACGGAGAAGCCCTCAGCGAGGACTTCCTCATGAGCATCGCCACGCTGGGCGCGCTGGGCATCGGCTTTATGCCGGGTGCCGAAAGTCAGTTCCCGGAGGCTGTTTTCGTGATGCTGTTCTTTCAGGTGGGGGAACTCTTTGAAGAGATGGCCGAGGGCCGCAGCCGCAAATCCATTGCCCATCTGATGGACCTGCGCCCCGACACCGCCCACGTGGAGCGGGAAGGAAAGCTGGTCACCGTGAAGCCCGAAGAGGTCAAGCCCGGGGAGATTATCCTGGTTCAGCCCGGCGAGAAAGTGCCCATGGACGGCGTGGTCCTGGAAGGCCGCTCCAGCCTGGACACCGTGGCCCTCACCGGCGAAAGCGTACCCCGCACCGTGCACGAAGGCGATGAAATCCTCTCCGGCTGCGTGAACCAGAGCGGCGTGCTCAAAGTGAAGACCACCAAGGCCTTCGGCGAATCTACCGCCGCCAAGATCCTGGACCTGGTAGAGAACGCCGCAGCCAGCAAGTCCCGCAGCGAGAGTTTCATCACCCGTTTTGCCAAGATCTATACTCCCATCGTAGTGGCGCTGGCCGTACTGGTGGCCGTTGTCCCCAGTCTCATCACCGGCGAGTGGGCCACCTGGATTTACCGTGGTCTGCTGTTCCTGGTGGTGTCCTGCCCCTGCGCACTGGTCATCTCCGTGCCGCTCACGTTCTTCGGCGGCCTGGGCGGCGCTTCCAAAAAAGGCATTCTCATCAAGGGCTCCAACCTGATGGACAAGCTGGCCGGGCTGCACACCGTGGTCTTCGACAAGACCGGCACGCTCACCGAGGGTGTCTTCGAAGTGACGGCCGTGCATCCGGAAGTCATTGACCAGCAGGAACTCCTGCACCTGGCCGCGCACGTGGAGCGTCACTCCACGCACCCCATCGCAATGGCGTTAAGAAACGCGTATCCCAACGAGGCCGATGACTGCAGCGTGGAAAGTATCGAAGAGACCGCCGGCCACGGCATTATGGCCACGGTGAACGGGAAGAAAGTGGCTGTGGGCAACAGCAAGCTCATGGACAAGTTGGGCGCCGCCTGGCACCCCTGCGAGCAAAGCGGTACCATTATCCACGTGGCCATCGACGGCGAATATGTCGGCCACATTGTCATCAGCGACCGCATCAAGGAAGATTCGGCCGAAGCCATCGCCGCCCTCAAGGCCGCTGGCGTGGGCCGCACCGTGATGCTCACCGGAGACCAGGAGAGCGTGGCCGCCAGCGTGGCATCGGCCCTGAAGGTGGACGAATATCACGCGCAGCTGCTGCCGGCCGACAAGGTGACGCAGGTGGAGTGCCTGCTGCAGGACGGCACGCTGGCCTTCGTGGGAGACGGCATCAACGACGCTCCCGTCCTCACGCGGGCCGATGTGGGCATCGCGATGGGCGCCCTGGGCAGCGACGCCGCCATCGAAGCCGCCGACGTTGTCCTGATGGACGACAAGCCTTCCAAGATTGCCCTGGCCGTGAAGATTGCCCGCCGCACCCTGCGGATTGCCCGGCAGAACATCATCTTTGCCATAGGCGTCAAAGTGCTGGTGCTGGTACTGGCTACGCTGGGCCTTGCCACCATGTGGATGGCCGTGTTTGCCGATGTGGGCGTCACCGTCCTGGCCGTAGCCAACGCGATGCGCGCCCTGAAATAAGAAAGTTTAGTTTACCTGAGCCAGGCGTACTGTGCCAATGGCCAGCAGGGACTGGGCTACCACATAGGTGACCATGATCACGAAATCCTGCAGGGGGAACTGTAAGACCTCAAAGGTACCGGCGGCAATCAGGCAGTCGGAGAAGGTGAAAAGCAGGGAACCCAGGAAAAGAAGGAACCAGGTACCCTTGTTCCACAGGCGCAGCAAGCCGCAGAAGGTGCTGAACATCAGCAGCATGAGCATGGAACCGTAAACGGCCATGGGCGGCAGCAGGGCGCCGCTCACGTGCAGGACTTTGATAAGGCCGAAGACCAGGCCGGCCATCACCGGCACGCCAATCGCCCACCATTTCCAGTCCATTCCTTTCCAGGATTCGCGGCCGAAGATGCTCACATAGCAGATATGCCCCAGGAGGAAGGCGCCGATACCGCCGGCAAACAGCGGAAAGGCGTCGAAGAGCAGGCAGGTGTCTCCCACGCAGCCGAAGATGAGGGCGGTGACCAGCAGGGTGAGTTTCTTGCGGTCCAGTCGGCGGTTGGTGGCATAGGACAGCACGCTGGCCGCCAGCAGCGGCATGAGGGCAGGCTTCACGGCCGAAGCCAGCTCTTCGATTCCCCAATAACGGCCGGCCCAGTTGAGGAGGGCGGCAATGACAAAAAACAGGGCGGGAATGTTCCTATTCATAGGGCTATTGCATAAAATGTAAATATACAGCTTCTACGGCCGTAACGGCGGCCGTCTCCGTGCGCAGGCGCGAATTCCCCAGATGGATGGGGATGTATCCGTGGCCGATGGCCAGCTGCGCCTCTTCCGGCGAAAAATCCCCCTCCGGGCCGATGAGGACCGTGATCTCCGTTCCCTCGTAACCCTTCAGCGCTTCCTTGATACTGGTTCTGGGGGTTTCTCCTTCAAAGCAGTAGGCGATCGCCAAGAGGCTATGGCCGCTCTGCAGAGCGGCTGAATCGCCAGACAGAAACTCCTTCACCGTCATAGGCTCCATAATTTCCGGGATACGGGCCTTGAGGGACTGCTTGGTGGCCGATAAAGCGATGCGGCCGGCGCGGTCCGTCTTGTATACCTTGCGTTCGGAGCGCTCTCCGATGAGCGGCACAATGCGGTCCACGCCCAGTTCGGTGGCCTTTTCCACAAACCACTCGAAGCGGTCGTTGTTCTTGGTGGGACAGCAGCCCACGGTTAGGTGGTAGGGATGGGCGTTCCAGTGGGGAACCGTTTCCAGAATCTGAGCTTCCGCGCCCTTGGGATCCGGGTCCGTGAGATGGCAGTGATACAGCGTACCCATTCCGTCAATCACGTCAATCTCATCCCCCGCGCGGTGACGCAGCACACGCACGCAGTGGCCGCTTTCTTCAGCGTCCAGACGGCAGAAACTGCCGCTTACCTCGTGTGCGTAAAAAAGTTCCATTCCTACAAAGTTAGGAAATTTTACGGATTATTACCATGCACGCATTTAGTGCGGTACCAAATGCGTGCATCATTTTGTTTGCAAATCTAATCTCATTTAAATAATTTTGCACCTTAAATGTAAAGGCCAACAAAACGATACTTAACATTTTGCTGACCAGTAAGGTCCATACAATTATCCGCATCCTTTCCCTTAGCGGTCTTCTGGCACTTTTCGGTTGCGCCAGGGAAGTCGTCACGCCTGCGCGTATTCCGCAGGCGTCGGATTCCCTGTACACGGCCAAGAACCGCGCGCTGGTGAGGATGATCAACGAGTTGAACGATACCCGCTTCGACATCAGCCGCCGCTCCCTGAACGGCCTGCTGTCGGCCTATGCCAACGGGCAGTCCTTCACCGCCTATGTGAACAACCTGCGCCTGGAGGACGCCGTCCACCAGCTGCAGGACAGACCGGATCGGTCCATCAGTGAAATAGCCGAATCCGTGGGATTCACCCCCGCCAACTTCCGTGAGCAGTTCAAGCGTCAGTATGGAATGACGCCCACCGAATACAAAAACAATTTATAGGATAGTTATATGAAAGAAGTTTACGTTGTTCCGGAGACCCTTCCGGTTATGATTTCCTCTGAGTCCATGGTATGCACCAGCCCTACCGACATCGTCGGGGATCGTAATGATTACGGAGACCCCATACCCATTGTTTGGTAAGAGGGAGAAAGCCGCCGATGAAAAGAGTTTTTTCTGTTTTCATGGCCTGTGCCCTGCTCTTCTCCTGTGCCAAGGAGATGGAGCAGCCGGTGCAGTCCGAACCATCCGTTCCGGAGGAGAAGACCTATACCCTTACCGTTGAGGCGGGAAAGGGAGAGCGGCCGGATACGAAGGCTTTAGGTTTTGTAGAAACCACGTTGAAGGCTTTTTG
>Ga0310690_10009096_pt1 | contig 12499 bp, 9 predicted proteins | sample AusTroGonzalo_MG_2_FD_207661 | JGI IMG/M metagenome (GOLD analysis project Ga0310690, IMG submission 207661) | Bovine rumen microbial communities from tropical cattle in Woodstock, Queensland, Australia - Gonzalo_04 (v2) (version 2) | ecosystem: Host-associated > Mammals > Digestive system >...
ATTTTTTATATGTTGCCCGATAGTATATTTATATCTAATTAAACAATTCCATCCAGTATCACCTAAAAATACATTGTCATCTACAAGATACAACAATTTTCCTGCATCACAATAACCTAGAAGTTTCTGATCTTTAACCTTATACCCCATCATAACTATGGTTATAGTAACCGATTTATTCTCACAGGATAATGTCAGATTACCATCGACTACATCTTTTACAGTTATAGTATATTGGGCATTTTGATACTCAATAAGGAATTTTTGATCAATATGGTCTTTCCAACGAATATGTGATCCGTTGTACTTGCCTCTAAAATGATCAGGAATATGTAATATAATTTTATCCATATCTTATAATATCACAAAAATTCGAAATTTATAGCCTGTTCACTTGCTGAGTAAACAAGCCTAGCTCCGCTTGTATTAGTAGTATTACCACCTATTGTTACGGAACCGTTAAATACGGCATCTCCATCCGTACTGATAGAAGCTACACCGCCTACACTAGATCGCTTAAACACCCATCCTCTACCATTGTTATTACTCATAGTAAGATAGGTAGCCCAATCGCCTTGAACATATCCGTGTTTTCCTTGATTTGTAGTATATCTAAACGCAATACCATAGGTATCAATACTACCAGCACCATTGTATAAAGAAATACCACCACTTGTACCATTAGAGGCATTAACCCCTAATATGGGTGAAATAAGACTGGTAGTTACACTACCCGTACCATTTACATACAAATTATGAGTTGTAGTAGGTAAATTAGTTCCTACACTAATACCTGTTCTAGCGTGGAATCTTTTTGATGTAACATTCCAATCTGTTTGATTAGATACAAAATGCCAAGATGCACCTGTTGCAGCACTGTCGTGGTCTGTAAATATCAAAGCACCTGCTTGTGTTCCAGATACACCTGCATTGAAATCGATTTGAGGACCACCATCACCATAACTAAACAAACCTGCCGTACCACTAATCATATTGGCAGCTGTATTACCATATGTAGCACCATACACACCGAGTATAGTTCTTGTAGCTGGAGTTGTGGCTGTGCTATTTACAGATGTATAATACAATGCACTTGATGAACTTATAGCATTTGCTCCGCTATAATAGGCAAGTTGATTTACTGTACCTCCATTTGTTGATGCACCCAAAGAATAGGTGCAAGCAGTTGCTGTACCAGCACTAAGATAAATAGGTTTGGTAGCAGTACCTACATTAGCTGTACCTAATTTTGTTGCCGTAGCAGCATTACCACTATATTGAGTACCATTTGAAGAAATGCTACCACCTGCAGTAGCACCAAAAAATACAGTATCGGATGTATTATTATTATATTGTAAATATAATGAATCTTGTGCCGTAGCATCAGTATTCAAACCTACCAAATTTCGGCTTTGTAAGATTTGAGAAGCTGCAGAACCTTTAAATTTTGTAATACCTGTAACAGTACCACCAGTAAGCGGAAGAGCATAGGATGAATAGTTATTTGCATCTAAAATTACTTTCCAATCTGACCAGGAACTATTAGAAGCATATCTATGTGCCATAGCATAGCCATTATCATCCAAATACAACTGTTGCCCGTATTTGGAACTCCAAGGAACAGATACAATTAAACCGTCTGTATTAGAACCTACTAAATTGGCACTACATTGTGCATACCTTAAAGTAGTACCCATGAAGGCATTTAAGGCATCTGCAGTTTCTATTTTTGTAGATTGCGAAATTCCACTAGCGCTCGTAGCGGTATCGGCATTACCCTGTAATGGGCCTATAAATTTTGTAGCGGTTAACGATCCTGCAGTATCAAATGTGAACTTTTTAACATCTGCGGAAGTAGCCCCATTTTGAACATTAGTCCAAATGTAAACAGCACCATCAGAACATAAATCCAGCACCTCATCACCACCAGAAGTATGTGTTGCAGCTACGGAATCAGAAGATTCACCTCCACCAATAACAACAAGACCACCACCACCGATGACGATACCATTACCATAGTTGTCATTGGTATTATCCTTGAACTTAATCATAGGATAAGTTGCTTTTGTACCAGTATATGAAATAGCGTTGGCAACTTTATTAAAAGTTATACTGCCTGTCATAGCACCGCCAGCAAGTGGCAATTTTGTACTATCTGTAGCTGATCCTGCGGATGTCGCATATGGAACAGTGATACTTTGAGCCGTTCCACCAGCCGGGGTAAGTGTTACATTGTTTCCTGATGTGCCTAACGTATAAGTTGTATTAGCTGGTGTAGCCCAACTACCATCATTTCTCAAATATGTGGTAGTACCAGATCCTAACTGAGGACCATTAGTGATCGTATTAGTGCCATTGAACTTTGTTAAATAACCACTCGTTCCCGAACCAGTAATATTATTTGTAATACTGGGAGTAACTGTGACAGTTTGAGCTGTACCACCTGACGGTGTTACAGTAAATCCGTTTGTTCCGTTAGCAAAAGTGTATGTAGTATTGTTATCTGGAATAGTAACTGTTTGAGCAGTACCACTCGAAGGTGTTAAAGTTATCTTGTGACCATCGGATGAATCTTGTGTGAGACTATATGTTGTATTGTTATCTTGTTGAGTGAATGTAAAAGTAGACCCATCTGTTCTTGTAGCTGTAAATGTAGTACCACTACGAGAAATACTCTTAATGGGTGCAGCACCTTCGGCAACTGTTGTTACAAACTCGTTCATAGCAGTATAACCGCTTGGTATCGTAGTACCATCGGTAAATACTGTATAAGGGGTTAATGTAGTAGCGGCCAATGGAAGATAATAGCAATTCCATGTTTGAGTTGTACCGGATGCAATACTTGCAGCGGTATCATAAACTTCGAAATAGTATTGACCACTATTATTAGCAACTAATCGGCTCTTTACTTGAGTGTAGTTGTTTGAAGAGATTTCTTGACAGTTAGCAAACTTTGTTCCAGCGTGGCTTGATGTAAGTAAAAAAGTTGCGTTTACAACAACAGAGCCACGAGTACAAGTGACATTTAAGAAGCCGCTTGTACCCACAGTAGAATTAGTAGGCGATGCAAAATACAACCTCGACCACTTTTGGCCTTGCGTAATTGCAACCCATCGCCTACCATCTACCGTAGCATCTCGTAAATTAACTGTAGTATTGTCTGGTAATGTTATTTTTGAAAGATCAGCCATAACATCTCCTAAATGAAGTTATAGTAATTATGATGGATTGTATGGTGTAACAACCTTTGTAACAGTTCCATCCGTCTTTGTACCCTGTGTAACAGATGTTGTCTTATCATAGTTAACATCAATCTGATACTTATCAGGTACATAGTTACCACCAGTAGCGGTAGCAGCAATAGCACCAGATGCAACAACAGAACCCTCTGCTGCCGTAACCTGAACTTGCTTAACATCCATATAAACATCAGTACCAGTAAATGTAGGAGCTGAAGAAGAATATGTTCCATCACCTGTCTTTACAGTTACTGCAGATGTTGTAATGGAAGCACCTGTCGGAGCTGCCAATCTCTTAAACGAAAGTGTTTCTGTATTCTCGGTATAAGCCATATAGACTACTTCACCTGAGAGCGTTGATGTTCCAGGAGCACTGGCAGATACACTTTGTACTACATTCTTTGAAGTCGGGTTATTGATTGATTGTGTTGATCCTGCTGAGCTTAAAGAAATTGTAGGTGCAGATACAGAACCTGCAGGTGTATAGTTCTTTGTCTTACCAGTAGGAATAGTTGTAGTAGCAGTAAGAGGATAGTCGGTATTACTCGTGTTATGAGTAGAAGTACCTGTTACAGTTACTGTACCTGAAATAGTAGGTTGCGTAAATGTACCGGAGATACCGAGATTACCAGTAGCACTCTGTTGAATATTAACTGTTGCTGCGGTACTTGTGTGATTCGGTGTAGGATTTCCGTATGATACTGTAGGAACTGTAACACGACCTTCATCTACGAAAGCAAAAGCACCAAGACCTTCAGTACCCAAGTGTGACCAAGTAGTGCCATCAAAAGCATATTCATCTGATCCATCGAATACAAGGTTACCGGCTTCGGCTGTTACTGATTTATGTCCACCAGTGGCTGAGGCATCGATGATTTCAACGGATGTTCTTGTATCACCATCTGTGAGATGTGTATAGGTAGTACCATCTACATAGAGCTTACCAATATAGGTTACACCACCAGCTATCGCACTTCTGGCATACGAGTCTTTAATCTCCAGTAAACTACCATCAGGCATCTCGACCTGTGACAGGTATTTAGGATCTGGCATAGTTTAATCCTCCTTATTTTGTAAATATTATTCTTTCTAAATCTTTGATGTAGAAGCAAGCCATCTTATTGTTCCAGTCCTCACGCTCCTGTTGGGTTATGTGACAAACAGTATCGTTAAGATGATCTGCATACATCTGATCTGTAAAGGGGATGTCATATAACCTTGTTTCCCCGTCACCTACTTTGAAGCCTGCAATCTTTCTGCCATCTGGAGATGTACCCCAATCTGAATAAATATAGATACATCCATGCTCTGAGATCAACTCTGGTTGAGCATCCCAGTGGGCCTTGGTGTCATAAAAGATTTTGGCTTCTGTATTTATATAATGTTTAATTAACTGGTCATACAGTTGTAAGCCCTGTTTATCTAAATAATTAAGTTTGTCAGTCATATACACACCTCACTATTCAAACAGACTTCGTATGTAATCGTCAGATATGGGTTCTATCAATTCTTCCAATGCCTCGGCTACTAATTCCGAAATTATTTCGGAAATTTTATCTTCTAGGGCTTTGATCTTGTTATCGACATAGCCCTCGGTAGCAAAAGTATCTTCAAAGATAACTTCGTCATCTGCTACCGTATAGTCAGTAATGGACCTATCGGTTATTACTTCGATCTGTATTTCATCAGTACCGGAAATGAACGCAATATAATCAATATCCGTATGCTTTGTAGTTTCATCAGTACCAGATACCTTGTAGTAACCTAGGATACGATATAAACCCTCTGGAATATGGGATAAGATTATCGGATCTGCTGCAGTTCCCTCAATTTCCGGAATACCGCTACCAGAACCCCAGTCTAAATTATCCCAAGTATGTAAAGGCTCATTCCACGAATAGTATTTAACTTCACCGTCAACATTGTTTACACGAACTATTTTACCATTGACCATCTTTTTAGGATCAAGGTTATCACGCTGCTCGATAGTATCAAACGTGATGAATGTTCTTCTTAATATATTGGCATCAGATTCCGTAAACGGCCTTGTATAGTTAACTACTTTACCATCACATATTTCAGATCCTTGTGTCTTCACGGTCACTAAGGTACATAAAGTCAAATCTATAATGGATGCAGGAAGAATTTTACCATCTCGTATAGATGTGAAATACCATCCGTAATTTTGCACATTATCATAGATAAACCATCCGGAATGAACTATCCATTTAGTGTTTGGCTCCGCGGATATCTTAATGATGTCATTATCATATAGTCGGATATTCGTGCCGGGAATAACAAGATATTCAAGTTCAACAACTCTTGTATCTATATCAGGGAATAAAGATATCGACTGATCGGCATCTTTTATAATGGTATTCAGATCAACATCGGTTAATGAAGTAATAGCACCATCTTCGACAGATAAAAAGTACCACCCTTGCTTTATAACCCCATTAGATTGATACTCACCAAATTTAGCAACATATCGTCTATCTGAATACGGTGGTAGCTGTACTACATCGTTAGGGTATATCTTGGTTTCCGTAGACTCACAGTAAAGGAAGCCCGGAAGAACCTGATCTTCTTGACCGTTATCTAAGTGATCACCAGACGCCACAACGTCCTTATCAGTTTTAGATATAGCGGTCAGATCAATGGCATCGACAGGAAGAATAGACTTGTCTGCAATAGATACAAAATACCAGTTCTTTTTACGGGCATCACCGACAGTATACCAACCGTATTTCGCAATATACTTAATATTAGGATAAGTAGATATGGTTACGAAATCATTGACATATACTCTGGTATCTGTTTCTTCACAATACAAGAATGGTTTCTTTGGCATGAATCAAACCCTCTCCGCTGTTTTTATCATCCCTTTGAACTGCTCCCATGCTTCTTTATCGTATTTAGATCTACAATAAGTACTATCAAATTTCAATTTATTATCTTTAGTCAGTATATAATCTTCAACACACCCATTTTCTTTTTGAAGAATATGAAGATAACCAGAATTATTGATATAGAATATCTGACCATATTTTTCATTTACATAAAATTGGTTTGGAGTATATGAAGATATATTATTTGTCAGTTTATTATAAGTTTCTAAGGCTTCTCCTGAATAAACTCCTAATCGACCTGCTCTAATGTATCTCTTCATAAGTTTCTCCTTTAACCCGTTGTAATGATGTAAATATCGTCTAAATCAATCTTGAAAATAGGTTTAATCTCATCACTGGCCTCTGCTTGAAGATACCAACCGCAGACGGATCTATTACCGCCAAAAGAATACCATCCAAATCTAACGATCCAGACTTGTGCATCAAACCTACCCAGCTTAACACGGTTTCCCGGTACGATAGACATATTTGCGTTTGGAACTTCTAAGGTCATTTGGACTGGCATAGGTCGGTCTCCTTAATAGTATATAGGTAAACATAATTATAAAAGGTTTGAGAGGGATGTTATACAGAAATAGGGCAGATTTGCATAGTTATACGCAAATTATTCAATTTTATTGATTCCAGAGGGGTCTGGAAAACATTATTTTGAATATTTAGTGTATAAAAATGCAAAAATCCGAGAAAATATCTCCCGGATCTGCTCAATTTTAGTTATTTACGGTCTCTAAATGCTTCAAGTATGATGGGCTGTGCAGATTCCATCCGTGTTTAAGTTGCTCTGCAGCGGTCTTCTTCTTATGACAGCTATGGCAAAGCCACTGTAAATTATCCTCAGTAGACCTACCTCCCTCGCAATAAGGGATGATATGGTCTAACTCCAGATCCTCTGTGGTTCCGCACATCACACATGGTGTCTTAGGCAAGATTTCTTTGTATTTCCAAAATAATCTCATATCTTCCAGATCATAGAGTCTGGGCATAACTTTTCTATCTTTAAGTGGCAGATCATATTCCAGAAACGGCAAATATCGATTAATCCATAAGGAAATCATATCCCCGGACATGGATTTACCTCGCTTAGATCTGATCATACCGGTACGACTGATCTCATGGGCATTCATCCCCTGGATAACAAACATCTTAAGGAGTTCTATATGCTCTTCTTTTACTTCCCAGTCAATATAATCAGGTTTGATCCCATTAAGTAGGTTATAAAGAACTATGGAAGCTTGGTAGTGGGATTCCGGGGTTAAGCGTTTTCTATAGTGTCTGCTCATAGGTCACCTCTGGAATAAAAAGACCACCCAGAGATATTATATGACTATCGCTGGGTGGCCGAATGGATCTGACACACTAATTATAAGTCAAAGAAACGCTTTTATCAAATCAGCAATATTATCCGCTTTGTCGGTAAAATACTTAACTTCACAATCACCCGTATTTGAGTAAATGTTATTATCACCGCTAATGGTTTTCACCCTTGTACTTGAAGTAATAGGAATGATAACAGGTGTTTCAAGCGGATAAACGACAGTTGGTGTTTCGCTTTGCAATATTGAGTTAGCCGTTGCCACATCTGTAAATCGAGAATCAACAAAAACGATTAAACCACCTAACAAATAGAAATAGCCATTGTTGCGTTCTGCCGAACTTGTTGCACACTTGTACTTGTCGCATATTGCCGTTGCATAGTTGCTTTGTGTCATATCAGCTGGTTTTCCGTTTACAGAATCATAAGCATAATAAGCATTACCCATTCCACCCTGTCTGTCTGCACTATTTAACGTAGCAATCCCGTGTGTTGCCTCAATCGCCCACTCACCATTTGCATAAATCAGCCTACCGCCGTAGATTGTCTGACCGAAGGCTACTGTGTAAAGGTTGCTTATTTGGTCATTATCCGTAACTGTAATATCAGCCTGTGAAAAGCCTGTTATCGGCAAAGGGGTTAACGGGCTTGGCGTTCCGCTTGCCTGTTGTGCTACGATTTCGCACTCAAATTCGCTAACGGGTATATCATTACCGCCATTTGAAAATGTCGCTATGCTACCGCTTGCCGTGCCTTTTAGGTCTGTGTTTACCCATTTAGAAGTGCTACTGTCGTATGCAAGCAAATCAGCGTTTGACGGGGTTGTTATGGTTGTGTCTGATAAATACCCTGAAGCATCTTTGCCATTTATCTTACGGCATACAACATCTCCCGTATTTGCCTTAATGTTGACAGATACAGAATCAGAACTATCTATAAGAGTGATCATTCCTTCTTTAGTAGCACGGTGTGAGAATACTTGTACTCTTTCTGTGCCATCGGATGCTTTTGAAGTAAATCCTCTAGTAGTTAATGTATCAGTTGAGGGGTTGAATGTTAATTTATCGGTCTTCCTTGCACCTTCTGTTTTAGTAGTATTATCTGCGGATTCAGAGAATAATACTTCATAGTTTGCATTAGTAGTTGTTGCAGTCTGTGTTACTGCATTGTTTGAATCAGCAAAACTTACATATTCTGCTCCGCCATTAGTCTTGCTTAATATATAATTTCCATTATCAGTAGGTATAGCAGGAGCATCCTCAAGTTTTTCTTTGAGGTTTCTTAAATATGTTGTTTCGTGTCCTACTGGAATAGCAACATCTCTTGTGTCAACGTATTCTTCTGTACCGAAGTCGTTTACTATTTGTGGGTTTTGGTAAGGTTGTGCTGTTTCTGTTGTTGGTGTGGCGACATCTGCGACTAAAGAAGTTCCTTGTACCTCTGCAAGAACCGCCGCCGACGTTGACGCTTTTGTAAAGTACCATACAACACCATTTTGCAAATAATAATGTGAAGTGTCCGAAGTATAGTTATATAGAGGTTGTGCCCCATTCGACCATAAAGAAGTGTGAGTTTGTTTATTGCCAAAACCTGATACAGTAAGTCTCCAGCGATAATAAGTACCCATACTTTCGCCACCTACAACACTCTCTTGTCCTGTAAAGGTATAAACGTGATACTTCCTCTTAACATTACCATTACTCTCATATTCATCACCGTCGTAGTAGAGATTATTACTACTATCGAGTTTTGGAATACCTCTTAACTCTAAATCAGTATCAAGAGGGTATTCATTCTTTGAGTATGGTTCATATGTGCCATTTAACGCTGTATTATAGAAATTTACACATACATTACCTAACGTATAACTGCCACCCAAGATTCTGATTTTTATATACTGTGTTTTTGCAGTTATATGCCTTCTTAAATTTGTAACAACGGTTAATCCAATATAATTCTGATTATAGTCATACTCATATACAACTACCTGTACTGATGTTTTAGAGTAGAAATAATAATCTGTATCAGGAATTACCTTTATAAAATTCTTACTTCTTGAGTACGCATTACTTGTACTTGGTTCTCCTGTACTATCGTTAATTGAACCTTGTTCCCAATCTTCGTCCCACTGATTAAATCCAACCATATTATGAGCCGAAGTCTTAACACTCATTAACTCTCCTGCATTGTAAGCATAGTATGAGTTAGGAAAAAGGTTTCTAAACCAAGATACTCCTGCACCTGCGGTAGCTTGTTCTAATGAGTAGATATAGTCTGCTATTGTTGAGCCGAAAAGTTGAGTAAGGTCGATAACAGATAAATGACCGCTAATGCCCGTGTAACTTTGTCCGATAGCCGAAATTCTTAATTGTGGAATACAAAAACCCGCCGTAATATTCAACACCGTATTGCAAATATCTTTTCCTGTCGTTGTATTATATTGGTCAAAAAGATAATCACCGCTCGGCAAGTTAAAGTCTTTCAAAACAACTATTTTATGACCGACAGGGATTGTAAAGTCTGTCCAAGCAAACAAAACCGACGAACCTATATCGGTGCTCTCGCCATCAAAAGTGATTAAACCATTATTTATTGTCCTTCCTACGCCTTTGCTTTCAGAGCGAGCCGCCGTATAGTTATACAACTGATTCCAAGCAACAGTACCACCTATAAGTTTATCTTCTTCTCTATTACCTATATCAACACTAGAAGTATTAAGACTACCTCCGCTTACTCGGAAATTATATGGAGAGATGTCTGTGAGGTTTTCACCACCGCCTAACGTGGTTAATTGATCTCTCGCATAAGCATCCTTAATGTTATATGGATTATTAGGATCACTCGGCAAGTTTACTTTGGATATATCTGCCATGTTTATTCACCTCAAACAGAAGATGTAGGATATACTGTATGGGTTGCTTCTGTACCAGTAAATGTTTGAGCAGCAGCCGTACCAGTTCCAATACTTGTTACAGCTGTTACTTCATCATTTGAACCTACTGTAATTGTCTGTGCGGCAGCGGTTGCCGTACCTACTCCAGTAATAGCTGTTACTTCATCATTAGATCCTACTGTGATAGTCTGTGCTGCAGCTGTACCTGTGCCGATGCTTGTTACTGCGGTTACAGGATCATTGGAGCCTACTGTAATTGTCTGGGCAGCTGCTGTCCCAGTACCAATACCCGTAATAGCAGTAACTGTATCGTTTGAACCAACTGTGATCGTTTGTGCTGCTGCCGTACCTGTACCTACGGCTGTTACTACTGTAGCACCAGTACCATTGGCATCTACAGCACCAGTTGCTACATCAATAGCAGTTCCTAATGTAGCAGGGGTATTAGCAGTCCATGCAAATGTAAGAACTTCATCTGTTACTGTTGCACTCCAGGATGCAGCCGTACCAGCACTAGTTACGTTAGGTACAGTCGTCTTTACAAGTTTACCGTCAGCTTGTCCACTGAATGATACTGAAGAAGAACCATTTGTAAATGTAGTGTCTGCTCCCAATACGGAATCATCAGTACCCCCTGAGAATGTTACAGCTGATGTGGAATTAGTAAATGTTGTATCAGCACCCAGAACTGTGTCATCTGTACCGCCACTAAAAGATACTGAAGAGCTGGAATTAGTAAATGTAGTATCCGCTCCGAGGACGGTATCATCAGTACCACCGCTAAATGATACGGAAGATGCTGCATTAGTGAATGTAGTATCAGCACCCAGTACCTTATCATCTGTACCACCAGCGAATGTTACTGCTGACGAAGCATTAGTACCTGCAGGCTGGATTGTTACTGTACCAGTATCTACAAAAGCAAATGCTTTAAGTGTTCCGATACTTGCACCAAATTGCTGCCAAGCCGTACCATTGAAGATAAATTCATTGCCATTTGTATCTTGAACAATGTCGCCACTAACTGCTGTTACGCTATCACCGTTGATAGTAATGGGGTTAGTAGTAGAACCATCTGTAAGTGATGTTGTCGTAATACCTAACCAGTGTGTAGCATTCTGGAGAGCCTGTACTGCAGTTTCGAGATTAGAGATACGGTATTCTGCACCAGACGAAGAACCGGTACCAATCCAAGCTCTCACATCAGCATCCTTAAAATAGTATGTATTGCCAGTAGGTAATGCTACTGACTTAATAGTAGGTGTAAGCGTCCAAATTACTGTTGCCATGTAAAATATCTCCTTGTTTAATTTATTCTGTGGTAAATACTAAATTCTCCAGATCGGTAGGGTCTATGAAACATCTGACTTTCCCATCCCAAAATGCCCTATCGCTTGGAGATATGTGTATAAGGGTATCTGTGATATGTTCTGCGTACTTCTTATCTGTAAAAGGCATATCAATCAAATATGATGTGCCATCACCTATCTTTATTCCGGGAATGTTGTTTCCCTGATCATCTCGGTCGTGATCACTGTAAATATAGATACAACCTCTGATAGGAATGAACTGTGGTTGGCTATTCCAATAAGCAGTAGTGCCATAGAATACTTCCTTATCGCCACCGGATATAGCGTCATTAAGAGCGTCAATCGCTGACTGAACATCAGTAGAACCACTTGTAGTGCCAGATTCGGGAGGTTCGTAAGATACATCAGCAGCAGTAGGTGCATTGTTTGTAATCTCTAACCATTCAGAATTTATGCTATCCCAAGAGTAATATGCAGGTTTACCATCTACGTCATTAACACGGATAAGTCGGCCTTCGGTTAAGGTCTTAGGGTCGATATTATCACGTTGGGCTATTGTATCTACTGAAATAAATGTTCTATTAAGGATTTCGGCATCTGCGTCAGTAAATGGCTTTGTGTAATTTACTACCGGACCATCACAGGTTTCTGAATTTATAATCCTATGTGATTCTAAAGTGCACAGTGTCAGATCAATGATGTATACGGGAAGAGTTTCTGCTGTATTAACAGATACCATATACCACCCATATTGTTGAGCACCCTGATACATATACCAACCGGTATGCACAATAAAAGTGTCTTTTGGCTTATTTGATATTTTTACAGTATCCCCA
>Ga0310690_10009099_pt1 | contig 12497 bp, 5 predicted proteins | sample AusTroGonzalo_MG_2_FD_207661 | JGI IMG/M metagenome (GOLD analysis project Ga0310690, IMG submission 207661) | Bovine rumen microbial communities from tropical cattle in Woodstock, Queensland, Australia - Gonzalo_04 (v2) (version 2) | ecosystem: Host-associated > Mammals > Digestive system >...
AGTTCGAATTCCACGGTCATGTCAAGCAGGATCTGGAAGCCGTCGACGGAGGGGAACTGGACGAACTGGTTCATGCCGAAGGCGACGGCGTCGGAGAGCTGCGGGGCGCCGGAATCGGCTTCCGCTTCTTCGGGGAGGGCTTCGGCGGCGGCGAAGTCGAGGCTTTCGGCGCGGAGGCGGCCGCCCAGGGCGCGGGATTTGGCGGGGGCCGGGGCGGGCTGGGGGGCGGCGGTCTTGCGCTGGGCGAGGCGGTTGCGGGCGGTGGCGCTGCTTTGGGCGAGGTTGGTGGCGACGGCTTCCTGGGTCATGAGATTGGCACTTTGGGAGACGTAGTCTTCGCGGCGCTTCTGCTGCTGCTCCAGGACGGAGGTCTGGAGGTCGTCGAGGGCTTTGGAGGCGTTGGAGAGGCTGCTCTTGGTGAGGACGACGGTGCCGGCGCGGCCGATGATGGAGACTTGGTTCATGCCGATCTCCACCACGTCCACCTGGTAGGCGCGGGGGTTGATGTAGTAGAGGCCGGGCTGGAGGACGTCGGCCATGACGCCTTTTTCGCCGGGCTTGGCGAAGGCGCCGGGGGCGGCGGGCGCGCCGGTCTGCGCCGTGACGATGCCCACGTAGCCGATGGGGATGTTCACCGCGTCCAGGAGGGCGACGCTGTAGCCTTCGGGGTTGAGGCGGTAGGCGCCGGGGCCGAGGACGTCTTTCCAGACGCCTTTGCTGTCGCGGCCGGCGGCGATGATTTCGCCGGCGGGCAGCTCCGCGCCCACTTTGGAGGTGACGACGCCGACTTTGCCCACGGGGATGACGAGCGCCGGGACGAGGGTCCAGTCGTAGACGACGGGGTTGAGGAAGTGGCGGCCTTCGGCGAGGGGTTCGCGCAGGACGCCTTTCTGGCCGGGCTCGGCGAGAATGGCGTCGGGCGGGAGGTCGTCGCCGGTCTTGGCGGTGACGATGGCCATCATGCCGGCGGGCACTTCCACGCGGCAGAAGCACCATTCCCACGCGCCCCAGGCGAGAACGAGGGCGACGAGGGCTGCGGCGAGGGCGGCAAGGGTCGGGCGCTTCATTGGGCACCTCCTTCCAGGGTGACGGCGTGCGGGGCGGGGGCGGCTTTCGCGGGGGCGAGGGGCAGGCCGAAGGGCCGTCCGGCCTCCGGGAGGGCCAGAATCTGCTCGACGCGCGGGGCGGCCTTTTCGTAGAGCTTGGCGCGGACGTAGTCGGCCTCGTCGTCGTAGACGGAGACTTCCTGGCGGAGGACGTCGGCGTAGGCTTTGGTGCGGGCTTCGACGACTTTGCGGTCGGCCTCGGCGGCGGTGAGGCTGGCTTCGGCGTCCTTCAGGGCGGCTTCGTAGGCGACGGCGGCCACGTCACGGCGGGTTTCGGCGGCGATGGTCTGCTCGGCCTTGCGCTGCTCGGCGGCGATGCGGGCCTGGATCTGGGCGGTCTGGGCGGCGACGACGGCGGAGTTCTGGGCGGCGAGGGCCTTCTGGCGGCCGAGCTCGGCCTGGGATTCGGCCTGGACGATCTGCTGGTCGATCTTGTGGGCTTCCTGGACGGCGAGCTCGCGGTCGCGGATGATGCCGGCGATCTTCTGCGGGGCGAAGATGTCGCGGATGAGGACGGAGTTCAGCGAGATGCCGCGCGGGCGGCAGATGTCGCGCAGGTAGGCCTCCAGGCTGTCCTGGAAGGCTTGGCGGCTCTCGCCGACGATGAACTCGGTGGCGCTCTTCTTGCTGCCCTCGATGCGGGAGAAGCCGCGGGCGCTGGGGAGGATGAGCTTCTGGAGGATGTCGTCCATGTCGCCGACTTCCTGGGTGAGCAGGGCGACCTTGTCCTCCTCCAGGTTGAACTCCAGCGTGCCTTCGGCGGTGACGGTGAAGCCGTCGAGGGTGAGGAAGGTGATGGCGTCGCTCCCCGAGAGCTCGAAGCGCTGGCTCTGCACGTTGACGATGGAGACGGCGTAGAGGAAGGGGTTGAGGCGGTGGGTGCCCTCTTTGAGCACCTTGGCCGAGACGCCCTTGGCGCCTTCGCCGACGAGGAAGCCCTGCGCCTCGGTCGCGGGCGCTTCGCCGTGGAGGACGTCCGCGCCGACGAGGGTCGTCACCACGCCCACGTGGCCGGGCTTGATGCGGATGTCGTCATAGATCTTCACCTCGTAGGCGTAAGGGTTTATGCGGTGGCGGCCGGTGCCGAGCACCTCGCGCACGATGCCCTTCGTCCCCTCGCGGGCGATGATTTCGCCGTCGGGCAAATCGGCGCCGAACTTCCGCACCAGCACGCCGAAACGCCCGGCGGGGATGTCCGTGGCCGGGAAGATCTGCCAGTCCCAGACGAAGGGGTTGCGGAAGTAGCGTCCCTCGGGCAAGACGGCCTCCTGAATGCCTTTATAAGAGGCGTCGGGCGCCAAAATGGCGTCCGTCGGCAGGTTTTTGCCCGTCTTTTTGACGAGGACGGCGAAGGTGCCGTTCTCCGGCTCGATGCGCCAGCCATACCAGACCCAGGCGGCGAACGCCAGCACGAGCAGCGCGCCCAAGAGGCCCACGAGCGGCATGGCCGTCTGGGGCGGGCGCTTCAACGTTTTCTCCGGAAGACTCATAAGAACTCCTTGCGTGAAAAAGGGTTAGGGCGCCGGCGGGGCGAAGAGCGCGTCCACCCGGCGCCATCCGCGCTGGAGGACGGCCGCCTCCACTTCCGGCGAGGGTTCGAAGACGCGCACGAGCCCCTCTTTGCCCAAGAGCGGCATCAGCGCCGCGAAATCGACGTCGCCCTCGCCGGGCGCCCGGTGGTCCTCTTCCAGGCCGCGCACGTCGTGGATGTGCGTCCCGGCCGTGAAGTCCAGCGTGAGCGCCAGCGTCTCCTCCACGGGCCAGTCGCCCGTGCGCTGCTTGCGTTCGCCGTGGCCGACGTCATACCACGCGCCCAGCGCCGGCGACGGGAAGCGCTGGCGGAGAAAGGCGCACTCCGCCGGATCGGGAAAGGCCTCCAGCCCCGGCAGATTCTCGAACGCCAGCACGACGCCCGCCTCCTCGAAGGCCGGCAGCAGCCGCTCCAGCGCGAACGAGACCGCGTCCAGATTGGCCGGCGCCGCCGCGCTCCGCAGGCCGCGCTCGTAGTCCGCCAACGCCCAGTCCGGCCGCCCCGTCGCCCTCAGCGCCGCCGAGAGGCGGGAACGGTAGGGGCGCGACCCGCCGAAAAAGCCTTTCCGCTCCCGGAGCTCCACGCGCCCCCCGTGGTTGACGACGACCGCCGCCCCGAACCGCATGGCGCAGTCCAGCGACCGGAACATCGCCCGCACCGCCGCCTCCCGCTCCTCCGGGTCGGTCGCCGCCAGCGAGAAGGCTTCCGGCCCCAGCTGCGGCATCTCCACCGGCACCGGGCAGAACGCGTGGAGGCTGGAGGCGGAAAGCCCCTCGGCGGCGAGCGCCGCCTCCCAGGCGTCCAACTCCGTTTCGCGGACGAAATAGCCCAGCTCGACCTGCGCGAACCCCAGCCGGCGCGTCTCCGCCGCCATCGCCGCCGGCGACAGCCCTTTCCCCGCAAAATACGACGTCGAAAGCGCAAACTCCATGCTTTTAATATATCAAAACGCCCCCGCCTTTGCGCATCGTCCCTTCCGCGCCGCCCTGTCCGCCCAGAGACAGACAAGCCCCGGCAGCCGCCGGGGCTTGTCTGTCTCAAGGCGGGGCCTTCGCGAGGGGCGCGCCTCGACGGGGGCGAGGCCTTACAGCGATTCGTCGATGCCGATGCGGACGAGCTGCTGGTCCTTGCCGATGAGCACGGGCTTGTCCTTCGTGATTTCCACGCTCGTCATCACGGCCGGGTAACCGCGCACGGAGCAGTCGATCCACTTCACGAAGAAGTAGTCGCGCACCTGGTAGTCGTAGATGGCGCCGAGGAGGGCGTCGGCCTTGGCGGCGTTGCAGGCCTTGTAGGTGGCGGCGGCCTTGGCGTCCTCGATGGCGGTGCCGAGCGGCAAGAAGCCGGGGAAGAGGGTGGGGGTCTTTGCGTAGAGGCCTTCGCCGGTGGTGAAAATGCCGAGGATGACGCCAGCCGAGGCGTTGGCGCTGGTGCGCGTCCTGGCGACGTCCCAATTGGTGTGGTAGGCGGGGCCGCCTTCCGAAACGGGCGTGGCCATGGCTTGCGCGCCGCGGTCGGTGTGGTGGGAGACGCAGCCGGTCAGCGCCAGGAGGGCGGTTCCGGCCAGGAGGAGGGCTTTTTTCATGGAGGGGGACTCCTTGTGTAGGGTGTTGTCGCGGCATGGCCGGCCGGGGCACGCGTCCCGGCCTCCATGCAACGGGAAGGAGTATACCCCTTTTCCCGGGGAGCCGTCAAGCGTTTTTTCAGACGCCGAGATTGGCCTTGCGGGCTTCGAGGGCGGCGATTTGGGCTTCGAGTTCCGCTTTGCGGTCGCGCTGGTTCTGGATGATGGCGGCGGGGGCTTTGGAGACGAAGGCGTCGTTGGAGAGTTTGGCGTCGACGCCTTTGAGGAAGCCGCGGAGCTTGTCGAGTTCCTTGTCGAGCTTTTCGGCTTCGGCCTTGGTGTCGACGAGGCCGTCGAGGGGGAGGTAGAGCATGCCGGCCTTGAGGAGTTTGGAGGGCATGGGCTTCTCGGGGGCGGCGTCGACGAAGTCGAGGCGTTCGGCGCGGACGGCGGTCTGGATGCCGGCGGCGTCGCGGCGGAGCTTGGCGGCGAGGCCGGGGTCGGCGGGGCAGAGGAGGGGGCGGATCGGGAGGGAGGGGGCGAGGCCGGCTTCGGCGCGGAGGGCGCGGCAGCCGGTGACGAGGTCGCGCTTGGTTTCGACGTAGGCGAGGACCTCTTCGGAGAGGCCCCAGGCTTCGCGCTGGGCGTCGCCGTAGCCGGCGGGCCAGGGGGCGCGCATGATGGTGGCTTCGGCGTCGCAGTAGCCGAGCTGGTGCCAGATTTCCTCGGTGACGAAGGGCATGTAGGGGTGGAGGAGGCGGAGGATCTTGCCGTAGACGTCGGCGAGGAGGGCGAGGACTTGGCGGCGGCGGGCTTCGTCGGGGGCGTTGAGGTCGCTCTTGGCGTATTCGAGGTACCAGTCGCAGAAGTCGGTCCAGGCGAAGTCGTAGACGAGGAGGGCGCCGTCCTGGATGCGGTATTTTTCGAGGGCGGCCTGGACGGCGGCGCAGGTGTGGTGGGCCTTGAGGAGGAGGTGGCGGTCGTCGTCGTGGAGGAGGGCGGGGTCGAGGGCCAGGCGGTCGCCGGCGCAGTCGGCGAAGGAGAAGCCGGGGAGCTTTTCGGCGTTCATCTGGAGGAAGCGCGCGGCGTTCCAGAGCTTTGTGCCGAAATTGCGGCCGATTTCGAACTTGGACATGTCCACCTTCGTGTCGGCCTCCATCGAGGTGATGAGGGCCAGGGAGAAGCGGAGGGCGTCGGCGGAGTATTGCCCGATGATTTCCAGCGGGTCGAGGGAGTTGCCGAGGCTCTTGGACATCTTGCGCCCTTGGGCGTCGCGGACGATGCCGTGGAGGATGATGTTCTTGAAGGGGGCCTTGCCCATGAAGTGGTAGCCGGCCATGAGCATGCGCGCCACCCAGAAGAAGAGGATGTCGGCGGCGGTGACGAGGTCGGCCGTGGGGTAGTAGAAGGCGAGGTCGTCGGTCTGATCCGGCCAGCCGAGCGTCGTGAAGGGCCAGAGCCAGGAGGAGAACCAGGTGTCCAGCACGTCGGGGTCTTGCTCGATGGACGCCCCGCCGCACTTCGGGCAGGTTTCGGGCTTTTCGGGCGCCGCCCATTCGTGGCCGCAGGCGCAGGTGTAGACGGGGATGCGGTGGCCCCACCAGATCTGGCGGCTGATGCACCAGTCGCGGATGTTCTCCATCCAGTTGAAGTAGACGCTCTCCCAGCGCTTCGGCTGGATGGAGACTTCGCCGGAGCGCACCGCCTCGATGGCCGGGGCGGCCAGCGGCTTCATCCGCACAAACCATTGTTTCGAGAGGCGGCTGTCCACCACCGTATGGCAGCGGTAGCAATGGCCCACCTGGTTCTGGTACGGCTCCACCTTGACGAGGTAGCCGCCCTTTTTCAGGTCCTCCACGATGGCCTTGCGGCAGGCGAAGCGGTCCATTCCCGCGTAGCCCGAACGCTCGTTCATCGTGCCGTCGTCGTTCATCACGTCCACCTGCGGCAGGTTGTGGCGCTGGCCGACGGCGAAGTCGTTGGCGTCATGGGCCGGCGTGATCTTCACCACGCCCGTGCCGAACTCCTTTTCGACATAATCGTCGAACACCACGGGGATTTCCCGGCCCGACAGCGGCAGGACGACCGACTTCCCCTTGAGGTGCGCGTAGCGCTCGTCCTTGGGGTTGACCGCCACGGCCGTGTCGCCCGGCAGCGTCTCCGGGCGCGTCGTCGCCACGGTGACGTATTCGCCCTCGCTTCCGGCCACCGGGTAGCGCACGTGCCAGAGGAAACCATCGTTCGGCTCGTGCTCCACCTCGTCGTCCGCCAGCGCCGTGCCGCAGCGCGGACACCAGTTCACGATATAGTTGCCCCGGTAGATGAGATCCTGGTCGTAGAGGTCGCAGAAGACCTTGGCCACCGCCTTCGAGAGCCCCGCGTCCATCGTGAAGCGCTCCCGCCGCCAGTCCGTCGAATTGCCCAGCAGCCGCTGCTGGCGCACGATCGTCCCGCCATACTGCTTGCGCCACTCCCACACCCGGTCGACGAAGGCCTCGCGGCCGAGATCCTGCCGGCGCTTCCCCTCCTTGCGGAGCGCCTTCTCCACCACGTTCTGCGTGGCGATGCCCGCATGGTCCGTGCCCGGCACCCAGCACGTGTTGTCCCCGCGCATCCGGTGCCAGCGCACCAGGACGTCCTGGATCGTCTCGTTCAGCGCGTGGCCCATGTGCAGGATGCCCGTGACGTTCGGCGGCGGAATCACCACGGCATAAGGCTTGCCTCCGGCAGACGCCTCGTCGTGGAAACAGCCGTGGCTCTCCCACCAGGGATACCACTTCGCCTCGACAGCCTTCGGGTCATAATGCTTGTCCATCGTCGTCCTTTCGCGCAAAACAGCCCGCTAGTATACCATAAACCGCCGCCCCCCAGCCCCGGCCGCTCCGCCCCGGCTTGCTTCGCTACCCGCCTCGGGCAGGAGGCGAAGCAGGCCAAGGCACGGGACGGGGTGGAGGCGGGAGGGGGAGCGCCGGAGGCGGGTCTGGGGTGAAGCCGCCCCGGGCAGGGGCGCGTCCGCCTTGGGGAGGGGTGCAGGTGTGGGCGGGTTCCTGTTTTGCAGGCGGCGGGCCCCGCCGCCATTTGGGGCGGGCTTCCTTTCCGCCCGGGGCCCGGGCGGTGCAAGACAGGCTTCGCCCTTCACCCCTCTCGGGGCGGGGAGGGGGAGTGCCGGAGGCGGGTCGGGGGTGAAGCCGCCCCGGGCTGGGGGCGCATCCGCCTTGGGGAGGGGTGCAGGGGCGGCGCTTTTTTGTTTTTTTCGCTTGACGGGCGGGGGTGCTTATGCTACTGTATGTCTCAGTCTTATGGGGCGATCCATAGTGGAGCGCCTTGTATTTGGGAAGAACAAAAGAATACGGAGTCAGTGATGAAACAGTCTCTGAAAAGAGGACTGGTCATGCTTGCGGCGTTCGCAGGCGTGGTCTGTCCGTTTGCCGTCCATGCGACGGACTACACCTACTCGAACGTCGACAGCGATTCGCTGGCTGTCAAGAGCGACGGTAAGTTCGGGACGACTTCTTTTTCGTTTCAGCTGAGTAACCCGTCCGCCAATGCGGCAACGGCCGATTTCCCTGCTTCTGGATATGTCCAATTGACGTCAATTAGTATTGGCGCTCGTTCGGATAATGATCTTCAGTCCGTTACAACAGCAACGCTAACCAACAACAAGACTTCGGAATCCTACGCGGCTACAGTAACATATAGCTCAGGAAATGATTTTACGGCAGTAGCGCCAACTTCCTGGTCGCGCAAGGAGGTCAAGATCACTTTTGGCACCGATGGCGTTCTTGTTGATACGACGGCGACTTATACCTTGACATTCACGGCAAAACTTGGATACTCGGTTGTCACTACTGTTGCGTCAAATACGCAGACTGCGGATTGGAAACCGGCTATGCGCATCTACGGACGCACTCCTTCGGGTTCGATGGAGATGCCTTCTTCGCTCATCCCTTCATCGGGCGGCATGGCGTTGCCGAGCACGGTGACAGTGGCCGATGCCACGGGCATGGCCTTTGCCAACGGTTCCGTAACTGTTGGTAACGGCGGCATCTCGGCTGCCCTTTCTTCGGCGCTTTCTTATCATACCGTGATGGTTAAGGTCTCGAACATTCCTTCTTCCTCTTGCCGCCTGATTGCATGGCTCACAGGGCAATATCAAAGCAAGGATATCGAAAACTTCTCATATTACGACGGATCGAATTTCTGTCAGAGTTATATCTTAGGTGGGACCAAGCAAGGCGACTACAACACAGGTAACAATCGCAGTTGGACAAGGGATGCCTCGGAGCATTGGGTTGCTGCTTCTTATGCACGCAAGGATTCAGAAAGCGGCTGCTCACAGACATCTGGCGGTACTCGCACCTACTTTGATGGCGCAGAAAAGGTAACAGCCACGGGACTCAAGTGGGGCAGCAACCAAACATCTAAGATTACTATTGGTGGCACCTCCACTAATAGTGGAAATCCCGCAACAGGTATGGTAATCGAGGATGTTGTTATTTTGTCTAATGCCCTTACCGCAAGCCAGATAGCGACGCTTACTACTGCATTGAATGCTGGATGGACGGTGAATGCCGCCGGTACGACACTGACGTCTTCGGAGTCGCTTCATGCGCTTCCTGGCTATGCGAATGTCTCTGCTATCGGCACTGTGACGATGGCCAGTGATGGTACTATTAGTGACCTGTCCGGTCTTACAGCGGTGCAGGTTGGCAATGGTGCTACGCTCGACCTTAGTGCAAACACGGGGCTGACGCAGGTTATCGTGCTTTCGGGTGGTGAACTGACAATTGGCAAGCAGCGCCCGGGTTCGGTTGTTGTCATGACAGGCGGTATACTCAATGTTTCTTCGGTTCCCACGGCAAGCGAATGTATCACGGGTTATATACCCACGGCGGAACTTTCCGTGGAGAACAGCGCATATCTCACAGGTACAGTCAAACTTGAGGGCGAGACGGTGACTCCGTCTTTCGAAGGCACGACGGCAACATTGACCGGTACGATAGCGGTTGCCGCGAATCCCACGTACACCGGCTCCGCCTGGTGGTGGGACTACGAATTTAATGAATCGTCTTCTGCGACGATTGACGGTTATCGGCTTACGACACCAAATGCGGGCAACGCGGACAATGTGGCGCTTCGCCTTGAGTCCAGCAATGCCGATTATACGTCTGCCGACGAAACAGGCAACCGGGAACTCTATTTCCAGCAGACCCCGTGGCGCAATGCATCGTTCAACTCCATGAGCGAACTTACGGCGGTTATGTATTGCGCACCGGGCAACTATGCCAATACTGTACTGGTTGGTTTTGGTTCAACAACGGCTAACGATCAGAAGGCGATTGCGCTGGTGACGGGCGCCAATCCCGCGGCAGGCCAGATGAAGCTTGTCCTAACCGATGGTCATGACGGTGGCACAGGCACGGTGACCGAGTTGGCCGATTTGACGGCTGTTGGCGCCACGACGACCAAGCACCTCTATGCATTTACCATGGACCGCATCACGGAAGACGCCACGACGAAGACCCGTGTTCGCGTCTATCTGGACGGCAAGGTCAAGGCCATCTACAAGCACAGCGGCACGTTGACGCTTTCGAACGGCTTCCAGATCGGGTCGCTCCATGGCGGTGTGGCCCCACGAGCCGCATTCAACACTGGGCTGTCCAAGTATGCCAACTCCGGCAACAGCGGCACGCTTGACTTCCTGCGCGTCATTGACGGCACGTTGACGGATGCGGCGATGTCGGCCCTCGCCGAGGCCTATCCCTACCATTCGGAGTTTGGCGCGGCGACGCGCGACCCGGTTTCCAGTGCGGCGAGTTGGGTTTCTGACGATGCGTGGACGCAGACGATTCCCGAACGGGAGGACGCGACGCAGAATGCGCCGAACACGAATACGAACGTCACGCTCTCCAAGGATGGTTCGTCCGACGTCTCGGTCGCCATCAATCTTGCGGAAGATACCGCCTACGAGTCGCTGACGCTGACGAAGGAAGCGGGCGCGACGGGTTCGCTGAAGCTGACCTCCGCTTATGGCAATAATACCACAGGGAAGCTCGTTTCGGCGGAAACCTCTGTGCTCGTCGACACGGTCATCCCCGCTGGCCGCGTCCAGTTGGGCGTGACGAGCATCGCCGACGGCGTCACCGTGACAGTCGATCCTTTTTCGGTCACTGGCAACTACACCATTTACGATACGTTGACAGGGCTTGGTTTTGGCGAAATCTATGAAGATGTCGTCATCTCCATGGCGCTCTTGGGCGACGGGGCGTCCGTTGCGCTCGACGAAACAAATCTTTCTGATTTGGAGGATTCCGGCTTTACCGCCGAGTTGGTTCACAATTTGGACAACCTGAGCTATACCTTCAAGGTGACTCGTGAGGCCGCCACGGCGGACATTGCGGTCAATGTCACTTCGGGTGGCGTGGTCACGTGGTCTACGCGTAACATCGACGTTCCGGCTCCGGAATCGCTGCCGAACACCTATGCGGGCACGGTGACAATCACCAGCGCCTCCGCTAGCCCTGTTACGGTTGCCACGGCCTTTGCGGGCGGCGATTTGACGGTCTCGTCGGGCACGGTGATCCTTACCGGGGATATTACGACCTCCGGCACGGTGGCGCTCAACAGCGCGACCACGCTCTCGGGCAATACGGTTTCCAGCGCCCTGACCGGCTCCGGCGCCGTCACGATTGACGGCACGGTGACGCTTGCGGACGGCGGCTCCATCGCCAACACGATCGGCGGCACGGGGACGATTGACGGCTCCGGCCGCACTTCGGCGCCGGGCGCGTTCGCCTTCGGCACCTGGACGGGCACGGTGGTCTTGCCGGAACTGGCGGGCATCGCCGGCGATACGTTCAGCTTCAACAGCTACGGCATCACCGGCTCGACGGTTCGCGTCAACGGCATCGGCGGCGGCTGGCTTCGCAGCGAGGAGGTCAATCCCACGATTGACATCCCCGCAGGCAAGACCTTGACGATTTCGGCCTTCTCGCCCAGTTTCAACAATACGTTCAAGAAGTTGTCTGGCGCCGGCACGTTCGCCGTGACCCATAGCGCCGCCGTCGACACGACGGCCGGCGACTGGTACGAGAACTACTCCGCCTACTACCTCATCAAGGACGTCTCCGGCTTCACCGGGTCGCTCTCCACGGCGACGCCCGGCATCGCGATTGGCTCCTCCAAGCCCGGATACCAGACGGCGGGCGGCAAGATTATGGTCACTGGCACGCTCACGGGTTCGTGCACGCTTGACGAGGACGTGACCTTCGCCTCCGGCGCCACGCTGGACGCGACCGCCGGGGTTCCGACGGTCGCCGGCGCGGTGACGCTCGGCGGCACGCTCAATGTCGAGATGGGCGACGAGTTTACGCCGGCGGCATACACTGGGGCGACCGCCCAGAAGGCGCTCTCCGCTTCCGCGAGCGGCCTGACGGCGGACACGGTCTTGACGGCGGCGACCGTCAAGGCTGACGGTTCGGCCGTGAGCAACGCCGTGGTCGTGGTCAAGGCCGGCGGCCTCTATGCCGTCCTCAAGCCGACGGTGCCGACGAGCGGCGACGATGTCCCTGAGGGCGTGACCTCGGATGTCGCGGAGGCGATCGCCAAGAAGGCGGCTGTCGCCGGCGCTGCCGAAATCACCTCCTACAAGAATGTCGAGAACGCCACGGACAACTTCTCGGCCGACCGCGCGGTTCTCTTCCCCGAATCGCTCAAGGTGAGCGCCGAGGGCGAGGTCTCCACGGACCGGCCGACCTTCGGCATCAAGTCGTTGACCGTCAAGGCCGTCAGCAGCACGAATTACGTCATCATCCAGGCCGAGGCGCACAATCTGGCCGACGGCGGCGACATCGTGCTGGCCGGAGACTTGACGGAATCCTCCGCCGCCGCGACGGTGAAGGAGGCTCTCAAGCTGACGAACGGCACCTCCGAGGGCGTCACGACCAAGTGGTTCGTGCTGGATCTCCCCGGCTCGACGACCGCTTACGGCGTGAAGGCCACGAACGAGTAAGGCGCTTGCGCCTTTGGCCAAAAGGGGCGGCGGCTTTCGGGCCGCCGCCTTCTTTTGCGCCCGGCGCCGCCGCGCGGCGGGCGTGCGGGAAGGGGGCGGGCTCCCTTATCCGGGATGGCGCCGGGGCCCGGCGCCTGCAAAACAGGGCCCGCGCTTCGGCAGGGCCGATCCTTACGAGCAACGCCTTGCGCTTCGGCGGGTTGCGCCCCAGGGCCCGCGCTTCGGGGCAGGGCGGGCGCCGCACTTCGGAGGAGCGGGTGCGCTTTGGGGTGGCGGGGGAGGGTG
>Ga0310690_10009103_pt1 | contig 12493 bp, 6 predicted proteins | sample AusTroGonzalo_MG_2_FD_207661 | JGI IMG/M metagenome (GOLD analysis project Ga0310690, IMG submission 207661) | Bovine rumen microbial communities from tropical cattle in Woodstock, Queensland, Australia - Gonzalo_04 (v2) (version 2) | ecosystem: Host-associated > Mammals > Digestive system >...
GACTGCAGCACAAAAGCCATATGATTATTGCAGTCTTTACACTGGTGGTGCCATGCGTAGTGTTGTTGAGGGAAGTAGCTCGGGGTATTTCATTCAGAAGCTTGTGCCTCACCAGTGTAATGAAGGAGACAGATGGTATGAGGCATGGGATGGTGGAGCACCCTTCCACTGCTATCTACCTTACATGCGTCTGGCTGAAATTTACCTGATGTATGCTGAGGCAAGAACAGCAATAGCCACTACTGTGTCAGATCTCGGTGCCAGGGATTATTGTTTATCATTGTCGGCTATTGATGCTATCAATGCTCTTCGCGACCGTGTGAACTCCTCAGATTATCCAATGGAGCATGTACCTGCCAACCTTCGTGATACCAAGGAGCATTTCATGGATGAAATACGCCGTGAGCGTGCCGTGGAACTTTCGTTTGAAGGCCACCGCTGGTGCGACCTTCAGCGTTGGCTTCTTCTGACAGAGCCTCCTTACACGATGAAATACTCTCATGAGTTTGAGCGTTTGGAAACGGACGATTGGTTCTTTAATAAGAGCACTCGTGAGCCGGTGCACGACCCTAAAGACGCAAAGGTAGCACACTTCCAAAAGAAAGAGTTGATTACCCGTCGTTTTGAGTCCAAGCACTACTGGTTCCCACTTCCTGATAAGGACACTTATCTTTACGTAGGATTTGATCAAAATCCAGGATGGTAAATGCAATTGATAATTGATAATTGACAATTGATAATATATAGTTTTATGAAGAATATAAAAACAAACATATTTCTCTTTGCCATAATGTCGGCAACGTCGCTGACGGTCAATGCCCAGACTACTGACGGCGCTGATACAGATTCTGTCGTGGCAAAAAAGAAAGTCCATGTTGCTTTCCGCGACAAGGATGCGGACCATCTTCTCGGGGGCATCTCATACATTGACATGGAAGAGTTGTCTAAGAAGGATTATACGATGAGTAGCCTTGAAGACATGTCCGCTCTTGTGGGAGGATGGAATGGCGGCAATCTTTGGGGCATGGACAATGACCGCCTTGACAATAATGACAACAGCAACCTTCCACTCGTGATTATCGACGGTGTGAAGCGTCCGTCTAACAACGTACTGCCTTCTGAAATTGAACAGATCACCTTCCTCAAGGGTGCACAGGCAGTTGTGCTCTATGGTTCCAAGGGTGCCAAAGGTGCTATTCTGATTACCACCAAGCGTGGCAAGGTGGATGGTCTTCAGATCAATGTAAACGCCAACACCGGCTTCCATGTTGCCAAGGAATTCCCTGAGTACATCGGATCTGCTGAGTATATGACGCTCTACAACGAGGCATGTATCAACGACGCCCTCGCCACTGGTCCTAAGTACTCCCAGATGGAAATCTACAATCACGCCTCTGGTCTAAATCCTTACCGCTACCCCAACGTAAACTACTATTCAGACGAGTATATCCGCAAGACGTATAACCGTTCTGAGGGTACGGTGGAGATTCAAGGTGGTGGCCAGCGTGCCCACTTCTACACGAACATCAATTACTATCGCAACGGGGATCTCCTCGACTTCGGTCCTGCAAAGGATAACTACACCGACCGCTTCAGCGTGCGTGGTAATGTGGACCTTGTTGTAAACAAGTATATCAAAGGTTATGCTGATGCCAGCGCAACCTTCTACAATGCCCATAAGAACAAGGGCGATTTCTGGAGCGAGGCATCAACATTGCGTCCTAACTTCCCTGAGCATGCAGCGCCATTGATTGACATTAACATGATTGACCCCAATGCCAGCAAGGCTCTCGCCATCCTTGGAAAGTCGCTTAACCTCCTCGACGGAAGGTTCTTCCCCGGTGGTACTAAAGCCACCCAGACCAATGTCATTGCAGACTGCTACTTTGGTGGTAGGACACAGTATGTCAGCCGTCAGTTCCAGTTCGATGCTGGTATTAACTATGACATGAACCATTTAATTAAGGGATTGTCATTCAAAACACTGTTCTCCATTGACTATGCAGCCAGTTACAACTTGTCATACAACAACAAGTACGCAGTATTCATTCCTACATGGAGTAATTACGGCTCACAGGATGCTATCGTAGCCCTTACGCAGCAGAACGATGAAATCGTAACAGGCCACATGAGTCAGTCAGATAGTAAATATCGCCAGACCATCAGTTGGAACGGTCATTTTGACTACGAGAACACCTTTGCTGGAAAGCACCATGTAACGGGTATGCTGCTCGCCAATATGTACACTACAACAGCTAGTGGTGAGAAACATCGTTACACCAATGCCAACTTAGGTCTGCAGGCAGGCTACGATTATATGGGTCGTTACTTTGCAGACATCTCATTGGCAGGCGTTCATTCTGCCCGTCTTCCTAAGGGAAACCGTGAGGCCATCTCACCTTCTTTCACCATTGGTTGGAACATCGCCAAGGAGCCTTTCATGAAGAGTAGTTTCGTTGACGATTTGATGCTCAGTGCATCCTACAGCAACCTGAACGAGGATATTGATGTCTATCTTGGCAGCGATTACTTCCAACTCTATGAAGCCACGTGGGAAACCACTGGAGGAAGCTTCATCTGGAATGAAGTAACGTCCACAGACCGTACTATTTCAAGGTCGAGTAGCAACCCTGCCCTCGACTTCGTCCATCGCAAGGAATTCTCTGTAAGTCTTCGTGGCTCGTTCTTCAATAAGTTGATTGCTACAGAACTGACCTACTTCAATACAAATTTGGACGGTTTTATTATCCAGAACCCGACCACATTCCCTTCACACTTGATGAATGGTCTTGGTGGCGCTTCATTCAAGCCAACCATCAATAATAACATTCAGAACCGCAAGGGTCTTGACTTCAGCGTAACAGTCCAGAAACAATTCGGTCAAGTTCATGCACAACTTGGAGTAGTAGGTACCTATCTTACTACAAAATGGAAGAAGTATGATGAAACAATAGATCCTTTGGCACCTCAAAAACATACAGAGGGGCAGACACTTGATGCTATATGGGGCTACAATTGTTTAGGTTTCTATACGGAAGATGATTTTAATTACAATGAAGAAACAGGAAAATATACTCTGAAAGATGGTCTTCCCAAATCCGCGCTTAGTGGTGGTTCTAACCTCCAACCTGGAGACCTGAAGTATGAGGATGTCGCTGGTGGTCCAAACGGAGAACCCGACGGCAAAATCGACAACAAGGATCAGGTTGTCCTTGGTAAATCAGGCACTTACGGCGCTCCTCTCGCCTTGGGTATCAACCTCACGCTCAAGTATAAGAACTGGACGTTCTTCATGCTGGGTAATGGTAACTTCGGTGCTAAAGGCATCATGAACGGCAGCTACTACTTCATGAGTGGTGATGCCAAGTACTCTGTCAATGCACGTAATCGTTGGACACCGGAAACGGCTAATACGGCAACCCATCCGCGTTTGACAACATTGGCAACGGCTAACGGCGAGGCTTCTACGTTCTGGCTCTACAGCACAGACCGTTTCAACCTCAGCAAGATACAGTTGACTTACGATTTCCCGAAGGAAATGTTTGAAGGAAAGTGGGTAAAGGCTCTCTCTGTCTATATTAACGGAAACGACCTCCTCACGATTTCGAAGAATCGCAAGTTGATGGAAACAAGCGTTGGTTATGCACCACAAACTCGTTTCTATAATCTCGGCGTAAAGGTAACCCTCTAATAAAATAAATAAGACAATGAAGACAAAAAATATTATATTGTATCTCATCGGTCTCCTCGCATTTTGCTCATGTGATGATATGTTCGAACCAGCAAAAGAAAACAGACGACAGTTGGAAGATCTGCCAGAGGAGTCTAAATATGCTCATGGCTTGCTGATGTATGGTTATGATAGACTTCCTTACAAGACGAGAATTTCAGAAGCAGCCAATTGGACTGATGTTGCAACGGATGATGCTGTCACCAACATGACAAGCAATAACTATCTGAATATGGCAACTGGTACATGGGCTGCCGACAATAACCCGATGTCACAATGGGACAATTGTAAGGATGGTATCCAGTATATTAACCTTTTCCTCACAATTGTAAAAGATGTGAAGTGGGCTCCAAGTGCACAATCAAAGCAGCAGATGTTTATTGACCGTATGAAAGGTGAAGCATTCGGTCTGCGGGCGCTTCTATATTATTATCTGTTGATGGCTCATGGAGGTTATGCCGATGACGGTGTACTCTATGGTGTGCCTTTGCTGCTCACTCCTGAAGATGCTAGTTCAGATTTCAACCAGTCACGTGCTACATTTGCGGACTGTGTGAAGCAATGTTTTGCAGACTGTGACAGTGCCATCGCATTGCTCCCTATAGATTATGAAAACATCGATGATATAAAGATGGTTCCCCAAAAGTATCTGGATTTAGGTGCGCAATTATCGGGCTATAATTCCGTATTTGGATCTTCGTCAAACGGTCTTATGTCGGGCAAGATTGCCGAGGCTGTCAAGGCACAGATTGCCCTTCTCGCAGCAAGCCCTGCTTTCCGCAAGCATAGTGGTGTGACCTCAGCACAGGCTGCCACCCTTTGCGCAAATGTACTCAAGCGCATTGGTGGATTAGAGGGTTTTGACCCAACAGGTAACACCTGGTACAAGAATAAGACAAAACTTGAACCAAATGCATCAGAAATGCCAGAGATTCTGTGGCGAGAAGAGCGTAGGAACGAAACTGCTCTGGAAGATGCATTATATCCTCCAACTCTGTTTGGAAGCGGGCGCATTAATCCTTCGCAGAACCTCGTTGACGCATTCCCCATGCGTAGTGGTCTTCCAATCACAGATCCTAAGTCTGGGTATGATCCCAAGAATCCGTATGCGAACCGTGATCCGCGTCTTGCAGACAACATATTATATAATGGCACCCTGTTTAAAAAAGGAAAGCCAGCCATCATCACTGGTAACTATCCCAATGACAATAACGAGACAGATGACAACCTAAACGCCAAGGACAAATCAACTCGTACAGGATATTACTTGAAGAAACATCTTCGCGATGACGTTAGTCCTAGTTCAAGTGGATCGGTCATATCGCAGTATCACATCTATCCACGCATACGCTACACCGAGTTATTCCTTGCATACGCAGAAGCAGCCAACGATGCATGGGGACCCAAAAAGGATGGCGCCGGTGTAGGCTTCACGGCTTACGACGTTATCAAGGTCATTCGTGAACGTGCCGGACTCGGAACTAACGAGAATGGACAACCGCTTCCAGAAGGCGATACCTATCTTGAAAAATGTGCAAAAGACCAAGCAAAGATGACGGAACTTATCCGTAACGAGCGCCGTATCGAGTTGTGTTTTGAGAACAAGCGATTCTGGGATATGCGCCGTTGGATGCTACCACTCAATGAAACTGTGAAGGGTATGGAGATTGACCGTAACGAGGAAACTGGTGAACTCACCTATAAAATCTTTGACGTTGAGAATCGTGTTTACGACAACTCTTATCAATGCTACGGTCCTATCCCGAAGAGTGAACTGCTCAAGTTTAAAAATCTCATGCAAAACAGCGGATGGCAGTAAAGTTTAAAGTGTAAAGTTTAAAGTTTAAAGTTCAACAATAATGAAACTAAAGAAATATATTTACGGCGCAGTCTTGGGAACGATATCTCTCGCATTTGCATCTTGCTATAATTCAGAGCAAGAGTTCCCAGACTATGAAAAAGGTACGACAGCCTATTTCGCCTATCAGTTCCCGGTACGTACGCTCATACTTGGTAACGACATTTATGACAATACGCTTGACAACGAGCACAAGTGCCGGATATGGGCAACCATGGGTGGCGCCTACCACGGACGTGACGCAGTAGCAGATGTTATCATTGCCGATACCCTCTGCAAACATCTCTACTTTAAGGATGAAAATGGAAACATAGCAGAGCCTGTGACCCCCATGCCATCAGATTACTATCATCTTATTGGCAACACGATCCCTTATAATGGTGATTCCCGTGGCTATATCGAAGTGGAGTTCACAGATAAGTTCTTCAGCGATCCAAAAGCCATAGAGAACACCTATGTCATTCCACTCTTAATGACGAATGTTACAGGTATCGACCGTATTCTCACTGGTAAGCCACGTGAAGGTCTCAAACCATCTCGCGCCAATACGGAGGATTGGGATGTTCTCGCTAAGGACTATGTACTCTACTGCGTGAAGTATATGAATCCATGGCAAGGCAAATATATCCGCCGTGGTGTTGACAATGTGACCGAGAATGGTTTGACAACGCAGATTATACGTAAGGACTCCACGCTTGTCAAATCTGACTTAGACCGCTACACGGAGAATCCCGTGAATGCTAACGACGAGATATGTGGCATCAAAACCAAGAATATGACACAGGCCATCTTCCCTGTATCGTTCAAGACCTCTGGTGCTTCGATTTCTTGCAATCTTATCCTCACATTCAGTGGCAACACATGTACCATCTCCACCGACGATGAGGACGTGACTGCCACCGGTTCCGGCGAATTTATCGCTAAGGGAACTGAGAAGGCAGAATACAAGGACTATCAGTGGGGAAGCAACAATGGACAACCTATTCAGCGTGACATCCTCCGTCTGGCATACAATGTGAACTTCGAAGGCAAGAACATCCAAGTGTCAACGGCTGATACGCTGGTTGTTCAGACTCGTGAGTCAAACAAGAAAGAATTCTTCTCACCAATGTACTTTGTTCTTAAATAATAGGAGACAAGAATATGAAAAAGTTTTTTAGAAACGGTCTCGTCATGTTGGCTGTAGGGGCATTTGCGGCTTCCTGTGCTGACTATAATGTAACGGATGATTTCAGTGCTGAGCCCGATCCATCGTATGTGGAACCTTACAAGGACTTGCAACCTGTAAAGTCATATATTGACAGAGAGCAGTATCCCAACCTGTCGCTTGGTGCTCTACTCAAGGTGGTTGACTTCAACAAGCAGGAACTTGCTCATGCTGCAGCTGTGACCAACTTCGACGATGTTACTTTTGGAACCACGCTGATGTCTGGCTCTATTGTTAACGCTAAAGGTGTGATGAATTTCCTGGATATGTCCGACCTACTCGACCATGTTGAGGAAATCAATGCTAACGTGTTCGGCAGTCCTCTCTTCGCCAATGACAACCAGCCAGACGATTGGTTGAACTATCTCACGGCTCCTATTGAAATTCCTGTGGAATACGTTGAAGGTAAGTCCGTAGACTTCAACGAGAAGCCCATAGGTGATTACGATGGTACTGTTGTAAAAGGTAAGGCTGAAATCGCCAAATACGATGATCAGAACGTGCTTAAGATTTCTCAACAATCCAAAGTCTGCATCATTGAAGGTTTTGAAGCGGATCCTTTGGCTAAATACACAACCATATTTTATGCCAGGGCTGATAAGGACATTACTTTTGATGTCAATTTCTCCGGAACCCCTGTTCCTGGAAGTGGTACAAACGGAAAATGGCCGCTCAAGCCGGGTAAATGGACCAAATTTACAATAGAAGCCCAGAGTGCGGAGGGGGTAACCGACGGCTACTTACAAATTGAGACTGCCCGAGGTATCACCATCTATATCAAAGATGTGAAGGTTGGTTACTATCCGGACAATCACCGCCCACAGACGGAAAAGGAGAAAAGAGACACTATCAACTATGCCGTCAAGGCGTGGTGCGAGGGTCTGATGAAGATCAACGAGGGCCGTATCACCTCTTTCGACCTCATTGACGAGCCCATCGATGTTAAAGCCGTACTTGACAATGGCATGTTCGACCTCAAGCACTCTACCGAGAAGATTTTCTGGCAAGATATTCTTGGCACTAAGAACTATGCTCCTGTAGTTGCAAAGGAAGCTCGCAAAGCTTTCGGAGAGAATGGAGGCGATACGAAAGAATTGAAGTTCTTCATCAGTGAAAACGGTCTTGAGGACAGCAAGAAATGGGAAAGTCTCAAGTACTGGATTGGCATCTGGGATGAAAACGGTGCCAAGATCGATGGAATCAATGCCAAACTGAATCTCAGTTATAGTGAGGATGCTGCAACGCAGAAAACGAACAAGGCAACGTTTGAAAAACTGCTAAGCAACCTTGCTTCTTCAGGCAAACTAATCCGTCTCTCTAACTTCGACATCACCTATAAGGATGCTGAAGGCAGAGCTGTGGCAGCAAAAGACATCACGGACGCTCAGCGTCAGCAACTGGCTGACTACTATGCTTATGCCATCAAGCAGTATATGAATAAAATTCCCAAAGAGAAGCAGGCAGGCATCTGTAAGGGCAACATGGTCGATACCAATGACCCTGTCGGTCTCTGGGCTATCGATAGTACTACCAAGGACTGGGTGCGCACGGCGACCTACAAAGCCTTCTGCGATGCACTCAGTGGAAAATAGCGAACTCACAATTGCCAGGGGATTGGGTCTTGTCCTCTCATTTTCCTGGCAATTTTCCTCTTAAATTACTTTTATTATTTTATTAATTTTATCTTTTATTATTAACTAAATTTTTTTATGATGAAAAAATTATTTACTCTTGTTGCTCTCTTGACATGTTTCTTGGGAGTAAAGGCTGAGACAATTGTTGACAAAGAGCTTATCTTTGCCAATGAAACAGAGCTTCAGGCAGAAATTTGGGGAATTGTAGAGGGTGCTACTCTCGACCTCCAAGATGGCTGCCTCCACTATCACAGTGATGCTGCTGGTGCAAACCCTTGGGACACCCAGTTCAAACTATCTGGTTTAAATGGTATTACTATTGAGGTTGGAGAGACTTATACTCTTGAGTTGAAGATTAAGGGTTCTGTTGAAGGTGCTTGGCAGAATATCGGCTTCGCTGGTAGTGACAAGTACGGCAACCCTCAAGTTACAACAGATTGGAATGTGGTTACATTAGTGTATGAAAATGCATCTAGTTCTAATGCAAGCCCACTTCTCCAGTGTGGTAACTGGATAGGCGACTGGTGGATTGAGTATATCAAGATTACCCACGAAGGCCAGAAGGAACAGCGTCCTGTTACATGGCAGCAGTGGCTCACAGACGATGGTAATCCTATCATCCCCAATGTTGCTACAGAAAGTAAATATATGGGTGATGCTGAGTTTGGACAGTGGCCTGCATGGGCTCTTGAAAAGGAAGGTAACATCAACGCCAACTGGAGAGGCGATCGCACAGGTGAGATTTGTGCATGGGCTTTGACAATGGGACGCAATTTTGATGATGAGTGTCCTGCTGATATCAATAGCGATAGTTATCGTGCTCGCCCGTTCCCCGCAGACATCGAGGAAGATCCTGATAAACCAGGTAACCACGTATTCGTTGTTCGTGCTGAGCAAGTAGCTGATATTGAAGGTGGAGGTGAAGGTTCTATTGCATGGTCCAACCAGTTCTGGATTCAGTCTCCGAAGAGTTGGAAGGAAGGTTCTCAGATTAGGATTAAGTTCCGTTATAAGGCAGAGAAGGCTTGTACCGCACAAACTCAGATTCACAAACAGTATCCTTCTAATTACCTCCACTATGTTGGTGCTGGTGACGTAAGCTTCACAGAAGAGTGGCAGGATTTTGAACAGATCGTTACATTTGATGGTTCACAGGCTACAGGTTGGTCATTGGCATTCAACCTGAACTCAGGTCTTCAGGAGCCGAATACTTTCTATTTTGACGACCTTTCTTGGGAAACCATGGTGCTTGACGAGGGTTACTTCGTTGCTTCTGCCAACACAACGACTGCTGCTGTAGAGTATGACTACGACAATGCTACCGAATTCGTTTATGATGCGGATGAGGATGCTTATGTTGCTACCGTTGGTACCAAGGGTAAGCAGGATTCATGGGTTAATGAGTTGATGATTTCTACCATTCGCGGTAACAAGGGTGCCTTCATGAGCAATACTATTAAACCTATTGGTACAATCACTGGCAACGATGCTGATAACTGGCTGGAGTATACACCTGGTTCACAATATAAGATTAAACTCCCCGCTGCTGGTGTATGGCAAATCTTTATTGCTCCTGATGAGGAAAAAGAAAGTGCAGGTCAAATTCTCTTCATGCAACTTGAAGGTGATGCACCTGCAGAGCCTGTAGACATTGTTGAAAACAAGACTGAAATTATTATTGAGGGTCTGGAACGCGACGACCTGAAAGACACCCAAGGTAATGATGGTATTACTGTAAGAGAAGATCCTGATGATCCCAATGGTGAAACAATAGGCGGTGAAGGCCATGAAGGTCAGACCTGGGACAACCAGTTCTTCCTTGTTGCTAACCGCATTCTTGAGCCTAACGAAGAAACAGTTATCGAGTTCGACTATGTAGCTACAGCTGAATTTAATTGTCCAACAGGAACCCACGCTACACCTGGTAACTATAGAAAGAATGCTATCCCTGATGTTGCGTTCACAACTGAAGAGCAGCACCTCAAGGTTGATTATACTGTTCCTGCTTCGGATTGGGGTGGCACTGCCATCACAGACGCGCAGTCTATCGCATTTGATCTGGCTGTTCTCAAGGCAGCTAACACTTATACCATTAAGAATGTTAAATGGTATAAGAAAGGCGATGTTAATGAAGAGGGTAAGACTCTGGAAAACCTGATTGATGCTGAAGGTACAGCAAACTTCTGGGTTGGTAGAAAGGGTTACAATGATGGTAAGGTTTACCAGTATGGTACTGATCCTACTGGTATCAAGAGTGTTGTTACCAACGATACCAAGAAATCTACCGCTATCTATAACCTCGCTGGCCAGCGTGTATCTAAGGATTACAAGGGCATCGTTATCAAGAACGGTAACAAGTATGTTGTCAAGTAATTAAATAGAGATATTTACCTACAAGGTAATTATTTAGAACTTTACATGTTGGGACCTGTGTCTGTGAAGATACAGGTCCCTTTTTCGTGTCTGATACATTAGAGAAAATATATGAAACAGAAGGATGTTGCATATATGAGTTCTTTATTTTATCTTTGCACGTTGAAAACGAAAAACGAATGATAAACATGTATAAGAAACTATTCCTTACAGCCACCATGATGGCAGTATGTATGCTCACCAATGCGCAAGCACTGGCTACTGATTACAAAGGAGCAGGCAACAACAATCCTATCAGTGCTAATATCTTCTGTGCCGACCCCACGGCACTGGAATATAAAGGCCGTTTATATGTATATGGTACTAACGATAGCCAGGAATTTGTAGCAAATGGTAAAACAGGTACTAATTCCTATAATAAAATAAAATCCCTTGTGGTATTCTCCACAGACGACATGGTGAACTGGACTTTCCACGGTACCATTGATGTGAAGAAGGTTTGCTCATGGTGTGGTAATTCGTGGGCTCCTTCGGCGGTATGGCGTACCAATGCTGAAACTGGCGAAGACGAGTTTTTTATCTATTTTGCAAATGGTGGTAGTAATGTAGGAGTCATCAAAAGTACCACCTCCCCTATCGGACCATTCAAATCACCAAAAAGTCAGGCATTGGTTAATCACGGTATGCCTGGGGTGGATCCCTGTACCGCTCTATTTGATCCAGGGGCTGTGATTGATGAGAACGGTATAGGATGGATTGCCGTTGGTGGTTATTCCCCTAACGCACAAGGCACCAATCTTCAACCCAATAATGTCAGAATTATTAAACTGAAACCCTCAATGACAGAAATCGATGGTGCGGCGGTCAAAATTCCGGCACCTTATCATTTCGAGGCGAACGAACTGAACGTCATCGGAGGAAAGTACGTATTTACTTATTGTTCTCATTGGGATCGCAATGCAACTGAGTGGAACACATACAAAAGTGAGCATAACATCAATGTCGACATGCCTGGCGGAGGTACTATGTGCTATATGATCAGCGACAATCCGACAGACCCTAATTCATGGGAATTCAAAGGCTATTACGGTCCTGGGGTGGTAGGCAACAACCATACGCACCTGCAGAAGTTCCAAGGTAAATACTATCACATCTACCACGACCACGGCAGTGTTCTTCTGGATGCCATGAAGAAGGCTGGAGCCGTAGATGCCAATGCTGGTGATTACCGCTCTATCTGCGTGAACCAAGCAACGGTAAATGAATCAACAGCAACAATTAATCGTGTCACATTGAGCCACGAGGGTGTCACACAAATCAAGAAGGTGAACCCCTACGAATGGCAGCAGGCTGAGACCATGGCAAGTTGTGGCGGTGTGGATTACAAGGACTTCAGCAATATCAAGAAGAATACCGAAATCAACTCACTGGGCAACGATGCATCGGAGAACATGCAGGTGAAGATGAAGACAGGTTCATGGATTAATGTTCGCGGTATCAACTACGGAGAGTCTGGTGCCACAAAATTCACGCTTCGTGCAAAGGGATCAGCAACAATAGAACTTCGCAATGGTTCCAGCAACCGTACAAAAGTAGCCACTATCGAGTTCTCTTCGACGGAGATGGAAGAGCAGACTTTTGATGTCCCTGTTGACAGATTAATAGGGGAAAAAACTAATTTCTATTTAATC
>Ga0310690_10009104_pt1 | contig 12490 bp, 15 predicted proteins | sample AusTroGonzalo_MG_2_FD_207661 | JGI IMG/M metagenome (GOLD analysis project Ga0310690, IMG submission 207661) | Bovine rumen microbial communities from tropical cattle in Woodstock, Queensland, Australia - Gonzalo_04 (v2) (version 2) | ecosystem: Host-associated > Mammals > Digestive system >...
ATGAGATCCCTTACAAGCTGAAAGAAATCTGTGCCAAACTTAAGCCGATGCTTAAAGGGATGGCATTCGCACTCTAAAAGAAAATGGTGGGGAGCACTTCGCTCCCCACCTAAGTTTTAAGGAAACCATCTGCAGAAGAATATGCAGAATACGATAAAGCCTCCAATAGCTCCGACAATAAGAGACAGGATGACCAACACATAAAGACCTCTGAGCAACTCTTTTGTCTGCTCATCATAGGTCTCGTATTTGGGTTGCTTGCGTTTGTACCCCGCCAGCGTGGGCATAGGCTCTTTGCTTTTCACTGGCGGCCCTGTAACTGTTTATGCGTTCACGTATCTCTGCGTATCGGTCTTCTAATGGAGCACGATGGTCAAGAATAAGAGGATGCGTAGGAAGATCCCTGTACATTTCCGCTACTTCAGGATAGATATGAAGATAGGAACTGACTGGGATTTCCTTATTGTCTATCATGTGTCTTCTTATATCCCACTTATCACGGTAAGCATCTTTAGTTACCTTTGGGAAACTGTGAACATAGATATCAAGGAATAATCCCATATCGAAGCCATGCCAGTTCTTCTCGTTACGCCACCATGCCTCATCGGCTTTTCTGCGAGGACGCATAAACTTGTAAATGTTCTTACGTCTTCTACGCCTGCTAATATAGATGCTGAGATCGTATTCACTTTTGAGGATATTGTAGATGAACTCCTTAGGCATTGTGCATCCAACCAGATAATACTCGATGCCCATATACTCGTCCGGCTTGCAAAGCATTCCTGGACTTATATCGAAGTTCTTGTCTCCTCTCCAATGATAACAGCCATAACGATTCATCCATCTACTGATTACTGCCGCCATCCATGCGTTCATGAACTTTTGCCAATCATTGATGTAGATATAACCGCGGTCTGCTATATACGTACCGGCTATGCAGATATCAGACGAGGAGCGACACCACCAGTCCGGATTCCCCATTATAGCCGTGTGGATCATATCGTGGTTATGATAAAGCCAGCGATAATCCTCACGCGGCCAGAACGAAGGGAAATAAGACTTGAATGAAACGTAATCACCCATGAAGAATAACTTCCAAGGCTTTAACCACATTAGCTCCTATAGTAGACCATCTGGAAGAAGATCTCTCCAAGCCGTCCTTCCTACCATCAACAATGAGCTTCTCGAAAGCAAGCTTCGTAATCTCGATATCAAGATCCGTGATTTCAGGGAAGTCTCCAACTGGTTTGATAGATTGACTGTCTTTCGCCTCGGACTTTCCAGATACCTTACGCGGACCTTTTTTACTGTTGCTTTCTACCTCCAGATCGCCTTCTTCCTTGCCCTCTAGCTCCAGTGTAGCAACAAGTGTATTCAACTTGGAAACAGAAAGCCAGACGAAAATGCCGCATCCTAATGCATCCGTTCCGAGATAAACGCTGAACCCTGTGCTGTTTTTACCAACACGATGTTCCGTGTGCATATCCCACACCAGGATATCACTGAACTTGGTATCTTTCGTCAGCTTCTCTACAGAAAGGTGTTTATGGAAAAGCCTGCCATCTTTCAACACATGCAGATGAATGACAACCCAGTTGCGCTTACCTATATCGGCCTTGGAGCATCCTATATTTTTGACTCTTGCACACCAGGCATTATCCTCGTTGTCCTCGAAGCCTATATTGGCTACAGCGGCTTTATCCTTCACATAAGCAGTGACAGGATGCCACGGAGGTATGACCAGATCAGTACGAATAGCATACAGCATCTCTTTCAGCTGCTTTTGTGACAGCCCATCGATATCGCCGTGCTCTTCTTCATAAGCCTTCAGCCAGGCTTTAATCTCTGGCTGAAGGGCGTTGTACAGATCTGCTCTTTCGTTGTTGGAGAGCCGTTGCATCACTTGCTCCGGTTATTCTTCCGATATTCGATGATATCAGCGACGCTGATGCCGCTCATCGGATCACAAATGAGATTGAGCAATTCCGTCTTATCGAGATAGCAGGCATGGCGGACACGCAGGACACCCTTGCTGACGAACTCAAGGTTCGGCACCTCCTTACCCCGGAGCCATGCAATCTGCTCCTTAAGAGAACGGCGAGTACCATTTTCATTATATGCCTGGATAATGTGACGGACTTCCAGCTTCTGCGGGATGACGGTATAGGTCTCGCCATTCACATTGTAGAGCTCAAGACCGGAGCGATAGATAGAACGCTGTGCAGACTTGTTAACATTGCGGTTGGCGAACGAGAGCGGAATCGAGATATTCTTGAAATCAAGCCAGACAGGGTCGATGACACCACAGCCTACCATGAGCACGAAGCGCCACTGGTACTGAGTCCAGTTCTTGAAACGGGGAAGAAGCTGGAAGGCATGCTTGGCTTCAGTACCCATTTTATTGACCTCATCTGCATAGATCTTGCAAGCAGCAATGCGGCTCTCAGCGGATTCCATCCAAAAGTTGGTGAATTGATTTGTTGCTTCCTGAAGGCTTTTTTCGATTTTAGCCATAGTTTTTCACTTTCTTAATTTGTTGTGAATTTTCGATTGCAGCGTTTCATCGTGAAGCGCGAACACAATCATGAGAATGATAAGAAATATTAAGGCTTTCCAGCCAAAGATAAGACAGGCAGCCACGATAACTGCCAACAGTGTGACTCTTGCGCGATCATTCACACGTGGATCAATAAGCAGTTCCATATAGACCGCCAGCATAGCCATCAGCCATTGGAACAGCTTGCGCATTTTACACGCTCCTTTCTGATGACCTCTGTAGTGCCTAAGAAATACAGAGTGCATCCGCTTACTTTTGTTGCTATGTATGTGTCACGCGGGGGAGAGACGTAATCACAGCATTCCTTACATGCGGCATACAGCTCGTCCGGCGTACACGCGATTCCTGTGCTCTGCTTGATACGTTCACACAAGCCGTAGTTGCTGACGTTTACACGTCCCGCGCCGCCCTTCTGATAAATGCCGATGAACTTGACAACCTTGTCTTCGTCCCATACGCCTGGGCCGTGAGGGTTGATTCGGAACAACGGATAACAGGGGATTGCCTGAGCATCAAGCAGCTGCTCAAGCGTCACGGCAGTATCTTTGGCTCTGAGAGCATTCCCAATAGCCTCTTCATAATTGAGTCTTTTGTATGTTGAATAGTTAGACAGCTGGTAGGCGTCTCTCGCTTCCCTGATCTTGTCAGGAAGCGTACTGAATGAGCTGCAGGGGTTCCATCCGAGAGGGATATGTTCTTCCATACGCAACGGCGTAGACGTCATCTCCTCAAGCGCAGTTTCCCTTGCGAGGATATCAAGCGCTTTTTCTGGATCGAAAAACACAGGTCCCACATCAGACAGAAAACCATCCAGCCAGTCATACAGCAGACCGCCTATTTTCTTCTTGCCAAGGGCGCCCTTAAACGGGACACTCTCTCCTGTGAAAGCTGAAACTGCCTTGCCTTTGTGCTCCTCGTTGGGAAACTCCTGAAGCTCGACAGTCAACCTTCTGTGGTGACCGAAGACAGTACCTTTACCGCAGTGACGGAGATCGAACTCCATGAACTGCTTATTACCATCCTTGTCTACCATCGTGAAATGGATCTGATGCTTGCGCTTGTCAGGATATGCGGACAGCACATTGAGCTTTGTGCCATATCCGAGCAGCGTCTTTCCAATATCACCGCTAGAATAGTGCTCCGGCTCAAGCTTGCCCGGAGAATGCACCATCTGGTCCAGGAACTGACCGCAGAAGAGAACGATGTTCTTTCCTGGCTTTATGCTGTCCACTCCTTTATAGAGTGTCACTTTCATTTAGGCAGTACCCTCATTACGACACGGGAGATCATGAATACACCGACAACCCAGAAACCAAGCCAGAACGCAGATGACATCAGAAGCCTCCTGTTGATCCGAAGCCTGCTTCTCCACGGTCATCAACCTCTCCAAGTTCTTCGAGACTGCCTACACGGGTAACAGGTCCATCATAATGGGAAACTATAATCATCTGTGCGATCTTGGAGCCTTTCTCCAAGGTAAACGGGGTTTTGAGGGCACTCATCACAACTTTGAGCTCCCCGCGGAAACCAGCGTCCACCACACCGGCCAGCGTATCAGTTCCAAATTTGACAGACAAACCTGAACGGGGCTTAATTATGCCAACCATTCCCATAGGAATAGCCACATGCAATCCAGTAGAGATGGTTTTCACATCTGTCGGTTTTTCAAAAGTCACATCCTCATCAGAGAAGATGTCAAGTCCTGCGTCATACTTATGCGCTCGGACAAGTTGCTTTGCATCAGGGTTCTTGTGATACCATTTCATCGGGCACCTCCAATGGTGGCAGCTTTTTAAGTTTTTCGTGATAGCGTTGAGCGAACTCCTGAATGTAACATTCAATGATAAGGCTGTCATCGCCAGCTTCAAGCATGACAACAACAGCCTTAAGGACATCAAGCGCCTCCTGCGTCATTCTCTGATACAGGAGGCACCTGGCACCCATTCTTCGCGCAAACGCTTCACAGTTAGCATGTGGATTTTGTTCGCACATAATCTTTCTGTTATTTGTTGAACGAAAAATAAGCCCCGCTATACATCGCTGCATAACGGGGCACTGATTACTTGATTGCTCAGCTTATGGAATCAGGATGACGGGTTCGCCTTCCTTGGTTGCCTGCATATCTATGACACGCTGATTGGATGAACCCTTGAACGCAAGGTCCGGGTCCTTGAGCGCCTGCACAAAGCGCCCATCTACCAGCACGTCCACAGATGACAGGATTTGCTTGACATAGGGTGTGTCCATAGCCCTGAGCTCCTCCAGCGTATAACCGGAGTACAGCCAGATATTTTTATCCGGCAGTTCTTTTCGCACGCGACATATCAATTTCCACACGTATTCCTGATGGGGAGGGTCCATAGGCTCACCGCCCAGGAATGTCAGTCCATCAACGTATGGAGCCTTCATGTAATTGATTACAGCGTCCTCTGTTTCCTGAGTGTAAGGTTTTCCATAATCCTCGTTCCAGGCCTTCTGATTGAAACAGCCTGGACAATGATGGGAACATCCAGACACAAACAGTGTTACTCGGACGCCTTTGCCGTTTATCATGTCCGCTTTGTATATCCGTGCGTAATTCATAGCTCACCCTATGTGCTTAACTCTGTGTTCGACTTCGTCCTGCTTACCGAGGTTGAAGTGATGGTAATCGCTCGACAGATAGCCTGTGACTCGTCTTAACCGCATGATGGCATTGGATCCACATTTGGGACAAGAACCAGGTATATCACCTAAATGACCGCAATCGATACATTGGTCGTTCGGCAGATTCAGGCCAAGATAAGGAATATCCTTGCTCATGGCATACAGAATCAGCTTCTCCAAGCCCTCTGGATTGTTCTTCACAGCCAGATCGAGCTCATCATAGGTGATACATCCGGCAGTGGAATAACCAGTTAGCTTGGATTCGATGTCCAGCTTTTCGAAAGCACTCATTCTTTTGGTGACAGGCACATGCATGGAGTTGGTGAAATACTCCCGATCAGAGATATTGGGAAGCTTCCCATGATCCGACTGAAATTTCTTCATGGCAGTATGGCACAAACTCTCAGCCGGAGAATAGTAGACTCCGAAGTTAAGTTTGTACTTCTTCCTGAACTCTTTCACCTTCGCGGAGAACAGCTCTTCTATACGGACAGCAAGCTTCATACCCTCTTCGGTTGTATGATCTTTACCTATGAGGATCTGCAGTGCTTCCGCGAGACCCAGCTGTCCGATGGCGAGAGTACCATGACGAAGAGCACTCTTTATACCCTCTTCCGGCACATAGCCAACCATAGTATGGTTTCCATACATAAACGGAGCAGCTTTTGGAGACTGGGAGCAGATGAGGTTGTAACGGTCGATGAGAGAGTCCTTTGCCTCCTCTATTTTGTTTTCGAGGATCTGCATAAAGGTTTCCACATCTCCGTTTGACATGAAAGCCAATTCAGGCAATATCAACGTTGTCGGACAAATGTTACCTCTTCCGTCTTTTTGCACTGCTGAAAGTACGTCTACAGAAGTATCTCCTGTAGCTATTACTTCATGTATGGCTTCCCTGTAACTGTCTTCTGCCCACAGGTCATATCCTGTCATTGAGCGGCATCCCATAGTGCTCATTTGCTCTGTAAACCGTTCTGCAGCATCGATCCCCATCTTACCATCCACTATGGCAATAGTTAATCTGTATGCGAGTTCCGGTTTTTCAGTGAGCTTATTGATCAAAACGGTCTTTTCATCATCCGTCAGTTCACTGAGCACGCGACGTTTCATCTCTCGATCCTGCTTCAGTCCTTCGAGCTGAGTGGACCAGTCCCCGTTAGCGTAGTTAGGATACAGCCGTTTAGCTGTACACTCGACTGCCAACTGGAACAAGTCATAATTAGGATCTCCTTGTTTCTTATTGATCCCATCCTTAAGAACGAAGATAAAACATGGGAAGATAGGAGTCCTTCCATTAGCACCTGTTCCTTTGATATAGACCCGGAGCATAAGCTCTGTTACGAGTCTTCCCTCAGGCTCGATACATGTTCCAAGGTTGATGCTAGAAAAAGGCAACTGGTTACCGGAACGTGATTGGAGCGTATTCATGTTATGGATAAATGCTTCAACAGCCTGATAGGTCTCTTTCCTTGTGTCCTGCAAGGCATAGCTACGAATCTCTGGATCAAGTTTGGTATTATAGAACCGGAAAGCCTCATCAGTTAGTTCCATGGCTTCCATATACCACTTGTTGAACGTCTTCTCGATTGTTCCAAGATGTTCATCATCCACCGAGTACCAGCTGGCCTTGTTTGGAAAACGCCACAAGATGCTATCCATCTCTTCGGATGGTTTCTTATCCTGAAGGATACGATCATGCATGTACTCTTCCATGGCTCTCTTGAGATAGTGCTTCTTGAAGGACTTTCTCACATAGGGAACCATTGTGGCGTCACAGTGTGTAGCACCAACCCCACCAAATTGCTGTAATGACTGCAACTGGAATATCACCGCCATCAGCTGGAATGCTGTATTGATGGACTGAGGACTTCTCACATCAGTCTGTCTGGTATCGAAACCATTTGCAAGTAACTGATCGAAAGGTATCTGAATACAATTATGGGATCCGTACAAAACCTGATCAAGGTCGTGTATGTATACCATGTTGTTCTCGTGATTACTACGAGTTATGTCAGATACCTTGAACCAGAGGCTCAATTTCTTTGCCATGAAAGCACCGACTGCGCCCATTCGTCCACCGAACGAGTTTCCATCTACATTGGCATTGTCTTTGTCTTCAACCTTGACTGCTGCCTTATCCATTACACCATTTATGAGTTCTGTGTTGGTGTTTCGGATCATTGCATGCCTGTCACGGTATTTAATAAAGGCTTTAGCCACTTTAAGCAGGCCGCGCTTCATAAGCATATCCTCAATCAGATCCTGGACATGCTCCTGCTCCACGCTGTCAACGGCTCCGATTGCCGAAACCACGTCTTCCGTGACACTCAGTGCAATCGTGTCGGAAGGCATGTCGCAAGCCTCCAGCGCTTTTTTAATAACGCGAGTAATGCGGTTACGGTCGAACTCGGCCTTCTCACCGCTTCTCAGAATAATTTCCATCCTGAGCTCCTTGTTTGTGTTTCAGGTTTGTGCGGCGCAACATGTCTTTTGGACTTAATGTTAGAACGTCCACACGCGAAGGCACCCGCTTCGCACATGCAGGAGTTGATGCTATCTCGTCTCGCTCCAGGAAGCTGGTGCCACTGAAAAATTGCTCGTCAAACTGAGGCAGATTTTCGTGCAGCTGATACAGGAATCTCTCCACCTCATCTATTGCATTAGCCATTGAATTGAGTGGTGCCATGAAAGGATCGAAGCCATTCACAAAATTGCTTTCATTACGAATGGCTTTCATACTCCTAAACATACATACCTGCGCTACCGCCATGTGTACCCATTGAAGCAATAATTGGCGCTTTTCAGGGTCTTTCAGAAGCTGCAAAATACGTGCTGAAAGTGCATATTCCAGCTCATGGGATAGAACCGCTTCCACATATTCCACAACATCTTTTGGAACCTTTATTTCCTTTCCGGACATGATATCCTTTGCCGCTTTTGGCGGCAACTGAAATAGGTTCCTGGCATCTTCAGCTGACGAACAGATCAACCGGATCGCTTCGGCAAGGCGAACCGGCATCTTCACAGTTGTTGACATAAGAAAAGCGGGACAGCTTAGTGCCGTCCCGCAGATTTTCTACTCTTGGTAGAAAATTCAGCCTTGCAGGTTCTGGAGTTCAGCCACAGAGGAATGCAGCATATCAAGGGTCTCTTTGATCTCTTTGATCTCATCCTGCATGCTGTCGATCTGCTCCTGCAAATCTTTAGGCCGCTGGTCCTTACCTGCAACGATGCCGTTAGGACCTGGGTTCATATTGATTCTGTTGAATCCTGGCATATCAGACATTTCAAGTCTCCTTATTGAATGGTGATTTAATCAAGCCGTAGTACATCCACAATACAAAACGGCCTACGAATATGAGAACCATGCAAGGTATCGTCCATACGATACTACCTACAATAGCCCCCAAGATGAACATAAGTACGCTTTCCAATTAATTCCAACAACCATCCGTCAGAAACGAGATGGCATCCTCGTGGTGTTGATCAATCAAAAGCCTTTGGGCTATGCCCGCTGGCGAATCATCTGGAGTCGAAACTTCTTCGTTATTCAAAACAAGGTCGCTGTAGAGGGGAATCCCGCCCAGCTGTTGTAGTTCTTTGATAAAATCTTCTCGCACCGGAATCGTGGTACCTGACCATCCGCCCTGCAATCTGGCTTTGTGGTATGTCCATGGAGTAACCATAGTCGTATACTGGAATGCGTCTCCAAGTCTAACCTTAGTAGCTTCCAGGACCATTTGCTCCTGTATGAACATAAACCGCCTGGCTCTGTATTCTGCATCTATGCCTACAAAAGCCGTGGCTTCCACGTTATAACAGAAACCATCTGGTTCATGCGATAACAGAACACGCTGCACCATTGTGGCCGGTATGAACTCTGTAAGAGCTCTTGCACCCCACAAGTAATCTGCATAGATACCCTGCATCGCATTGTAGCAGGATCTGGCTGTTCTGAGATGGTTCTCCGTATATCCGCGCTTTCCTACACGGAAATGAGGAAGATGAATACCTGAATAAGCGGACATGGCTGATTCCAAAGGCCATCTTAGCTCAGGGAAGAATCTCAGTTCGAAAGACTCGTCCCTATAATATTCGCCCCACTTTTCTGCATCGATCTCTCCTGCCATAGCGTTCAGTCTTAACTTCAACTGACTCTGCCAGATGCTGGAGATAGCACCGACAAGCATACTTGGAATGTGAGGAACATTTACACAGCCTTTATGATCATACGTTGGAAGTATCTGAATAAGCTTGATTGCATCTTCCTTACTGACAGTCGGATGCGTTATTGCCAGAGCATTCCAGCAGCCGTTCTGATCAAGTTCATGAAGGTCGTCCGTAAGAAGATTCTGCAAGGGTCTCTTATAGACGACTACTTCATCACCATGGTCTATGTCTGCATCTCCAGTCCACTCTTCGGAGCAATACTCATAATAGGTCTTCTGCCATCTTGGCTCGTCTTCATTTGGTTTCCTTCTGGTATCCATGAAGAAGACAAATTCATCGGCAAAACAAAAGGCCGCGGAAAATAATCTCCGCAGCCTGTTAGGAAGACCCTCATGGGGTGCTTCACTCATTGTGTTCCAGCTCCTTCAGCGTGGAGGGCTCTTCTTCATCAGAAGCCCGCTTCACATTCTGACACTCCTCGCACACAGGAGGATATGTCCCAGGAATGCTGTCATTTCCACAGTAGGTGCATGGAATATTTTCACTTGAGCGTTTGTCCATAAGTCACTCCATTGCGTAGATGATAAGGTTATTGATTCCATTCGGCAATCTCACCGTGTTGCCCATGTGGACAAATTTAAGATCACCAAAGGTGCTCACAGTAAACACGTTGGTCAAAGGAGTTTTTGTAACATCCGTAGCCTCAGGGACAAACGACATTGGAGTAAGTCCCAGAATTGCCACACCGTTCTCTCCCATGCACACATACGCATACTGAGACGGAACAGACCCTAATCCGATGACGTTGATCGTGGCCGACACGGTGGTCTGTACTGGTTGTTGTTTCTTGCGCGAGCGTTTCTTTGTCGCATTGACCAGAGGAGCCTCTTCCTGTTGTTGCTGCTGGAATGCCTGTTCCATTTCAGCAAACTGCTGCTCGGCTTCTTCGAGCTGCTGTTCGCTACGTGGCAACTCTTCTTTGCGTCGGCACATAACTGTGCCTTCTGCAACTTTAAGCAACCCTGTAGGAGTGATGGTCCCTTGTGGTCTGGGCTCGATCTTGCCCTTCAAATCATGTTTTATCTTCGCTGATAAAGCCATTTGTTAAACTCCTTAGATGCTGTAACGCCCGTCTGTGTTGACCTCCACTCTGGAACATGGACAGGCTTCATTGAACCAGGACACGATTACATTCACATTATCTTTTACGATAAGGGTAGTCGGTGTCCTTGTTATATACCTGTCTCTCGCCGTAGAGAGGATTGTCATGGTACAGTTATCTCCAATTTGATAATGAGCGTAGTTCCTCTGATAAGAGGAGCGGTGACCACCTCGCGGATCATCTGCCAGCATAGGCTGAACATACTGCACGTTATTTCCTATGAGAAAACAATTTGGCATGTTCTTGATGGCATCAATCTCTAACGAAGTTCCGAAGTAACAGTTATCGCCTATTCTGATCTTATCGAACAAGCCTATCTGCACTTGACAATCAGGGGCATATTTGAATCGCTCCCTTACGGAACTGAGATTCCTGTAATCCTGATCATCGAACCACGTCGCTTCTTTTGGAAAACCCCCAGTGTATTCTTCCTCCAGCATGCTTTTGAGAGCCTCGCTGTAGTTCATGAGCAGGCAGTTATCTCCTACCCATACATCAGTTGAGGCGAGATTGAAACTCCTGTCTATGCAGATGAAATTGTCTCCTATATGGAACTGCTTGAGATCATTATTGGGAACCTCGTTAACAACCCAGAAGATCTGGCAGTCTACCATGTAGGCGTTCTTCCCTATCTCCATTACTACAGGAGAGTTGTTCTCGTTAGCCGCTACGAAATAATTACGACGTATGAAGCATCCAAACAAGTTTGCATTGTCACCTATTTTCAGGTTGGTGTCGATACTTACCAGCCGTATGTTGCAGTTGTCGCCTATCTCAACTGTAACTGGCAAGCCACAGTTAATACTGACTTCTTTGTAAGCATTGATCTGGCTTGTTTCTGGGAAGAACGCGGTATCTGCAATTACCGTGTTGTCTCCTACTATCAGTGTCACGCCTTTGCCTACAAGACAACCCACCATACGGCTGTTTTTGCCGAGCTTGACATCTCCGTATATCTCGCAATCCTTGCACTCTTCCGGTGCATTACCTGAAGGACATACATTGACATCAAGCTTAGGCTTTCTGTTATCGAGCATACCTCTGAAGAGGTGCTTATGCTGATTCAGACATTCGCGCAAGTGCTTTTGCACATAATCGCGCATCAGTTAACCAGCGCTCTCAGAGAACTGACGATCTTATTGCTTGCGGCAGTACCTGCGAGACCGAGATTGCAAAGTCTGCGGGAAAGCGCAATACCGAGTTCGCGGCAATGGCGCATTTCTTCTTCAAGCTGACTGACAGACATGGTGTCAGGAACAGGACTTCCGAGATATGCAGACAGCTCTTCCATCATGGCGAGCATATTGCTATCCTGAGTAGCTGCTTTCACCTTACGGGAACGCGTGGCTTTCGGAGCTTCAGGTGTAGCCTGAACAATCTGCTCGGACTGTTCTGGCTGAACCTCCTCGACCTGCTCTTCCACGGTAGGAACTTCGATCTCCTCAGCCTGGATAGAAGCAGGCGGATCAGGGAGCTGTTCTTCGGCAGGAGCAGGTTCCTGGACTGGTGCAACGGGTTCAACGGGTGCTGCCGCTTTGGGCAGTCCCATAGCTCTGTGGACAGGATTTGCGAGTCCTTTTGCGGGCATTTTAGATTTCTCCTTTCTTGGCACAAGACGTGCGAAAGATGCTGTGGCCTCGATGAGGCCGTCAAAGTGAAGTTTTTCATCGCCCTCTAAGATGATGGTTGGATCTTCATCTTTTCCTGTACGTGTCAACGTAATGATAAGAGTAGACGACTCCGAGGACAACAGAAGAGTCGGTACGTTTGCTGGTTTTGTTAATCCGAGCTGACCATGCAATGCCACAATGGAGCTTCTTCCATATATAGCTTCCTTGCACCATGCAGGGACAGAATAGAGCGAAAGCGCTACTAAGCGGAACGGGCCATCCTTTGTGGCATCCAAGGTCATCCTCTTGTAGTATTCGCCTTTCTTGTTCTGGTCAAGCGCATAC
>Ga0310690_10009105_pt1 | contig 12489 bp, 6 predicted proteins | sample AusTroGonzalo_MG_2_FD_207661 | JGI IMG/M metagenome (GOLD analysis project Ga0310690, IMG submission 207661) | Bovine rumen microbial communities from tropical cattle in Woodstock, Queensland, Australia - Gonzalo_04 (v2) (version 2) | ecosystem: Host-associated > Mammals > Digestive system >...
GATGCAGGGCTGCAGCGTCTTGCCCCTGAGTTTCTCCAGAACGTTGGAGTATTTTCCTCCATTCCAAATGATGCCGCTGAGCACTTCCGTGCCGTTCCATAGACTCTTGCCTTGGGCGACGTTTACGCGGGAAAGATAGGAGTCATCCGAACTTGCGAAGGTGAGACAGATGCGGTCGGTGGGGCGACGCCAGTCGAGGTGGACTTCGCCGTCAGCCCAGATATTGTATATATTACCATAGGCCCCAACTTCCAGTACAGCGATGGCGCTGTGGTTGCCTCGGATGACACTGACGCTGCCTTCGGCATGAATGGCATAGCAGATGACTATTGCCCCATAATTTCCTGCTCTTCTACCGGTAGACATGGCGTTGACCTGCCCGCCGCAAAGGGTAATGTCGCCGGAAGCCTTAATGCTATAGGCATAGTTCGGTAAAAGCATCTCTTGACTTTGATATTGATAGCTGTTGGCGTTGAGGGTGCCGGTGCCGAGGGTCTGGCCGTAAACGCTGAGGTCGGTGGCTTCTATGGCGATATTAATCGAACTCTCACCGTGGTTCACGTTGAGCGTGGCGCCGTCGCAAAGGATGAGGTGGGCGGCGCCGCTGAATACGAGGCCCTTGCCGAGGGTGACCTCGCCGGTGACGGCATACCAGCCTCCCGCTTTTGTGACGGCCACATCGCTGCTGCTGAGCAGGCTGACGGCATGCGTCTGCTCCAGGCCGTCGGCATCGATGTAGTGGGCCGCATAGCCGGTGATGGTGACGGTGGTGTTGGCACTAGGCATGGGGAAACAGGCAGTGCCGTCGGCATTGATGGTAGCGGAGATATTGCCGGAGTTTAGGGGCTGATATACGGCTGCGGCGATGACCAACTCGGGAACGCCGAAGGTGACGGTGGCACCATTCCAATAGTATTCAACACCGTCGAGGGTGAACCCCCCGTCGAGAGGGCTCCCCCCGATATTATAGACCGTGCCTGTGCCGTTGCCGATGACGGTGCCACCTGTACGTACAGCGATGGCGGGGCTGGGAAGCGTCAGACGATAGGCGGAAAGATCACTATAGCCAACACCATTATAGAAGTGTGCCTCACCACCATAGAGGTATGCGGAGTTGGTAACCTGGTGATGGATGCCGCCTACCCAGGGGGAGAAGCTGAGGCTGTTGCTGCTGCTGAAAGTGCCGTCGAAGGCACAGCGGTCCACGGAGATGGGATGACCGCCAGTGAAGCCGACAAAACCACCTCCCCTGAAATTGTCGCCCGAATAAGAGGAGGTGATGTCCACGCTGCTGCGGCAGTTGGTGAACGTGACGGGAAGGCTGGCCTGGGCAAAGAAGCCGCCGACATATTGTTCCTGATTCGCAATGCTGCCGTCAACGGTGAGGTTACTGATGGAACAGGGGTTGTCGACCCTCCAAATAAGGCCGTAGCCGTGGCTGTTGTTGCCATCCATCGCCAGCGTTATCTTGTGTCCCTTGCCGTCCAGGTGGCCGCCAAAGAAGAGAACGCTCTGGGTTACGCCGCTGATGTCGGTGGTTAGTTCGAAGTATTTGTTTTGGGCAATGTTGTTGGAGGACGTCGATTTCGCGATGAGCAAATCCCAGCCGTCCTTGTCGCTGATGACGTAGGGGAGCGCCTCCGAACCGTCGTTGCCCTCACCCCAGAAGTGGCCCACGTCGTCGAGGAAGGTCGCGCTGACGGTGACATCGTGCTGGGGCATGTTGAAGGAATAAACGCCGTTGTCGGTGGGTGTGATGACGTGGTCGGTGGTGCCGTCGTTCCAGGTCACCGTGCCGATGTAGTAGTTTTCTGCAGGGGTCACGGTGAGCGTGACGGCGTCGTTGAAATGGGCCGAGGTGGGCGACGGCGTGATGTTGCCGTGCTCGATGCCTTCGGCAACGGTGATGTTATAATACGCATTCTCGTAAACCGTCACGGTGAGGTCGAGGCCTTGGAAGGTAGTGGTTTGGTATTGCCTTGACCGGAAGTAGAGATACATGGCATTGCCCGTCGTGTTGAGGGGACCGAAGTCCGTCGCCTCGCCGTCGGTGGGACTGTACACTTTGGCAAGCAGATTTGTTGGAATCAATCCAGCATAATGGTCATTGTCTCCATCATACACATTCAAGTATTCAAAATAAGTATCGTAATACGTCCACACCGTGCCGGAGATCTGAATGAGGTAGCCATCGGGGACGTTGATGACCATCTTGCCTAGGCAGCCTGAGGTGTAGTTGCCGTTTTTGCCGCCGTCGTCATACACCTTGAAGACGTTCTTGCCATCCAGAAGGTCCTGGGCGTTTAGGGTTAGGTAGACTTCGCCATCACTCGGCATATTCACATACCAGTGTCCGGCGGTGCCTTCAGGGATGTCGGGGTCAACGGAGAGGGTCACGTTGTCAGCCCAGGCCTGTTGCCCAAAGGCCATCAGGGCGAGGAGGAAGAGTATAGATAGTTTTTTCATTTTGCACCTAATTAAATTAAAGATGCAAAAATACAAAAAAAAGAGCCGATATGGAAATCGCCTCTGATTTTTACAGAGTGTTTTTTTTTATGCTTTAATGACCGTGATGCAATACTGGACCTTGTCTTTTGTCCGCCTGACGAGAAAAAGCCGTTGATTAAACGTTTGTAGTCGACAGTAGTCGTTTGTTGTCGTTTGCTGTCGGATAAAAGACTGAGGGACAGGGGAGTGACAAAATCAAGAGCCAGCGACAACTGCCGCTGGCTCTTGCTATTTCCCAAAGGTGGGGGAGTGTTATTCCTCCTTTCGCTTTTTTCCAACAAGATAGGCGCCACCCATACCAAGCAGCAGGGCGATGCCGCCGCCCAGCGGGGTGGCGTTGACATCATTGCTGAGACCGTGAGAATCAGGGAGCAGCAGACCGCTGCCGCGGAGGGTCTGGTAGTTCCATTCGGTGCTGAAGGCTTCTTCTTCCAAGCCGCGACCGAAAAGGCCGCCGTCAGTTTGTGCCATAGCGCTAATCCCCATTCCGAGGACGATTGCAAGTGTTATTACAAGCTTTTTCATCGTATTTAGTTTTATTGTTATTACTCTTGTTTACTTCACAACGATCTTTTGTGTTCTAACTGAATCTCCGTTGATGAGACGAATGACGTAGACACCAGGCGTGCCGTTGATGCTCTTGCTGACGCTGCCGTTGATGGTTTCGTTGCTTAGGATGCGTCCCATCGCATCGACCACCTGCAGGATGGCTCGGCCGTCGTTGCTGATGATCCAGTTGCCGCCGGCATCCATGAAGGCGAAGGTCCCTGAGCCTGTCGAAGGGCCGTCTCCCTCGGTAGCACTGAATACCAAGCGGAAGCGGGATTCGTAATCAGTCGTTTTGGCGGTGAAGGTGTATGACGAAGCCGTCATTGCGGACTCCGATCCGCAATCTCCTGCGAGCAGGTCAATGTCGGCGCCGGTGAGGTTATCAATCAGATGCAGATAGGTGAAAACAGATTTCTTCGCTGCGCTCGAAATGACATCTCCGCCGAAACTTAACGTATAGGTGCCGTTCTTCGCGGCCTTGAAGCTGACGGGGATTTCGCCTTGGGCTTCGCTGCGCACTACGGCATAGTCCTTGCCGTCTTGCTTGATGCTGAGCCGCGTGGCCTGCTCGTTGAGCACCAGCTTGCCCAGCATATCGCCTTCACCGAAACGCACTCGGGCCACATCTGCCAAGCGGTTGCCGCAGCTCACCTTGACGTCCAAAAGCCATTTGCCCTCATTAGGATCGGGCTCCGTGGTGGTCATCACGACTTGGGCGATTGCGGTTTGGCCATTGATGGGATAATCCTCTTCTGGATCGTGTTCTCCAATGACAACGAAGAAGCCCTCGCAGGGCTTGATGGCGTTGCCCCCGTTTTCGGCAGTGGCCAACACAATGGCGCTGCCGTCGGCATTCATGCGGAAGAAGTCGCGGCCCGAAGCCAAGTAGGCGCTGCAGGTGTAGGGATTGCTGACAAGGTTCCAGCCCACAAACTCAGGCGCGGGTGGGTTTATTGCGCGGATCAGCGTTTTCACTTGGTTCTTCGTGGTAGGGACGAATCTCTGGTCTTCCAAGGTACCGAAGTTGAACGTGGCATCATCGGCACGGGCGTAGAGATAGCCTAGGGGACCTCCGATGCCCAGGGTGTAGAATCTTCTGCCTATCCTCATGTTTCCCCATTCAAGTTCCTGGGCCTGGAAGAACTCATAGAGGTCGATGCCATGGGTGGTGAAATCGGCGTGGCCGTCGGCGAGGTCGACCATACCGCTGTAGATGGCCAATGCGGAATCGAGGGTCATGGGGACGCCAATCAGGTACCAGCCGCCTTCACTGCTGCTGTCGCCATAGCCTACGATATGCTTCTGTATGGTGCCGCGTATGGCATTGCTGTGCTTGAGTTGGGCACCGTCGGCAATGACCAGCGCCTCTGCCGAGGGGATGGTCATGGCACCGGTGGATTCCAGCGTCTTTCCCTCTTGGATGGTGAGAACCTTGCCGTCGTCCACAGTCAGCGCCACAACTTCGGTGTTCACGTCAAGGTTGCAGTCGGCTTGGATAAGGACAGCATCCGTGGCAGTCGGCACAGCGTTTTCCTGCCAGTTGGAAGCCTCGCTCCACGCGCCTTCATGGATGAAATGGCGGGAGGTGATTTGGAAGGCATACGAGTTGGATGGGCGTGATTCACCGGCGTAGTATTTGGTCTTCACGTAATAGTTGTATGCGCCGGGTGCCAGGTTGTTGACGCTGTAGGTGGTGGCGTTCAGCGATTCGGCAACGCGGGCGTCGTTATTGTAAACATTATAGGTGTAGGTGCCGTCGGTGACGAAGGTACGGATCAAAAAGGCTATTCCGACAATGGTATCGAGTGCAGTAGAGGGATCGACATCACTAATATAGTTGCCTTCGTCGCCGGAATATGCGCAGCATGATCCCGGAAAGGCTCTGGCTTCAGGGTCATGCATGAACACCCACAGGTCTTTGGTGGCGTCAATGGGAATCAAGTTGGACAAATCGACATCGTTCCATCCCGATGACGGCATCGAAACCGTTTGCTGCAAAATCAGGGTCTCGGGGTAGCTTTCTGTGGTTCCTTGGTACACATAAATATCAAAGTCTCCCGATGAGACGGCATAAAACGACACTTTGTATAGGTTCATGTTGTTGTAATCGACCAGGGTTTCGGCAGGATAACGGTGGCCCCAGAACATCTGGGTCGTTCCGTTGTTAAAGCCATAACTGGTGTAATATGCGCCGCTTCCGTAGGTCAAGGTGTCCGACGGGGTGGAGGGATAGCACCAGTCGGGAGCGGTCCACGAAAGGGTCAGGTTGTTGCCCGAAAGGGTGGCTTCCAGGTCATCGATGACGGGTACGGGATAGGGCACGGTTACTGTCACGGTGTTGGAGGCTAGCGACAACTCGCCGTTGGCATCCACACTTCTCACGAAATAGACAGAGCGGCCAAAGGGTGCTACGAGGGTGATGCTGTTTGTGGCGGCGTTGCCAGCCAGGAGCCCGTTGCAATAGACGTTGTAACTGACGGCTCCGTCGGCGGCATCCCAGCTGAGGCTGATGTTGCGACCGTCCATGGTGTAGCTCAGGTTGGTGGGCTCGGCGGCTGTGCACACCGAGGGATGAATGCCTACAATGGCACCTTGGTGTTCGTTGTAAATGCCGTTGGTACCGGATCCAATGCCACCGGGGCCGGGATTCATGTTATCAAGAGAATAGTATTCGTCGCAATAACTGCCCCATCCCCAGTTGACGTGGAACTCGTCGATGCTGTTGTAACCGTCGAGCACGAAGGAGTGCCCGCCTCCATCGCCGCTGCCGTGATATTGGATGGGATGGCTCAAATCCAGATCGGCCTTCAGCAGGGCAATCCATTCGTCATCTTCATAATTTGAGCGCGACAGATGCCTGGTCTCGGAGGAATAGTTGAAATAGCACTTCAGGGCATCGGCGACGCGTGAGGTAACGGCACCGCTGCCACTGGGCGAATAGTCCATGTCGACCGACACGCCGCAGTGGTACATCAAGGTGGCGACTGCCGTCTTTTGCGCCTGGGTACTTGAAGAGCCGTAGGTGTTGGTCATATTGCTCCAGTCATAGTAGGTCGACTGGAAATCCGCGGATAACTCACCATAGTCGGGATGGATGTAGGAGTGCGAGCCGACGCCGTGTGCCGGATAGTTCCAGTATTTCATCACCTGAGCCATGGCGGTGGCCACACATCCGGTTACCGAACCGGAGGGGCACAACAGGTTGTAGGGAGTTCCTTGGTTCCATTGGGTCTGTATCAAAGGTCCCACTATCACGGTGGCTGTTCCCGAGCCGTCCTTGCCGGCAGCCAAATCGTTCCAGGCTTTCTGAACTTCCGCTGAGGCTTTCGTCTGATGCTCAACGGCATAACGGATGGCGGTGCCGTATTCCTCTATCCATGCTTTCTTGTTCTCGGGAAGGTTGCTCAAGTCGAAGCGGCCGTTCAGGGAATAGCCCAGGATGGGCTGCACACGGTCGTCGGCGGCAACCAGCACAAAGCTGCTCTCGGTGCTGAACACATACACGTTGGCAAAGCCGGCGCTGGCCGAAAGGTCCTTCAGTCCCGCGGGTACTGCCCCGTTGTTGTTCAGGAAATGCTTCGCCACCAGGCGCGCCCTTTCGGCATCGACGGGATCGGCAACGACTTTTAAGACAAAGAGAAACAATAAAATAACCAGGGTAGAGCGTTTGACGTTTTTCATAGGCTGTGATTCATTAATATCCAGCAAAAATAGGGTTTTTATGCTTTTCCTCCGCTTTTTGCGTGAAATAATGTCACTATCTCAAAAAGAATTCCGACCTTTGCGGCCTCAAAATTGAAAACGTATGAGTAAATTTAACGACATCATGAAGGAAGTGGGCCAGGCTCTCGTCAGCCGTAAGTTCTGGGTGGAGCTGCTCATCATGACCTTCGGAATGTTTATGACGGGTGTTTGCGTCTATTATTTCCTCGTCCCCAGCAAGTTGATTGTGGGCTCCATCTCGGGTCTCTCCATCGTGCTGACGAATATCTTCAACGGCATGGGGATCAACATCAGCCTCTCGATGATGATTACCATCATCAACGCCATCCTGCTGATTCTGGCTTACCTGCTGATAGGCAAGGAGTTCGGGCTGAAGACGGTGTACTGCGCCCTCATCCTCGGTCCCATGACCAAGGTGTGCGAATGGATCTACCCCTGGGAGAACTTCGCCACGCCTAACGATTACCTAATTAATATGGGTGTTGCCCCTGACCAGGCTTTCTCGGTGATGGGTAACCCCTGGTTCGACCTGCTCTGCTGCGTCATCATCCTCAGCGCGGCACAGACGCTGATGTTCTCCATCAACGCCTCAACGGGCGGACTCGACATCCTGGCCAAGATCGTCAACAAGTACTTGCACTTCGACATGGGTAAGTCGGTGAGTGTGGCTGGCGCCATCATCTGCCTCACGGCTTTCTTCATCAACCCCTTCCAGATGGTGGTCATCGGCCTCATCGCCACATGGATCAACGGCCTGGTAGTGAACCTGTTCACCGCCAACCTCAACCAGCGCAAGCGCGTCTGCATCGTTTCGAAGGACTACGACCGCATCCGCCGCTATATCATCGACGACCTCCATCGTGGCTGCACGCTCTATGAGGTCATCGGCGGCTATACCAACGAGAAATCCATCGAGCTGGAAGCCCTGCTCACCAACGACGAGTTCTCGAAGCTGATGGAGTTCCTCGGCAAGAATGAGATCAACGCCTTCACCACCGCCGGCAACGTCAGCGAGGTGTACGGACTCTGGGCCAAAGACCGACACAGAGCGAGAAAACACGCCGAAAAGCGATAACCCCAGGCGACGATGGAAAGCCTGCTGGACAGATTCCTGAGATACGTGGCGGTGGAGACGACCTCCGACGAGGACTCCGCCTCGCAACCCAGCACAGCCTGTCAGCTGACGCTGCTCAGCATGTTGCGGGACGAGCTGCAAGCGATGGGCATCGAGGCCGGGCTGGATGAATACGGCTACGTGATGGCCAGCATCCCCTCCAACGTTGACACCCAACTCCCCGCCATAGGCTTCATCGCCCACGTCGACACCTCACCCGACGCCTCGGGAAAGGACATCCATCCTCAGATCATTAGGAACTACGACGGCAACGATGTCGTGCTGAACAAGGAGAAGGATATCGTGCTGCGTGTCAGCGAATTCCCCGAGCTGAAGCAATACGAGGGGCAGACCCTTATTACCACCGACGGCACCACTTTGTTGGGTGCCGACGACAAGGCGGGTGTGGCCGAGATCATGTACGTCACCGAGTACCTCATGACCCATCCCGACTTCAAACATGGCCCGGTGAAAATCGCCTTCACCCCCGACGAGGAGATAGGTCGCGGTGTGGTCAAGTTCGACGTCGCGAAGTTCGGCGCACAATATGCCTACACCATCGACGGCGGCGGGGTAGGGGAGCTGGAGTATGAGAACTTCAACGCCGCTAGTGCCAAGATCCGCATCCAAGGCTGCAACCTCCATCCCGGCTACGCCAAGGACAAGATGCTGAACGCGATACGCGTCGCCCTGGAGCTCGACGCCATGCTGCCCGCCGAACAGCGTCCGGAATACACCGAAGGCTACGAGGGTTTCTTCCACCTGACCGACCTGAACGGCACCGTGGAGGAGGCCACGATGAGCTACATCATCCGCGACCACGACCTGAAGAAATTCGAGGAAAAGAAAGCCCTGATGAGCTCCGTCGTCGAACACCTGAACAAAAAGTACGGCCCCGTGGTGAGGCTGGAACTGAAACACCAATACTACAACATGCGTCAGCAGGTGGAGCCGCATTTCTTCATCGTGGAACGCGCCATGAAGGCGATGGAGATGGCCAACGTGAAACCCAAGGTGCAGCCCATCCGCGGCGGCACCGACGGAGCCAACCTCTCCTTCATGGGCTTGCCCTGTCCCAACCTCTTCGCCGGCGGGCACAACTTCCACGGGAAATACGAATACGTCCCCTTGGAGAGCATGATGAAAGCCTCTGAGGTGATCCTGAACATTATTATTCTTACAAGAGTATGATAAACCGGAAATGGATTAACGATTTGGTTGAGCCCGGGAAAGAGGGTGTTGTCTCCAAGATCTATGATGGTCTGATGTTTGTGGCGATTGTCTTGGGCACCTTGCCCCTGTTGTTCAGGGAATATCGGCTCCTGTTCTGGTATTTTGACATCTTTTCAGGCATTGTCTATATGGTGGACTATGTCCTTCGCTGGGTGACGTGCGACTTGCGTTCCAATAAGCCGAAATGGAAGGCGTTTCTCCTCTATCCGATCACACCTATGGCCATCCTGGACCTCCTTTCCATCCTGCCTACCTTCGAGGTGCTTTCGTCAACCTACAGGCTGGCAAAGTCAGCGCGTCTGCTCAAGATATTCCGCTTCTCAAAGATTATCCATTACATCGCTCCTTTGGAGATTTTCATCAAGGTCATCAAGAAGCAGTGGAAGCTGCTGATGGCGGTCGTGCTTGTGGCCCTGTTCGACATCTTCGTTACCGCCATTATCATCTTCCAGTCGGAAAAAGAGATCGACCCTGTCACGGGGGAGTACATCTTCAAGACCTTTTACGATGCCTTCTATTGGGCAACCATCACGCTGACCACCGTGGGTTTTGGCGACTTGTGTCCCGTGTCCGAGATGGGCAAGACCCTCAGCATCATTTCCTCGTTGGTCGGGATTGGCGTCATTGCCATGCCGTCGAGTATCATCACCGCTGGTTTTATGCAGGAATTGAACTTACGCACGAATGAGAAGAACGAAGATCAGGAAACAGAAAAACCCGAAAAATGAAATCCATCAAGCCTATCATGCGCAGACCCTGGAGGGCGCACAGCTCGACTCGGCCCGGGGGAGTTAAACCAACTCCTCAGCTTTCACTGTAATCTATGGGCGGACACAGATAATATTTGTTTGCGAATTTTTTTTCTTATATTTGCAGCGTTTTATCATAGCGAATACGAATAACAATTTAAATGTCATATTATGAATAAACCGTTACTTTTACTTTGCTCAGCGCTGCTATTGGCCTGTGGCATGATGGTTTCTTGCAGCGGGAACCAAACACAAATGGAGTTGCCTATGACGAAGTACGAGACCAAGGTGCTTCAACCAGAACCCAAAACCTATAACATGACCTTCCCGGCAACAACCTGTGGCATCACCGAAATCAAGGTGTATCCCCAGGTTGAAGGCCTTGTCACGAGGAAAAATTACACGCCAGGCACCATCGTCCAAAAAGGCCAAACCCTTTTTGTGATTGACCCGACGGAATATCAACTCAGCGTGCAGTCAGCCGAAGCCGACCTGAAGGTGGCCAGGGCCAATCTGGAGACCACAAGACTGCAGTACGAGTCGAACCAGAAACTGCATGAAAAGAAAATCATCAGCGACTATGTGCTCAACACCAGCCTCAACGACTACAACTCGGCACAAGCCTCGGTCTCGCAGGCTCAGGCGCAACTCAATATCGCGAGGACCAACCTCGGTTATTGCACAGTCACATCGCCGGTGACAGGCTACATCGCCGGCAACGAATACAATGTGGGCGACATGGTTTCAAGAGCCAAATACCTCTGCACGGTGAGCGACATCAGTACGGTGAAAGCCAACTTCTCCATTACAGAAACCCAGTTGCTGAATATCGTATTGGAATATCACCTGATCAACGGCAAAAACGGTATGGAAGGCCCCAACGGCTCACTCATCGGTGACGTGATGCCCAAAGTGAAACTCAAACTGAAAGACGGCTCCATCTACAAACATGAAGGCAATTTGACCGTCATTGGCGCTCTTGTCAACCAGACCACGGGAACAGCGTCATGCGAGGCCGAGTTCGAAAATCCCGACGGTGTGCTGCGTTCTGGCTTGTCAGCCAATATCGTCATCCCCTTGGCACTCGACAGCGTGCTGAGCGTACCGCAGACGGCTGCTGTCCGCCTGCAGGACCAGATGATGTTCTACCGCGTCAAAGCCGACGGTACGGTGGAAGGCATCATCTGCAAGGAAGTGTACCCATCAAACGATGGAACGGAATATTATATTCTTGACGGCTTGAATGCGGGTGACGAAGTGGTCACCAACGGTGCAGGCAAGTTGTCAAACGGAGCTAAAATCAGATAACCATGGAGAAGCCCGTAAAACAAAAGTATTTCGTAAAGCACTGGGTGGCGGCGCTGGTCGTCGGTGTGCTGATTTGTCTTATCGGTATTGTGGGACTCAACTCGGTTTCGATTGAGCAGTATCCTAACATTGCGCCTCCCCAGGTCGTTATCTCGGCTAATTACACCGGTGCCGACGCGGCTTCTGTCATGAAATCGGTCGTCATGCCCATCGAGGAGAAGGTGAACGGCGTGGAGGACATGATGTACATCTCCTCGGCGGCTTTCTCCAATGGTAGTGCCGAAATCAGCGTGTATTTCAAGCAAGGCACCGATGCCGACCAAGCCACCGTGAACGTGCAAAACCGTGTGAGTCAGGCCGAAGGCTCGTTGCCTGCCGCAGTGACCGCTCAGGGCATCACCGTGCAAAAGAGCGTCAACTCCATCCTGCAAATCCAGTCGTTGGAGAGCACCGACGACAGGTTTGACCAGAAGTTTATTGGAAACTACTTAGACATCAATGTGATGCCGCGTATCAGCCGTATCACGGGTGTGGGTAGCACCACGCTCCTTGGCGATACCTATGGCGTGCGTGTCTGGATCAAGCCGGATGTGATGGCTGCCTACGGCATCACCAGAGAAGAGATCATTAGTGCCATTAACGCGCAGCATCTGGTGTCGCCCGTGGGTAGCATCGAGAGTACCGTGAACAAGATTGACATCGAGTTCAAGGGGCAGCTGGATGAGATGAGCGAGTTTGAACAAATCATCCTGCGTGCCACTTCCGACGGTGAGGTCTTGCGCCTGAGAGATGTGGCCGACGTGGAGCTAGGAACCAGATCGTACTCCTTCCGTTCGGGGGTGGACGGACACCCTGGCGTGATGTTCCTGGTCAAGCAGGCACCGGGTGCCAACGCCACCCAGGTCAACGCTGAAATCGACAAGGTGATCAAGGATATCTCCAAGTCGTTGCCCGCTGGTTTGGAATTTAAGCAGTTGGAGACCTCCGATGATTTCCTTTACGCTTCCATCCACAATGTCGTCGAGACACTCATCATCGCCATCGTCCTAGTGATCCTCATCGTGTATCTGTTCCTGCAGGATTTCAAGGCGACGCTGATTCCCTCAATTTCCATCATCGTGTCGTTGATAGGCACCTTCGCCATCGTGTGGGCCTTGGGATATTCGCTTAACCTAATCACGCTATTCGCCTTGGTGTTGGCCATCGGAACCGTCGTTGACGATGCCATTGTGGTCGTCGAGGCGGTGATGACGAAGATGGAAACGGGCAAATACAGTGCAGCCTCCGCCACTACCGAGGCACTTC
>Ga0310690_10009106_pt1 | contig 12489 bp, 14 predicted proteins | sample AusTroGonzalo_MG_2_FD_207661 | JGI IMG/M metagenome (GOLD analysis project Ga0310690, IMG submission 207661) | Bovine rumen microbial communities from tropical cattle in Woodstock, Queensland, Australia - Gonzalo_04 (v2) (version 2) | ecosystem: Host-associated > Mammals > Digestive system >...
CGCGACATTGTTCCCGAGCGCCTTCGTAGCGCCCTCGATCGCTGGCTCGTATGCGTCGTATGCCGCAGTCGCCTTCTTCGCCGCATCCTCGAGGCCCGTGGTGGCCTTGGCGACCTTGTCGGTGTGTTCCTTCCACTCCATGAACTTCCCGACGAGAACGCCGACGAGCGCGACCGCCGCGCCGATGCCTATCGTCGCGAGTCCGCCCTTGAGGAGGTTGGAAGCCTTTGTCAGCAGGCCCGTCTTCTCCGCCGCCCCCTTCAATTTGTCGCCGAGGGTGACAGTGGTCGCACCCGCCGTGCGCATGCTCGCCTCGGTTGTCTTCATAGCCGCCGAGAAAGCCCCGACCGATTGCAGGCCCTTCCCGAGGTGCGATATGAGCGATCCGACCCCGCTGTAGAGCTTGCCGAATATCGTTATCACTGGGCCTGCCGCGACAGCCAGACCGCCGAACCGCACGATGTTCTGCTTGGTTCCCTCGTCAAGCTCCGAGAACCATTTATAGAGGTCTTGCGCCATGTCCGAGAGCTTCTCGATGCTCGGAACCATGGCCCCGAGTATCTCCTCGCCTAGCTGTATGCCCGTGTTCTTTACCGCGTTGAGCGCCTTTCCCGCCTTCGCGGATGGGGTCTGCAGGTCTTCGAGCGCCTGGTCGCAGAGTCCCGTCGAGTCCGCCATAGCCCCCATGGTCGCTGTGAACTCGGATGCGCCAGCGTTGGCGATGGCGAGCGCGCCCTTCGATGCGCGGACGTTGCCCCACAGGTTCGCGAACGCCTCCGAGTCGCCGTCCACCGAGTCGGAGAGTATCTGTATCACCTCGCCGAGGTCTGCGCCGTCCGCCATGAGCTGACCGAACGATTTGCCCGTCTTCTCCTGCAGCACGCCTGCGACCGTGCTTCCAGAGTCCGCCAGCTCCGTCAGCATGCCGTTTATGGCTGTCGTGGCGTTCTGCGTGTTGATGCCCTGCTTGGTGAGCGTCACGTATGCGCTGCAGAGGTTGTCGAGGCTCACGTTGTACGCCGCCGCCGTGGGGATCACGTTTCCGATGGTGCTTGCAAGCTCGGCGACCGTGGTCTTGCCCTTGTTCTGCGTCTGCACCAATTTGTCGGATATCATCTGAGCGTCCTCGGCTGAATACCCGTATGCGTTGATGACCGTTGTCAGGGTGTCGACCGCCGTCGCGGTCTCCGTGAAGCCAGATTTTGCGAGCTTTACCGCGTTCTCGACGAAGCCGCCGACCTTCTCGGTCGCCACCGATGCGCTCAGCGCCTGATATGTCGCATCCGCCAGCTCGGTCGCGCTCTTGCCCGTCTTCGTTGACAGGTCGAGGATGCTCTGCGCCATCTGCTCGGTCGACATGGTCGATTTATCCATTATGGTGTAGACCTTGGCTACGCTGTCCTCGTAGTCGCTCGCGAGCTTGACCGCCGCCGCGCCCACTATCGCGAGGGGGGCAGTGGCCTTCGTGACCTTCGTCCCGAAGCCGCTTATCTTCGCGCCAGCGGCCTCCATGTTCGATCCTAGGTCGACCATTGAGTCGCCGAGCTTCATTATGTCGGACGTCGCGCCGCCCGCCTGACGCGCCTCCTCGCGCAGTGCGCGAAGCTCGGCCTCGGCCTTCTTGAGCGCGCTCGATCCCTTGTACTCGCCGCCTATGGCGATTGTCAGACTAGCCTTGCCCATGCTCTACCTCTTTCAGCACCTCGGCGAGGCACTCGTCGATGCGCCGCCTCACCTCGTCTGCAGAGTCCTGGACGGCAGGCACCATAACGCGCGGGGGGTTCGCCCTGCGCGGAACGCCGACCTTGCGCCTGTTCGCGTATTTGCCCGTCCTGTAGTACGCGCCCAGATGGGCGAATTCCTTGACGCCCGCAGCGGGGTCGTCTGTCTTCAGGATGTACTCGGCGCCTGATTTGCGCGAGGCTATCGATAGCGAATCGCGGTATGTGCCAGCGTCCCTTATGGCGTCGGCGTTCGCGCGCGCCTTCTTCAGAACGGGCTGGGTCGATTCCTTCAGGCCCTTCTTCATGGCGCGCAGCATCTTCGGGTCGGCGGTCTTGAGCCAGTTTATGAGGTCGTCGAGGCCCTTGACCTCGACCGTGTACCCTGTGAACAGGCTCCTGCTCATTTGCGCGCGACCGCCTTCCTGATCCTCGCCTGCCTCGTCGCCTCCCTGCGCGCCCCGAAGTCAAGCGCCTTGCTCTCCGAGGATCGCCCGACCGCCTGCGCCCAGTAAGCGTTGAAAACGTCTGGGTACTCCGCGAGCAGTCGGGCGAGGTCGTAAGGCGATTGCCTCGTTGTCAGCGCCAGCCTCGCTATCAGCCGCGCCCCTGTGCTAAAGGGAGCTTGCTGTCCTCCATGTCGTTGACGAAGACCGAGAACCTGTCCGCCATCGCGTCGACGGCTTCGAGGGTCAGCTCGTCGGATAGGCCGATATCCCCGAGCATGCCCCTGCGCTTCATCGCGAACCATGCGATCGCGTAGTTGCGCCTCAGGTTCGCCACCGTCTCGCTCGCCGCATCGGACAGGTTCTCGTCGGCCCATCTGCTCATGCGGATGTAGTCGCCTGGGAGGGTGAGGATGTGCATCTCCTCCCCCCTCTCGAAGTCGTACATGTCGACGACGAATGTCAGCCCGTACTCCATGGTTCCCCCTCTCTCGCCGCCTTCTAGGAGACGTATTCCTCGACCTTGTTCGTCACGGTGATCGTCACGGGGCTTCCCGCAGCCTCCGCGACGCCGATGTTGTCGAAGCTGAACTCGATCTCGGCGGCTCCGCCCGCAGGGTCTACCTCGGGGAAGTCAGCCGTAAACGGGACGTTGGTCGCCGATACCACGAGCGCGCATTTGCTGTCCTTGGAGTGGGTGAACGTCCACTCGAAGCTGCCGTATACCATCACGCCCGTGGGTGTCGTGCCTGAGCCGCTCCCCGTGACCATCTTCTTGTAGAGGGTCAGGTCGTCGGGCTTGACCGTCACGCTTCCAGAGCTGGTCAGCTTGCCCTCCTCGATATCGCCAGGCGTTACCTGGCCCGCAAGGGCGATTGCCGAGCATGCGTTATCGAGCGTCAGCGATCCCTTGGTCACTGGCGCGACCGCTGGCGTGCCAGATGCCGTGTCGATCTTGAACGTGCCGCCCGTGGGGATGTAGTAGCCGTCGAAGCAGCTCGGATCGATGCTCCCAGGGATGCTCGCGAGGCCCATCGTCGCCGCGATGCCGAGCATCGTCACGCCGAACTGCAGCGGGCTGTTGCCCTCGAATTCCATCTCGAGTTCGGAGACCTTGCAGCCAGCGACCTTGGTGTACTCGCCGCCGATGCGCCCCCATACCGTGAAGTACGGGAGCAGGTCGCCGAGGGTGATCGTGTGGTCGTAGTATCCCGTCTCGGATGATGCCGCGCTCGCGATGCTCCCCATGGCGCCGTAGAAGTACTCGGGGAGCGCGTCGGCGTATCCGTATGTGTCGAAGTCCGCTCCAGGCACGATGCTCTCGATGTGCGAGTCGGTGCCTGCGCGCACGCCGCAGGAAACATCGTCGCTCTCAACCGTGCGGTCGAGCTTGAAAACCTGCCCGCCCGTCAATCCGTGGACGTACTCGGGCGCGCTCGCTGCCGTGGCCTTGTCAGCCTGCAGCGCCACACCGATCAGTCCGATGCTTGTGTTAATCATTGTCCGCCGCCTTCCTGGTGGTCTTGGGCTTCCTCACGCTCTTGGTGGTCACGAGTCCGATGGCCTCGAGCTGCCCGATCGTCTTGGCGTCCGCCTCCAATGCGTCGCCTTCCTTGCATCTGAAAACGCGACCGCTCATGGTCGCGGTGAACTGTTTAATCGCCGTCGCCTTCATCGGCTGGCCCTCCTTGCCTTATCGCCTCGTTGCTCTGCGCCACGGCGCCGTATAGCTCCGCAGGGCAGGCCGAGTAGCGCGTGCATGCTATCGCGACCGAGGCCGCCGCTATGTACCGCTTCGATCCGTCAGCCGCCGTCCCCGCCGTCTCTATCGAGGGGAAGGCGTTGTCTACCGTCTCGCATAGCTGCGGGTCTGCCATGAGCGTCCCGAAGACCGCATCGATGTATGCGAGCAGCGTGTCAGACGCCGTCTTGAGGTCGGCATGCTGCGCGCAGAGCCATACGCGGAGGGTGAAGCCCACCTCGGCGTGTCCCATCGATACGCCTCCCGAGGTCTCCGCCGCGTCCACGATCTCGTCGACCGCCGCGTAGAACGGAGGCTCGTTGACTGGGAAGCCGAGTACCACCTTCGGCGCCTTCACGCCTGGGTAGAGCGTCCCGAACGTCTCAGGCTCGAATACCGCATCGAGATGAACCTCGAGGACGTCCCTCGCCGCCTTCCAATCGGTCACCATGCGAGCCGCCTCCCCGCGCCGAACATGTCTATCGCGGCGTTCACCTCTGGGATCGCCGTCCATCCGTCCCTGCCAGCGGTCGTGAAGTGGACATATCCCGCATCGGTGCTTTCGCCCGTCGCGCCTATGGGTCGGTTCGTCGGCCTGAGCGTGTAGGCCGCAAGCTCCAGAACGGCGCGCGACACCTCGGCGGGCATGCTCTCCGCTCCGTACAGGTACTCGGCCCATATCGGATGATCCAGGCAACCTGGGGCGCGGTCGAGCCTCGAGTCGCTGGTCTGTATGTAGCCAGGCGTCAGCACCTCGCGCACGTCGCGGTGATCCAGAACGAGCTGCCTGTCCCCGCCGAAGTCCAGCGTGCGACCGTACCTCTCCACGAAGGAGCGGTGCGCCGCCTCCTCGAATACGTCGGTCGCGGCCTGCCTCGCCGCCCATAGAACCTCGTCGGATAGCTCGTCGAAGTCATCACGCCCGTCGCCGTATGCCTTGAGCTGGTCGAGCGTGAAGTAGTGCCGAGATACGACCTCCGCGTAGTTGGTGAAGGCCGTTTCGGTGGAGCCTGACGCGCGCCATTCGACCAGAACTGTGTTCGGTGCGACGAGAGGAGGCCAGTCGAAGGCGCCCTTGTCGAGGGGGATGACAAGCTGCTCGCCGTTCCTCGGGGTGAGTACAACCTCTCCGAGGTCGGCGGTCACGTCAAGCTCCAGCGAAACGGCCTCGCTGCTCGCAACTCGGATTATTGTGTCGGGTGCTATCTTCACGGCCTCGCCTCTCGGACGTTGGGGCCGCTATGCGCGGCCCCGCTCTCTGTCGGTGCTAGGCGTCCAGGTTGGCCTTGGTTGCATACACGAACGCATCGGGTCGGATGACCTGCAGCGCGCTCGTGCGCTCGGCGAGGATGCTCAGCTCGTTCTTGATGAACTGGTCGTTGTAGTAGCCGACCTCGACCGTGGTGCCGTGGATCGGGCGCTTGCGGGCCGCATAGGAGTCGTACACGAGGATGCCCTCGCAGTCGAAGTCCTCCACGACCTCCATGCCCCAGAAGTTGTCGAGGAGCTGGTAGCGGTCGTTATCGTCCTTGTAGAGGTCGATCGCCTGCTTGATATCGGGATGCATGCAGACGTGGGTCGGGATGGTGCGGGCGTTCTCCATGCACTCGGTGCGCATCATGCGGATGGCCTCCCAGTACTTGCCGCCCATGTGGGTGGTGAAGCTCTGGATGCCGACCGTGTTCAGAACGCCGACCACGCCGCTCGCGTTGTTGCCCGTCAGGTAGGCGGTGTTCTCGGTCTCGTCGAGGTCTTGCAGGAGGTCGCCCTCGATGATGGCGAGCAGCTCGTCGTAGTCCTGCAAGGTGTCCTTGCTCACGGGAACATAGCCCGCGAAGGTCTCCTTGTTCGCCACGGCGTCCTCCCAGGCGTACAGAACCTTCGCCTTGGCTGCGCTCTCGCCCGTGTAGGGGTCTACGCCCGCCCAGGATGCGACCGCGCCCGTCTGGGCCGCACGGCGCTTGAAGGCGACGCTTCCCTGCGCGGGTGCGCTCGGGAGTGTCGCGGCGAAGTTCGCCAGAAGGCGCGCGCGCTTCGGCGGCAGCGCCAGCTCGATCTCCTGAGGGCCAGGGACGTACACGATCGGGTCGGCGTCGTTCTTGAAGCCGAACTCGAGGCCCCTGAACTCGTCGCGCGCTCCGAGGATGCGCTCGCCGAAGGTGCCGACCTGCTTCGGTGCGGCCTGGTACTCGTTGCGCATGCGGTCTTCCTCGTCGAGGACATGCTCGATGGTGCGGTCGATCTCGGCGATCTGCCCCTCGATGACGCGCGCCTCGTCGACCATGTCGTCGGTCATGAGGTCGTGCTGCTTGCTCGCAAGCTCTTGACGGCGTGCGAACAGCTCCTTGCTGGTCATAGCCATTTTCCTACTCCTTCCGTAAGTAGACTCGGTTGCCGAGGAGGGTCGCCCCTTCGGCACCCTTAGCCTCGTTGCCACAAATGCTAGTTTCCCCGTGAGACGCGCCCTCCGCCTGCTGCTCGTCTTGCGCCTCCTCCATGGCCTCGGCGGGCTGCTCGGCCTGCGCGTCGATGATCATCACCGACTCGGGTATGTTGCGGTACCTGTCGGCGATGCTTCGGTCGATGCAGGCCGCTATGCGCTGCTCGGTCTCGATCACCTCGTCGCAGATTCCCTCGGCGAGGGCATCGTCTGCGCGGTACCATGTCTCAGCGTCCATAGCGGCCTTCACGGTATCGAGTTCCATGCCGCTGCGCTTCGAGATGACGTCTGCTATGGCGCCGTCGATGGTCTCGAGCCTGTCCGCCATGTCGCGCATCTCGTTGCGGTTGCCGATGCAGAGGCCCCAGGCGTTGTGGATCATGAACATGCTGTAGTCGTTCATCGTCACGCGGTCGCACATGAGCGCGATGTAGCTCGCCGCGCTCGCCGCCATGCCGTCGACGTATGCGTGCGTGTGGCCCTCGTACCGCTTGATCGCGCTTGCGATCGCGAAGCCCTCGTAGACGTCCCCGCCTGGGCTGTCGATGCGTATGTCGAGGTCTTTCGGGCTTAGCGCGTCGAGCGTCTTCGCGAAGTCCTTAGCGCGGTTAGCCTCCTCCTCGTTCCAATCGTCGCCGATCGTGCCGTAGATGTAGAGAACGGCTCTCTCGGCCTCGTTCCTCAGGTCGAACATATCTCTCCTCCTTAATCGGTAACGCCCGTCTGGTTCCCATCAGCGGGTTCGCCCGTGTCCTTGCTGTAGACGGTCACGCTGCCGTCATCCTCCACGGTGCCGTAGTTGAGCGGCATCAGCGGCTTCTCGAGTCCGTCTATGGGAGGCATGTCCTCCAGCTCGCGCACGTCCGCGCGTGTGTAAGTACCCGCATATACCATCTCGCGGTAGTATTGCGATCGCGCCTCGTCGTCGCCGCGCATGAGGCCGCGCACGTCGAGCTTGAGCTGGAGGTCGCGCTCGCCGTTCGCAAGGAAGATGGGGGTGAACGCCTTCTCTATCGCGCGCACGTCGGGGACTATCGTCTCGACCACATAGTCGATGTTGGCCTGCTGGCTCCCGTTGTAGGCCGTGTCCTCCTGGCTGTAGACTTTCCAAGGGGGGACGTTGCAGGCGCGGCATACCTGATGCAGTATCCACTGCTGCTGCTCGATGAGGCTCGCGTCCCTCATGTTCTGCCCGTCGTTCACCCATTTGGCGCCGTAGCCGAATATCGGGGCCTTGCCCGCACCGTCGACGCCCGCCTTCGCGTCGATGGCGGCGCGGAGGTCGTTCATCGCCTTCTCGGGTAGCTGCCGCTCGGAGACCTCGACATGCCCGAAGTGGTGGTTGCCGTTCTTGAGCATGCTCCGATAGAACCGCTCGAGGTCTACAGAAAGCCCGATCTGCTCGGCGGCGAGCTTCGCGAGCGATATGCCCTCCATGCCGTCCTTCGTGAGGTGCGTCTTGATGTTCACTACCTCATGGGAGAAATAGCGGCCCGCTGGCGTGTAGTCGTCTCCAGCGTAGTCGTAGACAGTTCTGTATCCTGGTCTGTTCTCCTTGACGAAGTGATGGAACACAGCGCCCGTCATGGGCCATATCGCCGCGACCTGCCCCTTGTACCATTCGATCCGCCAGTATGCGTTTCCGAATGTGTCGCATCTCAGCCTGTGCCATGTCAGGAGGTCGCTCCCCGTCATCTCCTCGTTCGCCATGCCGTTGAGGAGCATCGCGACGGGATGGTCTACCTTCTCGCGGTTCGCGCCGTTGCGCACGACCGATACTGGCAGCGATGCGAGGCTCCTCGCCTTCGTCTGCTCGCATGCCGCGTAATCAACGCTCATTAGCGCGCCGTAGCCCTGCGCCTTGGCCTGAGGCGAGAAGTAAGTCCTCCCGACCTCGACCGTGCGCGGGGGTTCGTCGGTGTGGGTCGGCGCCTGAGTCGCCTCGGCCTTCGGAGAGAAATCTCCCTCCATGAAAAGCCAATCCCTGAATCTGCCCACGGGTTCTCCCTTCTCGATTCTCCGTCAGAGTCTAGTGGGGCCGTGAGACTAGCTGTTGAACGTCCCCCATCCGTCGCCGTCGCCGACGAGCTTGTCGTATGCGAGAACGGCTATCGAGAGCGCGATCGCCGCGTCTATCTTGTCCTTGCGCGAGTTCTTAGAGAAGCGCACGCCGTATGCGCCCTTGTCGTCTTCGATCGTATTCGCCAGGTGTTCGCGCGTCTTCGGGCATCCGTCGAGGCTGAGGGCCTCGGTCTTCACGAGGTGCATGACTAGCTGGGTCGCCTGGCACATGACCGCGTTGCTCTGCGCGAAGGATACCGTCTCGACGCCGTATACCGCGTTTAGCTGAGATGCCATCACGATAAGGCGGTTCGGATCGATCCCCACGACCGCAGGGTAGTGGCTCTGCCATATCCAGGCGACAAGCTCCATTATGTCGTTCATGGGGTAGTGGCCCGTCTCCTCGTCTGGTTCGTCGAATACCCATTCCCTGACGTTGTGATGCTCCCCCGCCTCGTCGGTGAACCGCTGGTAGCCGACGATCGCGAAGCTGTCGCCTGAGGTTGCGCCGTCGATGCCGATCGTGAACGGCTTGTCCCAGTCCCATGCGTTCGCGATCCGCTCGCACGCCGAGAGCTGCGCGTATGTGAAGCAGGCGTAATCGTCCTTGTCGCGCGGGAAGCGGTTAGCGGTGTAACGCTCGAATGAGCGTTTCGACGTCGCGGAGCCTCTCTGATCCTCTATGCTGTCCCAGGTCACCCAAGATGCGACCATGAGAGGCTCCCAGTCCTCGCGGCTGTCTATGTCGGCGTCATCGTCGAGGCCGAGCCAGTAGATGTACATTCCAGGGTCGTCCATGCCCTTCTCGAGCGTGTCCCAGAGGAAGCCCTCGCGGGCATCCGCAGCCGTCGTGATCCCTATCGCGAGTGGGTTGTTCAGAACCTTCTGGCCCTTGAGCGCGGAGTCCCATACCTTGCTGTCGCGGTACACGTGCATCTCGTCGAATACAACGACGTTGAGGTGCCACCCCTCGAGAGCGTCGGCCTTGTTCGGGAAGACCATTATCCTCGCCCCCGTCTCGAGGTGCGTTATGGCCTTCTTGCCGATCTCCCACTGCTTCGATAGCACGGGGTCGAGCTTTATCATGGTGGCTATCTTGTTGTATATCTTCCCCACCTGGTCGAGGCTCGAGGCTACAACCCCGTATTCGCCGTTGTAGACCACCTCGGTGGTCGCCACGGTGATCACGATCGCCGCCGCCATCTCCGTCTTGCCGTATCCAGAGGGCAGGCAGAATATGGCGCGCCTGTAGCGCCTCTGCCATCTGCCGTCGACCGCCTCGCCGCTCCCGAATAGCGGAAGCCACATGTTCTCGCGTTGGAATGGCTCGAGCATGAACGGCTGTCCGTAGTATTCGTCGTTTGCGACGTGTCGGCACATGGTCGAGAGGCACCTCTCCTTGGCCTTCGCCTGCATTATGCCGTCGCGCGTGTAGGGGCCGACCTCAGTCCTGCGCATCCTGCGCCTCGATCTCTATCACTTCCGCCTCGGGAAGCTCGCCGTATGCATCGTCGATGGCTGCGAACATGGCGGCTGTGTCCGCCGCCGTCTTGACCGTGGTCGCGTCCATGAGTCCGATCCGCGAGCGCGCGAGCGGCGAGAGGCCGAGGATATCCGAGAGCGCCCTGATCTCCGCGCTCGCCTCCTTCAGCGCGGCGAGGGCTGGCGACTTCCTGTAAAGCGGCTTCTGCCTGCCGTCTGGCGTCGTGAACGGGGAGAGCGCGACGGCCTCCAATATGCCTATCCCGTTGTCCTGGCGGCGCATCATCCTCCGCGCCTGGTCTGCCACGGCGTGCCAGTACACGAGCAGTCTGAGGTTCGGCTCGTCTTCTTGGGTGAACCTGTTTGTCGGCGGGGCTATCATCGCCCATATCTCGCTCTGCACGGGGTCTGAGGCGATATCGTCGGGCATGGATATGCCGAGCCGCTCCGAAGGTGCGGCTATTGCGTAAGCGTCCCTCAGACCGCGCCTCACGGCCCCAGATTGCGGCATGCGGCCCTTCATAGACCCTCCCTCCTGAGCGCCGTCTCGAAGGCTTTAGCGCAGCGGCCCAGCTTGTGGCAGAGCGGGGCATGCGTCGCGAGCGATGCGCGGCTCATGTCCTCCGCCGACATGTGCGCCCTGACGATCACCTCGTATACCTCGTCGCTCCGCAGGCTTATGAGGGGGATCTCGTCGCTCGGCTCCTCGGCGGGGCCGCAGTATCGGAGGTCGACGCCCGCCGTCCTCAGGCGGTGCGCCTTGAGCTTGCAGGCGTCGGAGCAGTATTTAGCCGTCGACCTGCGCGCGGTGAACTCGCGCCCGCAAACCTGGCACGTGGCTATCATATGCCCCCTTCGTACACGTCGGCGTCGAGGTCTGGTATCTCGACGTCGCCGAGCCTCTGGGCCGCTTCCCTCGGGTCTCCCTTCACGAAGTTCATGACGTGCTGATGCGCGCTCCCCACCGTCCTCGATAATGAGAACTCGTTGGCGATGGTCTCGAGGTCTGCGATCGCGACGTCGCCGAGGCGCTCGGATGCCGCGTCCCTGTCGCCCTTCACGAAGCTCAGGACGTGCTGATGCGTGCGCCCCACCTTGCGCGAAGATGCGAATTGCTTGCCCACGCGGATCGGGAGCGACCCAGCGGGTGTCACGAGTATCATGTCGTTGTAGTATCGGAGGCCAGCCTCCTCCGCCGCCCTGACCGTTAACCCCGCGAGGTCTCGGAGGTATCCGCCCGCGTCGCGGTAGTTCCCCACTACGATCGTCGCGAATCGGTCATCCCTGAGATGCCTCGCGGCGCGTGCGAGTATCTCCGCGTATGCGCTGTCGAAGTCCTCCGCGCCCATGTTCGATATGTCGCGCTCGTCGTCGGAGTACACCTCGAGGTCGCCGTATGGCGGGCAGGTGAATATATGGTCGAACATCTCGTCTCCGACAAGGGAGTCGATATCGAGCGAATCGCCGCATATCCACCTTGGCTGCGCCTCGCATATCTCGCGCCCCTGGTCGATGTTGGCCTCCACCTGCTCGGCCCTCAGCTCGATGCCAGTGTACCCGCGCCCCATGACGCTTGCCACGATCCCGCGAACGCTCCCGCCCGCGAAGGGATCGAGGATCGAGTCGCCCTCGCGCGTGAACCACGAGTAGTCGAGTTCGCAGAGGCAGGGGTCGAATACGCTCGTTCCCGTATCGCTGAGGGATGATCCGCCGCCCATCGAGAGGTAGTCGCGCTCGAACTCGGCGTTCGATAGCTTGCGCCCCGCCTCCCTCTCCGCGCGGGTCTTCTGGTAGTAGTAGTCTGGCACCTGACCAGATTTGCTCTCGAATAGGAGTCCCATCATTCACCTCGCCTTCCGTATGCCCGATGCCTCGTCTGGCACCCCGCCATCGAGAGCAAGTCCCCCCCCCGACCAAGCTCGCTCCTGATTCCGAGGCCGAGCCATTTCTTCTTGCGCCCCGTCCATTCGGCGGTGGTCGTTCTGATCACCGAGAAAGGCACGAAGCCGAAACGCTCGCGGAGCGTCTTCCGCAGCTCCTCGGGCGAAGGCTCGTCTATGACCGCGTCGGCGTTGTAGAGGTACTCGTCGAAGCCGAAGGCTCCCCAGTCGGCGTTCAGGTTGTCCATGTCGCTGACGAGCGCGTCGTAGTCGAGGCCCGTCTCGAGCTGAGTCTGGTTGTGGATGTGGCAGTAGATGCGGCGCTCCTCGTCGGTGAGGTGGTCGAGGTAGGTGCAGGGAACCTCGTCGTACCCGAGGCTCGCCGCCGCCATAAGCGCGCCGTGGCCCGTCACGATCTCGGGTATGCCCTCCTCGTTGTGCCAGATGCCTATCGGGTCGTTGAATCCGTACTGCTCGATTGAGTTGGCTATGTGCCGCAGCTGCGCTTCCGTGTGAATCTTCGCGTTGTTCTCGTATGGCACCAGCTCGGATACTGGCACCATCGTTATCTCGAGGCTCGTCTCGCGCATAGAAAAGGCTCCTTCCTCTATGGGAAAGAGCCTAACTCGCCCGTGAGATTTAGCGTTACGCGGTTTTTTAGATTTAGCGTTACGGCCTCCCCCGCGTTCGCCCAATTTCGCGAATTCGCGTCTCTTTT
>Ga0310690_10009107_pt1 | contig 12489 bp, 10 predicted proteins | sample AusTroGonzalo_MG_2_FD_207661 | JGI IMG/M metagenome (GOLD analysis project Ga0310690, IMG submission 207661) | Bovine rumen microbial communities from tropical cattle in Woodstock, Queensland, Australia - Gonzalo_04 (v2) (version 2) | ecosystem: Host-associated > Mammals > Digestive system >...
CTTCACCGTATCCCGAAGATCCCGGATCTCATTGACGCCGTTGTTGCTGGCCGCGTCGATCTCGATGATATCCAGGGTCTCTTCCTTATCCATCCGCAGACAGTTGTCACATTTCCCGCAGGGATCCCCGTTTGCGGGGTTCAGGCAGTTGATCGCTTTGGCCAGGATCTTGGCCGTGGATGTCTTTCCGGTCCCGCGTGACCCGCAGAAGAGATAGGCATGGGCGATCCGCTGTGTGATCACCTGATTGCGCAGCGTCTCAATAATCGCCTTCTGTCCGACCATCTGGGTAAAGTTTTTCGGCCGCCATTCGCGGTATAGCGCGCGGTATGCCATCTCAATTCCCGCCTTCTTCCAATGTCATGTCGATCCGGTCCCTGAGTCCGGCCAGTGTCTGTGGTCCGATCCCCCGGACAGCCTCCAGATCTTCCGGATAATAGTACGGACCGTTAGCCTGCTTCTCTTCGATGATCCTTCCCGCATAGGCCGGTCCAATCCCGGGCAGCGTCTGCAGCGTTTCGGCATCTGCCCGGTTGATTCGGACATCGCCGTTCTGCTCGGTCCGGATCGGTTCGAGAACCCATGGACGATTTCCGGCAGTCGGGTAGATTTTGACGCCGCTGCTTTTGCCCGGCAGGGACAGGATGATCAGCAGGATGCTTGCCAGCAGCAGAATGATACCGGCTGCTTTCGCAATTCGATCAAACATCTTTCCGGACCTTTTGTCCTTGCTTCGTGTCCTCCAGGATGTACCCCGCGCTGACGATTCGGTTGCGCAGTTCATCGCTCCGGGCCCAGTCCTTGTTCTTCCTTGCTTCCGCGCGTTCCCTGACGAGGGCGGCGATCTCTTCCGGCAGTTCCTCTTCCTTCTTCGAAAGCAATCCCAGTACATCGCAGATCGCTTCGAGGCTCTTCAGCGCGGCTTTGGCCGCTTCCCGTGAAACGCCCTCATGCACGGAGACATTGGCGTCCTTGACCAGTTCAAAGATCGCTCCCAGCGCATCCGCCGTATTCATATCGTCGTCCATGGCATCGTCGAAGCGTTTTTCATACGTTTTGAGCCTTTCGACAAACGCCTCTTCGTCCGCGTTCAGCGGTCGGTCTTCCCCGTTTTCAATCTGGAAACGCAGGGAGTTTCTTGCTGTATAGAGACGGTTCAGACTTGCGTTGGCTGCCTCGATCTGCTCCCGGCTGAAGTTGATGGGGCTGCGGTAATGCGCGCTGAGCATGAACAGCCGCACCGCCTCGAGGTCATATTCCTTTGCGATATCCCGCACCGTGAAGAAATTGTTCAGGCTCTTGCTCATCTTCTGGTTGTCAACGTTGATGAATCCGTTGTGCATCCAGTAGTTGACATATTTCTTTCCCGTCGCGCCTTCGCTTTGTGCGATCTCGTTTTCATGATGCGGAAAGAGCAGGTCCTTGCCGCCGCAATGAATGTCAAAGGTCTCTCCCAGGTATTTCATGCTCATGGCAGAGCATTCGATATGCCAGCCGGGCCTGCCCTTTCCCCAGGGGCTGTCCCAGGCAGGTTCGCCGGGTTTCTGGGCCTTCCAGAGCGCGAAATCTTCCGGCGCTTCCTTGTCCGTTTCCACGTTCAGGCGTTCGCTTGCGCCCATCTCCCGGTCTTCCATGTTCTGTCCGGAAAGCTTCCCATAGCCGGGGAAGGCCGACACGCGATAATAGACGTCACCGGAAGGCGTTGCGTACGCATGCCCGTTATCGATCAGCCGGGTGATCAGCTCAATGATCTCCCCGATATGCTCTGTCGCCTTCGGATGAACGGTCGCCGGCCGGATGCCCAGCGCTTTGGCGTCGACATAATACTCGGCGATAAACCGGTCGGCAAGTTCCTTGACTGTAATTCCCTCTTCATTGGCCCGCCGGATCATTTTATCGTCGATATCCGTGAAATTCTGGACAAAGGTCACCTGATAGCCTTCCCGTTCCAGCTGTCTCCTCAGCACATCAAAAGTGATAAAAGGTCTGGCGTTTCCGATATGAAAAAAATTGTATACCGTAGGACCGCAGGCATAGATCCCTGCTTTTCCTTCCTGGATTGGCTTGAATTCTTCCTTTTTCCTTGTCAGGCTGTTATAGATCTGCATATTCTTTCCTGTCTCCTGTATGTTATTTCCTGTTCAGGATGCGGTTCCTGAGGATAGCCAGCAACCAAATCAGCGCGGCCGCCGCAGCGATGATGATCGCCACAGTCCTGATCTCAAACGGGATATAGAAGATATTCCCGGACTGTGATGCGTTGTTCCCGCCCCGTGACACCGTTGCGGTGATCTTCTTCAGCTGTTTGCCTTCCGCGTCAACGGCTGCAAGTTCGATCGTGATCTTCTGGAAATGGTCTTTTTCCGGCATCCGGAGGGAACCTGAAAATTCGATCGCTGTCTGGCCCGCTTCCGGCGTACAGGTGATGTTATCCCGCTGTTCCAGCATCGTCAGGCGGCTCCCGTTGAAGTGGGTGAACTTTGGTTCGATCTCCGAAGCCGCTTTGCTTTCAGGCTCGAATGTCGCTTTCATCTCAAGCGTCAGTTCGAGGCCATTCCATTGGGAAAGGTCGATGGATCCCGTAAACATGTTGACAGACTCGTTGTCCCAGTCCCATTCATCATAACGGATGATGTCCGTTGCAGCGTTTTCGCAACAGGCAATACCACAGTTCAAAATGAATACGGTGATGACAAGCAAGAGGATCGTTCTGAATCTCATTGTTCTGCCTCCGAAGTTTTCTTCCCGTCCGACTCCGGGGTTTCCGGCGCAAAGGAACGGATCTTGTCTGTCAGCTGGTCAAGGGACGTATTGACTCTCTCGGCCATTTTATCCACCGATGCTTCATGGTCAAAACAGCCTTCGATCTCCGACAGAACAGAAGACGGCGCTCCTGCGATCACGCTGCTCAGTTCCGGTTCCTCGTCGGATTCTTCCTTTTCTTCGCTGTCTTCAGCAACGGAATCATCCGGCTGTCCAGAAGCCTCCGGATCCGCTTCTTCATCGCCCGCATTTGACACAGCGGTATTCCCCTGGGCGTATCTCTCGGCCCTCATATCGTTGAGCCTTTCGTCCAGCTGCTGCATTTCCTTCAGCATTTTTGTCAGTTCAGGCGGAAACTCGGTCCCCTTCAGCCACATCGCATAAACTGCATTGGAAAGATCTCCGCCCAGTTCCCTGCGCCGGTTCTGCAGCGTCATCTCGTCCACTTTGTATTTCGTATTGTTGGCGATACTGGTCGCTGTGTTTCCGATCGTCTTCATGCCTTTGATCCACAGCAGCTTTGCCTTGTCGCGGATATTGCTGTTCCCTGCCAAAGTAGTAACCCCCTTTTATCGGATCAGTCGCAGTGACGCGGGCCTGATACGGAAATCCGCGCTGTCCATGGACCGGATGTCCCCGTCGATATTGATCCTCAGGTTTTTTCCTTCGATCAAAACCTGTGAAACCTTCTGATGCCTCGTAATCCGGAATTTCAGATCTCTGGACAGCATCAGTCCCGGCAGGTAGAACGGGATCTGCCATCGCGCCCGGTGCCGGATCAGGACCAGGTCCAGCAGGCCGTCCGCGGGATCAGCTACGGGACATATCGGGATCCCGCCGCCGATAAAGCGCCCGTTTGCGATCGAGCATACCAGGTAACAGCCTTCTTCCGGTGTTCCGTCCGTCGTGACTTTCAGCTGTACGCTCCGGTAATGGAATATCGCTTTGAGGAGCCCGAGAAGATACGGAGTAAGGCCCCTGTGTTTTTCCTTTTCGCTTTCCGCGTAATCCAGGACCGTCACGTCAAACCCGGTACCGCAGACGTTCAGGAAAAACTGACCGTTCACCGTTCCGGTATCCGTATCGGCAGGTTTCCGGGTCATCAGCAGATCAAACGCTTTCAGCGGATCGTTCGGAATGCCGGCGGATTTGATAAAATCGTTTCCTGTTCCGGCCGGAATGATCCCCATGGGTTTTCCGGTTTCACATAATCCTGCTGCTACTTCACCGGCCGTCCCGTCTCCTCCGACGGCTACGACGGCATAAACCTCTTCCCGGTCAGCCAGATCGGCTGCGATCGTCGTCGCATGCCCGGGTCGTTCGGTTTGGAAAACCCTGTATTCGATGTCTTTTTGCCTCATGAGGTCTTCCAGCCGGTTCATCGCTTTCAGCGCGTAACCTGTCCCGGCTGTCGGATTCACAATAAATGCCCAATACATCGTCTTCTACCTGCACAAAAAAGTAAGAAATCCCCTTTCCGGCCATAGGGGTTCACCGGAAAGGGGGTGTTGATCACAGGTCCTTCAGGATCGTTTCGGCGATCTGCGGCCCGGTCAGGCCGTATTCCTTCAGCAGATCGAGCGGTTTTCCGCTCTGTCCGAATTCATCGTTGATACCGATCTTCCGGAACTTTTCAACGCCCTTGCCGATGATCGCGGACGCGACCGTATCACCAAGTCCGCCGAGGATGGAGTGCTCTTCCACCGTGAATACGTTTTTGCATTTCGCCGCGTAGGTACGGGCGAGCTCTTCATCGAAGGGTTTGATTGTATGGAAGGAAACCAGGGCGGTTTTGATCCCTTTGCTTTCCAGGATCTCTGCCGCTTCCATCGTATGCTCGAGCATGATGCCGCAGGTGAATATCACGCAGTCGCTCCCGTCGCGGATGACGGTGCCCTTGCCGACCGTGAACGGCCGGGGATCGTAAATGGGGCTGGGAAGGCGCGCGGTCCGGATAAATACCGGTCCGTTGATCGCAGCCGCAGCTTCGACACACTGATAACATTCGTTTGCGTCAGAGGGAACAAAAACGGTCATCCCGGGGATTCCCCGCATCAGGGAAATATCTTCGATCGCCTGGTGGCTGCCGCCGTCTTCGCCCACGGTAATCCCGGCATGGCTGAAACCGAACTTCACGTTGAACTTCGGATAACAGACGCCGTTGCGGATCTGGTCGTAGTTTCTGCCGGCAAATACCGCGAAGGTGGAGCAGAACGGGATCAGGCCCATGGTGCTCATTCCCGCTGCCATGTCGACCATGTTCGCTTCCGCGATTCCGCAGTCAAAGAACCGGTCGGGGAATTCCTTTTTGAAGGCGTTGGTCATGGTCGCGGAAGCGAGGTCCGCATCCAGAACGACGATCCTGTCATTGGTCTGGCCCAGTTTCACCAGGGCTTCACCGTATGCGACGCGTGTTGCTTTCTTATCCATTTTCTCAGCCCTCCAATTCTTTCAGCGCCTGCGCAGCCTGTTCCGCATTCGGTGCTTTCCCGTGCCAGCCGACCTGACCTTCCATGAAGCTGACACCCTTTCCCTTCAGGGTGTTCAGGATGATGTAGCGCGGTTTTCCGGGACACGGCGGGGTATGCAGTGCGTCCAGGACCTGCTTCATATCGTTGCCGTCCGCCACTTCGATCACATCGTATCCAAATGCCAGGGCTTTGGCCTTGATATCGCCCAGGCTCATGACTTCATCGTTGGGACCGTCGATCTGCAGGCCGTTATGGTCCAGGATCACGGTCAGGTTATCCAGTTTGTAGTGTGCGGCGGCCATGCTGGCTTCCCAGACTAGGCCTTCCTGGCTTTCTCCGTCGCCGATCACGGTATAAATACGGCTCTTGCTTCCAATATGCTTCGCGCCCAGCGCCATGCCGACCGCGATCGAGATTCCCTGCCCCAGGGAACCGGTGGAAGCGTCAACACCGGGACACTTTTTGGTGTCCGGATGGCCCTGCAGGATCCCGTGAAGCTGACGGAAATGATCGAATTCTTCCTTTCCGAAATAGCCGCGTTCACAGAGCGTCCCGTAAAGCGCAGGAGCTGCGTGGCCCTTGGAGAGGACAAAGCGGTCGCGCTCGGGCATTTTGTCGTTCTTGGGATCCACATTCATCACGTCAAAATACAGCGCCACCAGCGCATCGGTACAGGATAGGGATCCGCCCGGATGACCCGCCCCAGCTTTTGATGTCATGATAATGATATCTTTTCTGACTTCCCGGGCATAGGACTCAAGTTTCTGGATATCCATTTCTTTCCCTCCGTTCCTGTCTTTACAGGGTTTACACACATTATATTATTATAGTTTTCAGGCCTTGTATTGTCAAGATTGCGGAACTTTCAGCGCGCCTGTTTTCATCATTCGGTTCAAGGCTTCCGACAGGGCGATCCGGCCGTGTGCATAGGTCAGTCCCCCCTGCATATAGGCTGTATACGGTTCACGTATAGGCCCGTCGGCGCTCAGCTCGATACTGGCCCCCGCGACAAAGGTTCCGGCGGCCATCACAACCGGATCGTCGTATCCGGGCATATCCCAGGGTTCCGGAAGCGCCATGCTGTCCACCGGGCTCGCAGTCTGGATCCCCTGGCAGAATGCGACCAGCAGTTCCGGCTTTCCGAAGCGGATCGCCTGGATGATATCCGCCCTTCGTTCATCGGAAGGCGGCGTTGTATCGAATCCCAGATTTTCAAACACCCGCGCCGTCAGCAGCGCCGTCTTCAGGGCCTGGGTGACCGTGTGCGGCGCCATGAAGAGGCCCTGGTAGAACGGCCGGTAGGACGCCGCATAGGATCCGAGTTCCCTGCCGAGTCCGGGCGCCGTCAGCCGGTAAGCAATCCGTTCGATATCATCCGTCTTTCCGACAACATAGCCGCCTGTCGGAGCAATCCCGCCTCCCGGATTCTTGATCAGGCTTCCTACGCAGACATCCGCCCCGTGGTCCGTGGGCTCATCCTTGCAGACAAATTCACCGTAGCAGTTGTCTACCATCAGCCGGATACCGGGATGCCGCCGGTGGATCATCGCAGCGAGCTCTTCAAAATCCTCCGGTCGCAGGCTCGGCCGCCAGGCATAGCCGCGGCTTCGCTGGGCAATGATCAGGCTGGTGTTTTCCCTGATGGCGTTTTCCACCGCTTCGACGTCGATCCTGCCATCCTTCAGCTCCACGCAGTCAAAGCCGATTCCCATTTCCTTCAGGGATCCGGGAGGCGTCTTTTCACCGGTGCCGATCACGGTCTGCAGGGTGTCGTACGGCATCCCCGTGGCGCTCAGGATCCGTTCCCCCGGTCGGGTCAGCCCGAAAAGGGTCAGGCTCAGGGCCGCTGTCCCGCTGGCCACATGGGGCCGCATCAGCGCCGCTTCGGAATGGAACAGATCCGCATAGATCTTTTCCAGCGTATCCCGTCCGATATCGTCGTATCCGTATCCTGTCGTCGGCGCGAAATGCCGGTAGCTGACGCCGAATTTCCGGAAGCTGTCCAGCAGCTGCCGCGTCCTCGCCTCCTCGTTGGCTTCAATCTCTGTAAATTGCACGGCGAGTTCCTTTTCCGCCTGTGCGATCATACGCTCGATGGACTCCATATTCTCCCCCTGTTACTCCAGCAGTTCCCGGATCTGCTCATATGCACCGGCTTCTTCTGTATTGACATACCGGATCTGTTCTTCCCTCCGCAGGAAGGTCATCTGCCGTTTGGCATAGTGTCGGGTGCCAAGGCGGATTCGTTCCGCGGCATCCTCGACAGAGTATTCCCCGAGGATACAGGGAACCATCTCCTTGTAGCCGAGTCCCTGCATGCTCTGCGCGTCCTCCGGTACGCCCTCCGCAAGCAGGGCGGCCACCTCTTCCTTCAGTCCGGCGCGGATCATCCCGGTCACCCGCTCATTGATCCTTTCATACAGGCGCGGGCGTTCCATGGCCGTTGAAACGACCTTCCATTTATAGGCCGTCGGTACTTCCCGGTTCGGCTGCATGGAAAACGGAACCCCCGTTGCCTCGCTGACTTCGATCGCACGGATCGTTCTCCGGACGTCGTTCAGGGGAAGCCGTTCCGCGGTGACAGGATCCAGCTGCCTCAGGCGCTCATGCAGGAGCTTCTTCCCCTCCGTCGTTTCTGCCAGCCGGTTCAGCTCTTCCCGCAGTTCCTTGTTGGCGCTGACCTGGCCCATGCCCATAGGATGCATCAGCGCCTGCAGATACAGCGCCGTCCCGCCGACAAATAGCGTTTCACGTCCCCGGTTGGCCAGTTCTTCGATCAGTTTTTCCGCTGCTTTCCGGTAATCCGATACGCTGTAGGAATCCGTCGGTTCGCAAAGATCAAGCAGATGGTGAGGAACACCCTGCATCTCTTCAATGCTCGGCTTGGCGGTACCGATATTCATCCGCCGGTAGATCTGCATGCTGTCCATACAGAAGATGTCCCAGCCCATCTCCTTCGCAAGTCGGATGCCGATCTCCGTCTTCCCGCTTGCCGTCGGGCCGGTAAGCACCCTGCAGATCGTTTTCTTCGAGGTGTTTTCTGTCTTCATTGCTGGATCCGTTTGAATTTTTTGTCCAGGTCCCGATGGGTAATCGCAACGACCAGCGGCCTACCATGCGGGCAGGTCGGCGTGACCTTCTTTTCGATCATCTCATCAAGCAGGCTTCTGATCTGTTCTTCCGTCAGGGATTCCCCACCTTTGACAGCGTGCTTGCAGGCTGCCTGGAGAAGGATGGTGCGTTTCTTTTCTGCGGTGGGATCCCGTCCGGTTTCCAGCTCCGCGATCACATCCCGCACAAAATCCCTGGTCTGGGCTTCTCCCAGGATGACCGGGATCGTTCGCACTGCCACATCCTTTTCCCCGAACGCCTCTACGGACAGCCCGATGCTCTCCAGGGCCTCCCGGTTGTCTTCGAGCAGGCGCTGTTCCCTGTTCGTGACGCTGATGATCATCGGTACCAGGAGCTCCTGGCCCGGTTGCTGCTCATTTCCGTGTTCCTGCATCAGCTTGTCAAACAGCAGTCGCTCATGAACCGCATGCTGGTCCACCAGCAGCAGCTGGTCCCGGTATTCAACCAGGATGAATGTATTGAACAGCGCGCCGAAAACCTTCATCGGCTCTTCGAGGTCCGGCAGGATGGAATTCACCTGCTCGGCTCGCACTTCATAGAACATGGACGGCCTGTTCGTCCGGGTTTCGGCGGACTGCTGTGGCATGGAAGGATACTGAACAAGAGGTGCTTCCTGAATCTTCTCCTGTTGCCGGGGTCTGTCATCCACTTTGTTCTTCGGAATCTCCCGGTATTCCGGTATGGGTTTTTCCGCCTCCGTCCGGACGGCTGCCTCCGGCGGAAGCCGGTCGCTGACCGTCACGCTTCCGGATGACCGGACCGGCGGAGCAACGGATCCCGTCGGAGCAACGACGGTTGTCGGCTTTTCCTTCATCAGCGGCATCTCCACCGGGCGCTCAAAGGCATTCGAATCCTTCAGGGCCTGAAGTACCGATGAAAGCACCGCTTCATATACGGCGGCTTCGTCGCGGAAGCGTACCTCCAGCTTATTGGGGTGAACGTTCACATCCACTGCTTCATAAGCGATCGTGATATGGAGCGCGCAGGTCGGGAATTTCCCGATCATGACGCGTTCCCGGCAGGCGGTTTCAACGGCTTCGCTCAGCAGTTTACTTTGCATAACACGTCCGTTGATGAAGAAGAATTCATGATTCCGGTTGCCCCGTGCATTCTCCCCGATGCCGACATACCCGCTGATCATCAGTCCGTTCGCATGATCGTTGACCTCCCGCATGGCCTTCAGGGCGTTTCCGCCGTAGATCGTATGCAGCGCGGAGGCCAGCTGTCCGTCACCCGGTGAATGATATTCCGTTTTCCCGTTCGAAACATATCGGAAACTGACATCCGGCCTGCTCAGCAGGATCTTTGTCATCAGGTCGCCGACGGCAGCTGCTTCCTGTCCCGCTTTTTTCATGAAACCTTTCCGGACCGGGACGTTATAGAACAGTTCCTTGACGGTAACGGTCGTACCGACGGGACAGGCCGCCTCCGATATGGCCGTGATGCTGCCTCCGTCGTTCTGAACGCGCAGCCCGGTCTCCCGGTCCCGCGTCCGCGTGATCAGGGTCACGTGGGATACCGCGGCAATGCTCGCCAGCGCTTCCCCGCGGAAGCCGAGCGTCTGGATGGAAAACAGGTCCTGTTCCTTGCTGATCTTGCTGGTCGCATGGCGTTCAAAGGCCAGCCGGAGATCACTCTCGTCGATACCGCTTCCGTTGTCCGTCACCCGGATCGAATCCAGGCCGCCGTCACGGATCTCGACGCTCACAGCCGTCGCTCCGGCATCGAGGCTGTTTTCCACCAGCTCTTTGATCGCCGCCGCCGGCCGTTCCACCACCTCGCCCGCCGCGATCTTCCCGATCATCGCGTCGCTTAAAAGCCTAATCTTTCCCATTTATTATACCTTTCTTGTTTTTCTATTTCGAAGCCGAAGGGGGCTTGGGGGGCGATCGGAAAGCCCCCCCAATCAAACTTTTCTTGCTTTTTCTTTCAGAAGAAAAAGCTTATTCATCGCATCCATCGGCGTCAGCGCCATCACATCGATTGCCTGCAGTTCCTGGATGATCTCGTCCTTCCGGTACTCAAACAGATCCATCTGCTCATTCTTCCTCGGTTCGCTCTCCTCTCCGAGGATGTTCTGCCCGATTGTATTCTGGTTGATATCACTGACCTCGAGCCGGGCCTGGATCTCATGCGCGCGCACGATCACCGGATGCGGAACACCTGCGAGCCTGGCTACATGAACGCCGAAGCTCTTGTCGGCCCCGCCGCGAATGATCCGCCGGAGGAAGATCACATCCTCCCCGTGCTCTTTGACCTGGATGCAGAAATTCTTGACGCCGTCCAGGTGTCCCTCCAGTTCGCTCAGTTCATGATAATGCGTCGCAAACATGGTCTTAGCACCGATCCGGTTCTTGTCTGCGATGTATTCCACCACCGCCCAGGCGATCGCCAGCCCGTCGAATGTACTCGTTCCGCGGCCAATCTCATCGAGGATGATCAGGCTGTTGCGCGTCGCGTTCCGGAGGATGTAGGCCGTCTCGCTCATCTCGACCATGAAGGTGCTCTGTCCGCTGGCCAGGTCGTCGCTGGCTCCGACCCGGGTAAAGATCCTGTCACAGACAGGCAGCACCGCTTCCTTCGCCGGCACAAAGCAGCCGATCTGCGCCATCAGGCAGATCAGGGCCACCTGCCGCATATAGGTACTCTTGCCGGCCATATTCGGCCCGGTGATGATCATCATCCGGTTTTCATTACAGTCGAGCAGTGTATCGTTGGGAATAAACTCCCCGTCCTTCAGCGTCTGCTCCACGACCGGATGCCTTCCTTCAATGATCTTCAGGCTACCGTCATCCACTATTTCCGGACGGACATACCGGTTCTCGGAGGCCGTCCTGCTCAGGCTTTGGAATACATCAAGCTTTTTCAATGCTTCCGCGGTCTTCTGGATGCTGCCGATATCCGCCGCGATCCGGTCACGGATCTCGTTGAACATCTGGAGTTCCAGTCGAACACTTTGCTCCTGCGCCCCGATGATCTTCTGCTCGATCTCCTTGAGTTCAGGCGTCATAAAGCGTTCCGCGTTCGTCAGCGTCTGCTTCCGGATATACCGTTCCGGAACCTGACCCAGGAAACTCTTGGTCACCTCGATATAGTAACCGAAGACCTTGTTGTACTGGACCCGCAGGTTCCGGATCCCCGTCGCTTCCCGCTCCCGGATTTCCAGGTCCAGGATCCATTGCTTCCCGCTGGACTGTGCCTCCCGGTATTCATCGAGCACCGGGGAATAGCCTTCCCGGATGATGCCGCCCTCCGTAATGACTACCGGCGCGTCCGGATGGATCGCGCGCTCCAGCAGCTCTGTCAGTTCCTCCAGCGGATCCAGTTGATCCCTGGCCTCCTGAAGTGCCCGGCTCCGGACATCCCGCAGGAGATCGCGGATTCCGGGGATCTTTTTCAGGCTTGCGCAAAGCGCCAGGCAGTCCCGGGCATTCAGGTTCCGGTAGGCCACCTTGTTCATCAGGCGCTCCATATCATAGACGCCACCGAGTTCTTCCGCCAGCGTCATGCCCATCACCCGGTTTCCTGCCAGCTCGGCGACGGCGTCCAGCCGTTCATTGATCTCCGCGGCATCCAGCAGCGGCTGCTCGACCCAGCTGCGCAGAAGCCTGCCGCCCATCGCGGTCGCCGTTCGGTCGATCAGGTTCAGGAGGGTTCCCTTTTTCCCGCCCCGCAGTCCTTCTGTCAGTTCCAGGTTCCTTCGGGTGTTCTGGTCCAGCAGCATGGTCCGTCCGTTTTCCGCGAAGCGAAGGTTCCGGATATGTTCCAGGGAATTCTTCTGGGTTTCGTACAGGTATTTGATCAGCGCGCCGCCGGCGCAGGCCGCCTCTTTCTGGTCGTCCAGGCCCAGCGATGTCAGATGCGTCACGTGGAAGTGCCGGCACAGGGCTTCCCCGGCGTTGTGGGGCTGGAACCAGCTGCCGGGCTGTCGGCTGATATTGCGGCTTTCCATACTGAGAAGGCCCTGAAGGGTATCCGTATCGTTGCAGATGATCTCCATCGGATGGACCCGGCTGATCTGGGCCTGCAGCAGGTTCATCTCCGGTTCCATCACGTAGAACTCGCCGGTAGATACATCCGTATAGGCAAGGCCTGCCTTTTTCCCGTCCAGATAAACGCTCAT
>Ga0310690_10009109_pt1 | contig 12488 bp, 8 predicted proteins | sample AusTroGonzalo_MG_2_FD_207661 | JGI IMG/M metagenome (GOLD analysis project Ga0310690, IMG submission 207661) | Bovine rumen microbial communities from tropical cattle in Woodstock, Queensland, Australia - Gonzalo_04 (v2) (version 2) | ecosystem: Host-associated > Mammals > Digestive system >...
CGCCGTAAGTACACGGATTTTCTCTTACGCAGACATAGTACGGGTCTGTATCGTCTTTGTACCAAACTTCACCGAAATGCTCTGCCGGATGCCACGGCTTTGTTGTAGATGCTGAACCGTAGCGGATCCAGCGGTCCTCAAGACTGATCGAATTGAGTTCGTGAATGTTGGGGAGTCTCCAGTCGGAAAATCCTGCGAATTCGAGATCTTCACAGTATTTCATGCGTTCAGACCATGTCTCTATGCCGTTGTAGTACATAAGGTTTCTGATATTCCACATCAGATGCGTGGTATGGTTCATGTATAGTTTCTCGTCTTCATAGGAAACTCCGTAGACTTTTCCGTGGTTTTCCTCAAAAATTTCGCCGCGTACGCAGCGGATCGAGCTCATAAGCCGGCTTGTCTCTCCTGTTATGAAATCGCTCAGCATCATTTCACCCAGATCGGCATCTTCAAAATTCACGATATAGGCACTATCGTAGGAACCGTACTGAGTTATAGTCGATGACCAGAAATTTTCAGGCGGTGTGTCGGGAAAATATTTCGCGTCTATTGTCGGGCTGCTGTTATAACTGAGTAAAGTCTGCAGTTCGTAGAATGTCGGAAGCCGCCAGTCACGGTAGCCGCCGTAATCAAGTTTGTTACAGTAATTCTGCACGTCATACCAGGAGATGTTGTCGGCAGGCATTACTTTCTGCTGCCACTCAAGCCCCGTGATTTTGTCGATAACAACAGGTTCATCCTCATATACAGTATCAAGAATGAAGTTTTGCGGAGCACAGAATCCCATAGCGGCATACTGGGCATCCTGACCGTAAAACTCTTCGCCTTCAGCCGGACACTCGATCTCTTTTTCATTGTCGTAGCACTTTGTCTGGCCTGTGCAGACCCTTGCCTGATGCGGTCTTTCCTTAAGGCAGCCTTGGTTTTTGCCCCACCACCAGTAGTTTTCTTCACAGCCGCATATAAATGTGAAACGGTTCGGCGCGCTGCATTCTCCGGTTGTATGCTTGTAATCTCCGCACGGATTCGGCTCACACGGATTTTTGGAGCACTCTTTGCCGTCCCAGAAATAATTTTCGTCGCAGCCGCAGTAATAATCTTTAAAATCTTCTGTTCCGCACGTTCCGTCGGAATGCTTCATGTTTTTGCACGGATCATCTTCACACGGATTCCTGACGCACTTAACGCCGTTCCACCAGTAGCCTTCCCTGCACGGCTCGTTTCTCATGCAGAGCGCGCGCCCTTTGGCTCTTTCCTTCAGAATCGTTATGTGGCTGCCGTTCTTCAGATCCATTCCCTGAGCTGCCGGAGAGTCATAGAAATTGTTGGTTGTAGATGACCAGAAACCGGTATTATGTTCCGAGCTTATCTTTTCTGAAAGCGGAAAATCCGAAATAAGTTCGTATTCGTAGTTTAGAAGGGAATTCAGCTCGTATATGTTGGGCAGTCTCCAGTCGGAGAATCCGGCATATTCGGAGCGTTCGCAGTATGGCAGGGCTTCAAGCCAGTCGTATTCTTTGGAGTATTCTGCCTGCCAGAAGATTCCGCTCCGGGTGTCCTCTATTATTTTTTTGCCGTTTAACTCTATGATCCTGAAGCGCTTCGATTCAGGTGACGGTTCGATAAACGGAGTGTTGTCGCCTCTCGTGCAGCGGACATTCAGCCTGCTCGTTTTTTTGGTGGAATTGATATAGAACATCGTATTCAGATACCACGCGGATGCTTCGTCTTCAGGTAACGTCATCGAAGACCAGAAAAGATGCGAAAAGTTGTTTGTCTCCTGCAAACGCGGGACAATTGTCATCAATTCTTTCGGCAGAGGCACTCTCCAGTCATCGTGGCCGCCGTAGTTCAGATCATCGCAGTATTTCACGGCATCTTCCCATGTTCTGGTAACACTCGTGCTTGCCTGCATCCATTCCAAATGCAGGGTTTTGTTTATATGTGTCGGTTCACCTTCGACAGAACGGTCAACATCAAAATCTCTTTTAAAGCAGTATCCTTGCTCGGCATACTGGGCATCCTGACCGTAAATAACGCTTTCTTCGCGGGGACATTTCTGCAGCGGACGTGTGTCGTAATAATCTCCGTAATAGCATTTATCCTGCCCTGTGCACATATTTGCGATATCTATTTTTTTGCAGCCCAAGTGTCCCCAGAAGTAGCCTTCAATGCAGCCGCACTCGAAATAGCCGTCTTTATTGTAACGGATCATTCCGTCAGTATTGGCGAAATTCTCGCACGGACTGTCTGTTTCCGGTTCCGGCTGCCAGTCTTCGTACTCTTCTTCGTCATCGATTAAAACATACTCGTCATCATCATCTTCTTCTTTCTCACCGTCATTTTTTTCCTCATTGTAATCAGGAATATCCTCATCCGGCAGAATATTGTTGTCAGTATCATTTTCCGCTTTTTTCGAGTTGTGGCATGAAACAGCCAAAAATATCAGAGTGATAAGGAAAAGAAGGAGTTTTTTCATGACGACCTCCCGTGACAACAAATAAAAAACGTTATATTTTAGGAATTCTGAAAATAAATTCAATAAATTGAGGAACGGAACACCACACAGGGTGTTCCCTACGGTGTAATTGCAAAAATTCGCAGGGAATGCCCTAGTGGCATTCCGTTAAATTGATTTTTTTGTGCTTCAGCAACACTAATTTATTGAAAAATAAATATTTATCAGTAAACTCCCCGCCCGTGCGAGGCACAATTTTAATTGTTTTTTAATTTTATAGGTGGTTGTCATGATGAAGGAAAAGATAGAGGCTCTGAAAGAGAGTTTCAACACGAAAATAAGCGAGATCAGCAAAAAGGATGCTCTGGAGCAGCTCAGAGTCGCCGTTCTCGGCAAAAAAGGCGAGTTCACCGCTCTGATGAAGGACATGAAAGACCTTCAGGCCGAAGCGAGAAAAGAGATCGGACAGCTTATCAACAATGTCAAAAGCGATCTTGAAAACGCGATCGCAAAAAAGGCTAAAGAGCTTGAAGAAGCCGAAATCGCTGCAAAAGTTGCAAACGAATGGAGCGACATCTCCTGGCCGGAAACGCCGGTTCAGGGTTCAATCCACCCGCTTTCGATCGTCAGAAAAGAGCTGGAAGACCTTTTCATTTCGATGGGTTTCGACATTCTCGACGGCCCCGAAATGGAAGACGAATACTACAACTTCAACGCGCTCAACATTCCTGAAGACCATCCGGCGCGCGATTCTCAGGACACTTTCTGGCTTAAGAACGGAAAACTTCTCCGCAGCCAGACCTCCCCTGTCCAGATCCGCGGAATGCTCGCGAAGAAGCCTCCCATCAAATTTGTCTGCCCCGGCAAAACATACAGAAACGAAGCAGTTGACGCGAGCCACGAGCACTCTTTCCATCAGTGCGAAGGTCTTGTTGTCGACAAGGGAATCACCGTCGCACATCTTATTTTCACGCTGAAGCAGATTGTTTCGAGCATTTTCGGCGAAGATGTCGAAATCAGGCTCAGACCTTCGTTCTTCCCGTTCGTCGAACCGGGATTCGAACTTGATTTCAAATGCAGGATCTGCAAAGGCAAAGGCTGCAGCGTATGCAAACAGACCGGCTGGATCGAATACCTGGGCTGCGGAATGATCCACCCGCAGGTTCTCAGAAACTGCGGGATCGACCCCGAGATTTATTCCGGGTTTGCATTCGGCGGCGGCATCGAAAGACTTACGATGATGAAATACGGAATTGACGATATCCGCCATTTCCATGCAGGAGACCTGCGTTTCCTTAAACAATTCTAACTTAGATTTTTAGCCATGCCGGGACCAGCTTTTTACACTCTTTACGACCTGCTGAAAAATACTCAGCTTGAACTTTCGCTCGAAAACATGTGCGAAGAGGAGATGAAAAAAATCGAACTTACCGAAAGCAAAGTTCAGGTTGTGGGGCTTTCGATCGCAGGATTCGTGGCGCATCTCTACAAAAACAGGATCCAGCTTTTCGGAAAGAGCGAAATGGATTATCTCCGCACTCTGCCGATGGATGAACAGCTTAAAATGTCAGAGATGTTTCTCAAGGAAAAACCGATAGTTGTGGTTTTCACATACCCCGAAAAGCCGACAGATCAATTTAAAGAGATAGCCCGCAAATACAACGTTCCGCTGATGTCAACCACAATGATTTCGAGCGTTTTCACAGATTACGTCAGAGACATTCTGAACACGGCACTCGCGCCGACCGTTTCGCTTCACGCACAGCTTATCGATGTTCTCAGCGTCGGAATGCTTATCATGGGTGAAAGCGGAGTCGGAAAAAGCGAAACGAGTTTAGACCTTGTCATGCGCGGACACAAACTTATCGCCGACGACTTTGTCGAGATCAAGCGGCTCACTCCGAACAGACTTATCGGAAGCTGCAACGAAATCGGACGCAACTTCATCGAAATCCGCGGCATCGGACTTGTAGATCTTCAGCAGATGTTCGGAATAACCTCGGTCGATTCGGAAAAGGAGATCGACTGCGTCGTCCGCCTTGTTTCGTGGGACGAGATCCACAAGTTCGACTACGAACGTGTCGGCGACAAGATAAACTACTATGAGATCCTGGGCGTAAAAAAGGCATACTATATCATTCCGGTCCGCAACGGCTCGAACCTGAGCTCGCTCATGGAAGCTATTGCACGCGATTATCTCCTCAAAAAAATGGGATTTTTCGCCGCTAAGGAAATGGAAAAAAGACTTGACAACAAACTTAAAGGATTGAAGGGGAATTAAATGTACTCTTTTGTTTTTATCACTCACGGAGAACTCGGAAGCACGCTGCTTGACATCGCTTCCCGCATAATGGATATCGATGTTTCGAAAAGAACCGCCTTTTTTTCGATCGAATTTTCGATGGTTACCGAACTTGACGGAATGAAGGCAAATCTGGAAAAAACGATTGATGCTTTTCTGGCTCAGGGACACAAAGTAATCATGCTTGTCGATATTTTCGGCGGAAGTCCTTCTAATATCGCGCTTTCCCTCGCTAAAAAAGAAGATGTTGACGTTATTTCGGGAGTAAACCTTTCAATGGTGATGTACAGTCTGGAACATCGCGACGACAACACCGACATCAGAACGATGGTTGACGGCATCATCCGCAGCGCAAGGCAGAATATCACCGGCGCAAAACAACTTCTGGAAAAAAGAGATTCAAAATGAGAGAAGCGGAACTTACGATAAAAAACAAACTCGGTCTTCACGCCAGAGCAGCAAGCCTTTTCGTTAAAACGGCTGAAAAATTCAAATGCAGCGTAGAAATGGAAAAGGACGGCATCCGCGTGAACGCAAAAAGCATCATGGGACTTCTCATGCTTGCTGCTCCGCTAGGATCTACTGTAAAAATCAGCACGAACGGCGAATCGGAAGAAGAGTGTCTTTCGGCTCTTGCAACACTTGTCGAAACAAAATTCGGAGAAGAATAATTGCGGGAAAGGCTTGAACTTCAGGGCGAAAAAGTCTGCGGCGGAATAGGCGCGGGAAAACTTTTCTTTATTGACCGGAAACATTCCAAAATTCCGCACATCGACCTTAAAGTTGAAGAAATTCCTAATGAAATCAGCCGATTTCAATCAGCAGTCACAGCCTCGGAACGTGAACTTGAGACTATTTTATCGCAGAAAAATATCGGAACGGAAACCGCTTCGATCCTTGAAGCCCACAGAATGATGCTCACCGATCCTACCCTTTCGGAAATGGTCGTAAACATGATAAAAGAAAGCAGGATCAACGCCGAATGGGCGGTTCTGGGAGTTTTCGACAAGCTTATTTCTGTGCTTGACCAGAATACGACCGACTACTACGTCAAGGCAAAAATCGCCGACTGGGAAGTTATCCGCGACAAACTTGTTTCGGAACTTACCGGCGGTACTCACTCGGTTCTGAACAGGCTCCCCGACGAAGATTTCATAGTAACGGCTAAAAACCTTACAGTTGACGAACTTCATGTCCTTTCCAAAAACAGACACGTCAAAGGGATCGTTCTAGAATCTCCCGGCGGAGTCAGCCACCTCACGATGGTGCTGCGTTCGCTTGAAATTCCGGCGGTCATGGGCGTTCCCGACCTCATTCACCTGCTTGATTACGGCGACATGCTTATCGTCAACGGCTTCAAAGGCAGAGTCGTTCTCCGTCCGGCAATCGACGAAATAAACAACGCTCTCCGAAAAGCGGAAGAGTTCAAAAGCTACTTTGCCCGCTTTCTTGAAGATATTTCAACTCCTTCCGTATCGCGCGACAACCACACACTGAAAGTCGGCGGAAACATCGACCAGACCGGCGAAGTCGATTTCGTCAAAAAATACGGCGGCGAATTCATCGGTCTTTTCAGAACGGAACTTATGTTCTCGAAAGACGGAGAAATCCCTTCAGAAGATGCTCACTACGACGTTTACTATCAGGTTCTGCACCAGGCTCTGCCGCTTAGAGCCGCGATAAGGATTTTCGATTTCGGCGAGGACAAAAGCGGCGCGATAGTTACTAAAGGTTTCATGGGAATACGCGGAATACGCCTCTGCAAAGGACGTCCCGACGTTTTCATTCCTCAGATAAGAGCTCTCGTCAGAGTTGCAAAACTCGGAAATCTCGACATTCTCCTCCCATTTGTCAGCACGACTCACGAAGTTGATGACTTCAGGAATCTTCTCTACAAAACCGCAGATGAAATGGGGCTTTCCGAAAATCTCAAAGGGATCAGGATCGGCGCAATGATAGAGGTTCCGGCATCGGTTTTCATTATCGAAAAGATTGCAGATGAAGTCGATTTTTTCAGCATCGGAACCAACGACCTTATCCAGTATTTAATGGCAGTCGAAAGAAAGGATCAGTTCTCTTCCGACTACTTTTCATACTATCATCCGGCCGTCATCAGGGTGATAAACCAGATCGTGACTGTCGCAAAAGCGAAAAACAAACCGGTCAATATCTGCGGCGAAATGGCGAGCGACCCGTATCTGCCGCTTCTTTTCCTCGCGATGGGAATAGATGCCCTCAGCATGAATCCGGCATCTATCCCGATAATAAAAAAGATTATAAAATGCGGCTATCTGCATGAAGGAGAAGAGATCCTTTCGCTCATGATGGCTGCAAAGGACAGAGAGGAAGTAATTGAACTCCTCAAACGCTGCATGGTTGATAAATACCCGAATATATTCAAGAAAGAATGGAACTACTAATCAAAAGGACTTTACTTTTTATCTGTTTGACGACGCTTTTTTTCGTCTGCTGCAACAAAAGTGAAAAGGTTGAAAAAGAAGATTCGCCCGATTTTTACGAACTCTGCTTCTATTTTTCAAAACTTCCGGCAAAAACCTCGTTGAAAGATGTTGAAACAGCGGCGAAAACTTATTCAGAATCCCTTTCAAAAAGCGGAATCAATGTTTTAAGCGAAAAATCAACACTTCTGAAAAGCTGCTGGTTTCTGGACAATGAGCCTGATTTTTCAGCTTTTACTGCAGTAAATACAGAAAACGAAATTGCAGACTATCTTTTGAAAGCGTTTTTCAACAAAGATAGTTCTTCAATTTACGGAATAAAAAATTCAGGAAAAATAATAAAAAAAATCCACGACGAGACGAGTTTTACAGGCAAACTTCCGGTCGCTGAAACCATTGAAGAAGGGCTTTCGTTCAAAGGCTGGAATACAAAAATGCTCTATCTTTCGCACTATCTCGACAATATCGGCGTTAAAATTTCTTTCGGAATAAATCAAGGAAACGGACTTATACTCAATGTTCCGGCAGACAATCAGGGAAGATGGAGAATCGCTCTTTTCCTTTATTCGTCAATCGACTTTGAAAACACTATCAAGCCTGTTCCCGGCGATTTCGCGATTTTCGCTTTGTGCGGAGATGAAAAAGCCGAAATCGGCGTGAAAAAAAGAGGATGGAACAAAACTTCCGTCACGCAAAACGTCTCTGAAAACGGCAGGAACGCGATAATTTTAAACTCCGGTGCTGCAAATTTCTCTGTTTCGGAAGAAGTTGCGCTGAAATACTTGTATTCGCTTGCATTCACTCATCAGCTTCCGTTTGAAAGCGGCTCTTTCTACTCTCCGAATTTTGCAGCTTCTTCAGTAATTCCTGCACTTTATCTTTTCTCAGGCGAACTTGTGTTTTCAGCTCCGGTTCAGGATCCCGAATCGCTTTTTCTCTGGATTCTCTCTTCGGAAAGACAGCTTGAAACATACCCTGACACACTTTACGCAAATCTTTTATCACTCAAAATCGCGAAAAAACTGGTTTTCGCAGACAATACTTTCCTCGGAGGCAAAGATCTGGAAAACAAAAACCAGTATATCGATTTCGAAACTGTCAGAAACTCGTTATTCAGTTCGGGAAACGTTTCTGTTTCCGGTGAAATGACTGAAAATCTCTACCTTTTTTCAGGCGGAACGATAAAAGAGTCGACTCCTGTCGCAGATATTTCCGAAGTTTCGGGCTTCAAAGCGCTTTTCGGTGATCCCGAAATAAACGACACCTCGATCGTCACTTTCGTTCTTCGCAGCGGCAATGCGGCGGAAACGCTTGAAAAAATTGAAAAATCACTTCTGACAAAAGGCTTTGAACCCATACACAAGATCTTCGAAAAAATCGGCGACGGCGACAGCTGGGGATCGATTTCTGTCAAAACCGCCCTTTCCGACGAAAAGAAGCTGATGTCGCTTTACGACAAAGAATATAAAACATTAGACAAAACACTTTCAATCGGAGTTTACCGTGTCTCAGAAAAATAAAACTACAGAAACTCAAAAACAGAAAAAAAATAAAGATACGAAAGATGTCAAAACCGTCGAAAAGAACTCGTACACAGGCGAAATTGTAACCTGCATTCTGGCGGTTCCGACAATTTTCACACTGATTTCTCTATTTTCATATTATTCCGCGAAAGCTTCAGGCAAAGAAATCCTTCAGATTCAGAACAACTTTTTCACCGGCTCGCTCGGTTATGAGTGGGCATCAGGATTGAATCATTTTTTCGGATTTCTCTCGTTTTATATTCCGATAGTTATCATCGCAATGGTGATCGTGTTTTTCCTGAAAAAACAGCTTTGGAAACACACACTGCTCAACATTGTTAATTTCATTATGCTTATATCTTTTTTATCAATGCTGACGCCTCATTCAGACAGCACGGATGAACCCAATTTTGTGGGTAACGCACTCTATGATCTCTGTTTTAAACACATCGGAAAAACTGGTTTTATCCTTCTTTTCGTCTGCTGGGCAATACTTTTTATGATTCTCACCTTCCACGTAAGTTTTTTCAGACTCTGTGCAAAAATCGGTTTACTCTTAAAAGAGTTTTTGAATGATAACAGAGAAGATGATACGCCTCTTGAAAGTGCAGAACCCAAGAAAAGCGAAGAACAGGGAAACGAAGAACAGGAAAAGACTGATTCCAACTATATTTCGATAGATACAGGCTCAAACCTCGATGAACCGGAAAAGGAAGAGGAACCTGAAAAAATCCCGGAACCTGAAGACATTCCGGAAAAAATTCCTGAAGATGAACCTGAAGACGAACCTGCAGATGAGCCTGAAGATGAACCTGAAGAAAATTCAGGAAACGATGAAGAACTCATCCCTGAAGAGGTTCAAAAAGATAAAGTCTCGGAAAACATTGAAAAAATTCCTGAGAGTACCGAAGAACCGAACAAACAGATAGAAGTTGTCACAAGCGAACTCAATCAGACAAAATCGACAACGACTGTTCTCAGAAAAATTAAGGACTACCACCTCCCGTCCCTTTCGCTTCTTGTTCCAGGTGAAGATCTCGAGAAATCGGAAAAAAGAGAGAAAGAAGTCGAAGCAACCGGCAAAATTATTGAAAGGAAACTTCTTGAGCACAAAATAAAAGTCAAAGTCCACGGCGCAACGATAGGCCCGGTTGTCACACTCTATGAAATTGAACTCGGCGAAGGAGTAAGGGTAAATCAGGTCGAGGGAATGGCACAGGATCTTACAGTCGCAGTAAGCGGAAAACAGGTCCGCGTTGTAAAAACTCTGCCCGGAAGACCTTACATCGGAATCGAGATTCCGAATGAGGAAAGGCTTACAATCAGGCTCAAATCGATTCTGGAAAGCAAGGTTTTCAAGGACGCTTCGGCAAAAGGAGGCCTTCCGATAGCGTTAGGACTTGATGTCGCAGGAAAACCGTGCGCCGCAATGCTTAACAAAATGCCGCATGTTCTCGTTGCCGGAACGACAGGAAGCGGAAAATCGGTCGGTATCAACAGCTTTGTCCTTTCCCTGCTCTACACTCTCACTCCGGACGAGGTCAAATTCATAATGATCGACCCGAAAGGAAACGAGTTCAACATGTATGAAGGTATCCCGCATATGCTCCTTCCGGTCGTAGTAGACAGCAAAAAAGCGGCAAAAGCGCTTCAATGGGCCGTAATGGAAATGGACAACCGCTTCAAGGTCCTCGCTGAAAACAAAGTCAAGGATATCGGCGAATACAACCAGAAAATTGCCGAAATAAACAAAAATCTGGCACAGGAAGAAAGCCGCCTCAAAAAAATGCCTTTCATCGTAGTCGTAATCGACGAGTTTGCAGATCTGATGATGGTTGCCGGCAAAGAAGTCGAGACTGCTGTTGCCAGAATCGCACAGAAAGCAAGGGCGGTCGGCATACACCTCGTCATCGCGACGCAGAAACCGACAAGAGATGTCGTCACCGGTCTTATCAAAAGTAACCTTCCAGTCAGGATCGCGTTCAAAGTCGCTTCGGCTATGGATTCCAGAGTCATCCTCGACACCAACGGCGCTGACGCCCTGCTCGGAAACGGCGATATGCTCTACATTGCGCCCGGCACATCGATCCCGACGCGAATCCACGGAGCTTTTGTCAGCACACCTGAAATGGAAGCAGTAATCGACTTCATCAAACAGGAAGCAGGCGGCGAATACCATCCCGAAGACATTCTTGAAAGTTTCCAGACCGAAGGCAGCAAAAACGGCGGAGGATCTTCCGGAGATTCTTCAAATTCAAACGACGAAGAACCGCTTTACGACGAAATCCTCGCCTACATACGTGAAACAGGCGAATGCAGCGCAAGCATGCTTCAGAGAAAGTTCAGGCTCGGATACAACCGTGCTGCAAGAATCGTTGACAGATTCGAGGACGAAGGAATCGTCACTCCGGCAGACGGTTCGAAACCGAGAAAAGTCATTTATCCTAAAAAAGATTAGCCGGATTTCATTTGTACACGGAGGTTTTTATGAATAAATACTCAAAAATATTAGTTCTTTTATCGGTAATCTTTGTTGTTTGCCCGCTTTTTCCTGCCGAAGAGCTCACATTCGAAACGATCTGCAGGCATCTTGCTGCATTCAAGAACACGACGGGCGAATTTACCCAGATAAAGACGACGGCCCTCAAAAAAAGCCTGAAATCTTCGGGAACTTTCATCCTCACCCGTGACGGAGTAGTCTGGAAAACGCTGAAACCGGTTCCATCAAAAGTCGCGATCATCGATGCCTACATGATAACGACTGACGCAAAAGGGAAAAAGACGGCGAAAAGTATGCTGAACAGCGACACTTTTCTTAAAGTCAACGACATCGTTTCATCCCTTTTCGCAGGTAACTCAGCGGAAATAAACAAGAATTTCAAGGTAAATTTCAAGGCAACGAGCAGCGAAAAATGGGAAGCTCTTCTTGTTCCGAAAGACAAGACCATCTCTTATGCGATCAGTTCGATGAACTTGAAAGGAACCTTCGTCAAAGGCTCGGTTGCAATTTTCATGGCCGAAATATACTTTGCCGACGGCGGCAGCATGAGCTACATTTTCGAACACCAGAAACACCCGGAAAAACTTACGCAAGAGGAATTGGATGAATTCAAAAAAGACTAACCGTAAATTCCTCCTCTCCTGGCTTATTTTCCACATCGGAGTCATCGTTTTATTAGTGATTTCTTACTATTACGAAAACGGAAAGTTCTCTCTGGATTCCGACCTTTTAAATATGATGCCGAAGCCTTTCGAAGAGGAATCGCTGAAAAAAGCGAACGAAACACTGATGCAGAAACTCAGCAAAGTAGCAATAGTCCTCAGCGCAGACAAAGATTTCGAAAAGGCGAAGGCAGGAGCCGAAAAGATATACGAAAAACTGAACGGAAGCCCCTGCTTCGTTTCGGTCATGCTCAATACCGACACCGTTGACATCAAAGAGATAGCCGATTTTTTCTACAAATACCGCTTTGATCTGCTTGACAACGAGACGATAAAGGCAATCGAAAACGGAGGTGCAGAAGACTTTGCGCAGGAAGCGGTCTCCAGAATATACAGCCCCTTCACGATGCTTCCGCTCGACAACATAGACAGCGACCCCTTCATGCTTGCAGAGCATAACCTGCAGAAATATTTGGAAGTTTTAGAACATTCAGGCACCGCTTTAAGGCCGAAGGACGGCGTTCTTGCGGCGGAAAAGAACGGACTCTGGTATGTCATGATAAAAACGGAACTTTCACCAA
>Ga0310690_10009110_pt1 | contig 12488 bp, 8 predicted proteins | sample AusTroGonzalo_MG_2_FD_207661 | JGI IMG/M metagenome (GOLD analysis project Ga0310690, IMG submission 207661) | Bovine rumen microbial communities from tropical cattle in Woodstock, Queensland, Australia - Gonzalo_04 (v2) (version 2) | ecosystem: Host-associated > Mammals > Digestive system >...
GGCGACCACCGCGTATGGCTATGGGAACTGCTCGGCATTGAGCCGAAGGCACAAACCGACTTAGCCTCAATACCGCTGATCAAGGCCATCGTGGATCAGCGCAACCATAAGGACGAAGAGGAAATCCGCGCTATTGAGGCGTCAGTAGACCTGAGTACTGAGATGCACCTGGCTGCCTATCGAATGGTGCGACCCGGCATCCACGAATCACAGGTGGCAGCCGTCGTCGAAGAGGTGGCCTGCCGTCACGGCCATAGGCTGGCCTTCCCTACCATCGCCACGGTACAGGGACAGGTGCTGCATAACCACGGATTCATCCACCAGATGAAGGAGGGTGACATCTTCCTGCTCGATGCCGGAGCAGAGACAGCAGAGCACTATGCCGGAGACCTGTCGTCGGCGATGCCCGTTGGCGAACGCTTCACGGAGCGACAGGCTGAGGTCTACAATATCCACTTAGAGAGTTTCTACGCCGCTGTCGACAAGCTGAAGCCTGGCGTGCCCTTCCGCGAGGCTCATATTGCCGCTGCAACAAAGATAGCCGAGGGTATGAAACGGCTCGGACTGATGAAAGGCGACCCTGCGGAGGCTGCAGAGACGGGGGCTTACGCCATGTTCTTCCCCTGTGGACTGGGGCACATGATGGGACTCGACGTTCACGACATGGAGAACCTCGGTGAACAGTATGTAGGCTACGCCGAAGGGATGATGAAAAGCCGACAGTTCGGTTTCAAGTCGTTGCGACTGGCCCGTCCGCTCGAGCCGGGCTTCGTGTTCACCGTTGAGCCTGGCATCTATTTCGTCCCCGAACTAATGGACAAGTGGCGGGCTGAGCACCAGTTCGAGGATTTCATCTGCTACGACAAGCTCGATGCGTGGCGCGACTTCACGGGGCTTCGCAACGAGCTGAACTACCTGATAACTCCCACTGGTGCGCGCCTGCTGGGCAGCATCAAGAAACCCATGACCATCGAGGAGGTCTACGAAGCGAAGAACAAATAACGTGGACACAGACAAAAAAATCCCCGCAACCACCAGACGTAGTTACGGGGATTGGCTTAATTTGCTTCCTAAACAGCGCTATACAATCTTGAAGCGTACGCGGAAGGAGCGCTCGGCCTCGTCCCAGTTGGTGCCGAGCATCTCGAAACGCCCTATCTGGCTCGTCGATCGCACATGCTTGCCAATGCACGGACAGACGTCGTAGTCGCCAATGCGCACCAGCCGGATTGTATCAGCCGCATCGTCGGGAAGCCGTTCGAGCGAAATACCCTCGGGCAACTCGTCGCGACTGACAAACTCGAACGTCACAGGCAGGTCGGCCTCGATTACCTCGTTCATGCGCCGCTCAATCTCCTTCTCCTCCTGTCGTGAAGGCTTGTGGTCGAGGTGGAAACTCATCTTGCTCTTTTTCCGTTCCACATGGGCATTGTACGAGCGTCCACACCCAAAAAGCCTGATCATGGTCTGATTCAGCAGATGCTCGGCCGTATGTGCCGGAGGATAGGAAACGTCGCGCTCTTCGAGCATATCGGCACCTGGATACTTATTGTTAGCCATTCTATGATCTTGTTTTAAAGTCCCAGGGGATTGACGGCGGAATAAGCCTGACGCACGCGCTCCTCGATGCCCTCGGCCGAGTATTCACCGTTGACGTCGGCCAAGGCGTTGGGGTCGAGTTCCAGCACTTTCTGCATGTCGGCCTCAGCACCTGCCTTGTCGCCAGTATCGAACTTCAGCTTGCCACGCTCGCGGAAAGCGTCGATGGCAAAGGGATTCACCTCGGTAACGAGATCGTAGACCTTGATGGCATGATCGGCGTTGCCCTTAGCGGTCTCGATGCGCGCCTTGAGTAGCAGCACGTCCTCGTTGGCTCCAACGTTGTGAATCAGCCAGCCGGCATCGGCATCGGCCACCTCGGCCTTGCCCATCTTCAGCAGTGTCTGGGCACGCAGCAAGTAGGCATCGGCATAGACGGGCTTCAAGCTGATGGTCTTGGTGAGCATGGCAATGCCTCCGACGATGTTTCCCTTGCCGAGGAAAGCTTGTGCGGCCAAGTAGTGGGCATGCGCATCGCGCTCGTCGAGCTGTATGGCTCGCTGGGCGGCATTGAGCATCACGTCATAGTTTTCCTGTAGGTAGGCCAGCTGGGCGATACGCAACTGGATAGAGACGTTGTCGGGCTGTGCCTCAGCGAGCACGTTGAGTTCGCTGATGGCCTCGTCGAGCTCGCCCATACGGGTCAGCGCCTGCGACAGGTAGTCGTGTATTTCGAGGTCTTCCTGCAGCTTCAGCGCTTCGCGGAAACAGCGGACGGCATACTCCGCCTGTCCAATCTTTATGGCTTTGACACCATCATACTTCAGCAGGTCGAATTGCTTCGCCTCCTGCACTTTCTTCTCGTCTTCGGCCGACAGTTCCTTGCCGCCGAACAATGCATTCCAAAATCCCATTATGATGTACTATTTAATGTTTTTACTGATTTCTACGGGGTTGGCGTAGATACCCAGGAAGATGTCGCGCAACACGTCGGGCTCGCTAATGTCAAATTCCCTGAGTTTACTCATGTGCTCAAGGAAGGTGTTGAGCTGCTCGTCGGTATAACGGTCGCGGTAGAGTTGCTGGCCGTAGCGCAGGTCGTGGGCAATGTAGTTGTTGGGGCGCAAGCGGTAGGCCCCATTGATGCGCTGGTCGAGCAGTGAAGCCACCAATCGATGATACTCGTTGCTGGTATAGTTGTCGAAACGGCGCAAGTCGTCCTCTGTAATCTGAGGGCATAGGGAGAAGTGTACACGTCCCTTGGGCTGCGTGATGCCAGTAAGGATGCTGGCAAGGTCTTCACCAGGCTTCTTGACATAGCGGCTGAAGCGCGACTCGTAGAGTTCGAGCGACTTGAGGATATCACACGACTCCCACTCATAGCTGACGGAGACGGGGATGATGTTCAGCTCGGAAAGCGCCTTGATCTTATCGTTGGCCTTGCTCATGCAGAACATCTTGATGAGTCCCTGATCAGTTTGGTCAAGACCATCCTTGGTACGTCCGTTGCGCTGGGCTATCCACAAGCTCTGTCCCTTCTGGGTAAGCACATAGCGTATATAGTCGGAGAGGTGCTGCGACGAGAGATAGAAGTCGCGCATGGTGCCTCCGCGCTCTACGCGGAACATCTTGTTGCACTTGCCAATATCAATGACCAGCGGCGACGACATGAGATTGGCACCGAAGGTAATCTCGGAGGTCTCATGACCATTCTGATAGAGAATGTACTGCAGGAGACAGGCGTCGAGCATGATGTCGCGGTGGTTGGAGACGAAGAGGTATCTCTTACCCTTGTCGAGCTGCTCCACGCCGTCGTAGGTAAACTCAGTGATGGAACGGGCAATCACCTGCTCGTTGACACAGCGCATGACCTCATACTGGAAGTCGCGAATGGTGCGGAACGAGCACATCATCTGTCTGATGTCAGCAGGATTCTGCCCAGGATACACGTAAGTGCACAGTAGTCCGAAAAAATTGCTGTCAACAATACGCTGCATGGCAGCAGGAATCTCCTCGTCGCAATAGGGACGGATATCGTCGAATTTATTCATTTGTCATAGTTTTTTTAGCCAGGAAAGGAACTCCGAAAACCATCGTGAAGCCTCGGTGGTGGTTTTGCTCCAAGTAGTGCCGAAACCGTGACCACCCGTCTGGTACTGCACATAACGGTGGGGGACACGCTGGGCGCTCAGTGCCGAGTCAAGGACAACGGAATTGCGGTAGTCGACCACGGGGTCGTCGACACAGTTCATCAGGAAGACTGGGGGCATGTCGGGAGTGACATGGCGCTCGATTGACAAGCTGTCGCGCATGCGCTGCGACAATTTTCTCCACTCACCGAGCAGTCCGCGGCGCGAACGCTTGTGGACGTAAGGCTGCGACATTGTGACCACAGGATAGCAGGGGACGACAAAGTCGGGACGTAGGCTGTCGGGACTATAAATGGCTGACGAGAGCGCCAGATGTCCGCCCGCGGAGAAACCCATGACCCCTACCCGCTCGTAGCGTCCAAGACTGCGTACCCATTGGATGGCCTCCTGTAGATCTTCCAAGGGCATGGGATAATGATGGCCCGGAAGCACGAGACGGCTGCGGGTGACGAAAGGCAGCTTGCCTCCCGTACGGTATCTTAACACATAGGCTGCAATGCCTTCGCCCTGTAGGGTACGTGCCACGCTATCGCCCTCGGTAAGGTCATCGAGCCAGAAGTAACTACCACCGGGACAGACGATAATGGCGGTCTGTTGAATATTATCTGCAGGATGGTACTCTTTCAGTTCAATGGCCTGTGCCCCCGCTGACATCAGCCAAAGTGGGACAGCCATCAGGCAAAGACGCCTCAGCCAGTGCCACAGCATGCGAGGCCAGCCATAGACGAGAGCCACCAAACAGAGAACAGTATTGAGAACCGAGATACGCACGAAGTCAGCCGTCGGACGGAAATGGCTGACGCGCTCGCCCTGCGGGGGATAGTAAACACGAATGGGTATTGAAACGAGCTCCACCCCACTCCACGCGGCAAAGACAAGCAGTTCGAGCTCGGCCTCGTAACGCGAGGTGACAGCCCACATGCCCGACAGATGGCGCAGGGGATAGAGACGGTAGCCTGTCTGCGTATCAGGCAGGCAACGGCCCGTCTGCACAGCAAACCAGAAATTGGAGAACTTATTGGCAAAGGTGTTGCCGCCTGGCATGTTTTCCTGCTGCAGGTTGCGCGAACCAACGATAAGCGCTTCAGGGTGTTGCTGTAAAGCCTCAATAAAGAGGGGGATGTCCTCGGGGAAGTGCTGGCCGTCGCTGTCGATGGTCAAAGCGTATTCGAAGCCCTTGCTGATGGCATACTTGAAGCCCTCCAACAACGCATGTCCCTTGCCACGGTTGTCAGCGTAGTCGACAATGTGGAGGGTGGTCTGCTGATGGTCATACACCACCTGTTGAATGCGCTCCCGGGTATCGTCCGTACATCCGTCGACAACAATGGCGATGTCGCTGGCTACAGCGGCGGTGCGCTGCAATACGTCGACGATGGTGCCTGCATTGTTGTAGGTAGGCATCACCACACAAACCTTCATCGAGCGCATGATTTGTCGAACGTCGGACATAGGTTATTATTTGAATAAGGTGGCAAGGTCGTACACCTGGCTGTCGACAACAGGCAGCGGACTTTCAGCCGTATGAACATGCAGGTTCTGAGGCATGGGCTCGCAAGCAGCCAAGAGTGCCGTATCGTCGGCATCATCGGCATAGGAGTGTACTTCGACATCGGGATGTACCAGCGCAAAAAGCAGTGAGAATTGCCCACGACCAGCATGGAGCACAGAAACAACTGGCGCCACAGCGGCATCGTGGCCATCAATCCACTGGCTGAAGTCATTGTGACGACGCAACAGGCGGCGCGTTTCGCGCTCAATGCCTATGCCCTTGTAGGTGAACTTGCCAATGAGGTAATGGTGGAAGCCGTGAGTGGTACCATCGGCATCCTTACCCTTCCCCAGCAGTCGCCGCATCATCAGTCCAAGGGTGATGGGCTCGGGGCGCGTCATGCCTCTACGCTTAACCAGCCAGTTGAAGATGAGCGGGGGAACAATCCACGCCATCAGCACAACGGTGAGCATGCCAACAATGGTTACCTCGGCCAAAGAATGAAGCGCTGGGTGGCGGGCCACGATGAGCGAGCCGATGCCTATAAACATGATGAGTGCCGAGATGACGATGCTGTTCTTGTAGGAAGGCAGCAGCTTTTTGTGATAGGCGAACTCATTGATCAGACCATCGGTAATAAATATGGTGTAGTCGTCGCCCTGTCCGAAGATAAAGGTGGCCAGGATGACGTTGACGATGTTGAACTGCATGCCGAAGAGGTACATCATACCCAGAATCCAGAGCCAACCCATCGCCATCGGCAGGAAGGCCAGCAAACTCAGTTCGAAACGTCCGAAAGAAATCCATAGGAAGAGGAATACGATAAAACCACAGGCAAAGCCAATGTAGTTGAAGTCGTCGGACAGCGTCCGTGCCACGGCACTATTCATGCCCATGAAGTCGAAGGCATAGCCCGCCGTGCCCACAGCCGTGCAGAGGTCATGCTCGAGTTGTTCGCGATTCTTTCCACCAGCATCAATGACGTCGACGACAGCACACTGCCCCGTGCTGGTGCTGAACGAGCTGTTGAGCAGCACGGAACGCACCGTTTCGAAATCGTCGAACGACAACACAGAATAGTTCTTCGTGATGATGTCGTTGAAGCCATTGAAAGCATCGGCACTGAAACCATATTGGGGGGCTTTCTGACGCAGCAAGGCAACCACCTGATCGCGATGACGAGCCCAAAAGGCAGCCCACAATTCCAACTTGCGCTGTTGCTCCTGCTGCGAGTTGACAAAGGACGTAACGCTGGAGTAACTGTTCAGGCAACCTGCCTGCTGCAGGCTGTCGAGCAGCGGGGCTATGCGCTCACGCTCACGAAGTGCCTGGTCCCAAGTTTCACCCTCAGTTACTACATAGACATTGGACGTATCGTTCAAGCCCGCCGAGGCATGGAGACTACCTAACAAGCGTTCCTGTTCGGGTGTCATATAGTTGATGTGGTGCATGTTGGTATCGAACGAAATGCCCAGGCTGAAGTAACCAAAGACAACTGTCAACACGATAATGACCCACAAAAGCCATCGATGACGTTCGGGCGATACTGAAGAAATTCGTCCGAAGGACAGGCGTTCCTCGCCATGGGCAAGGCGCTGACGTACCAGATGGGGCAGAAAAACGAGCACAAACAAGATGGTACCCACCAGCATGAAGGCAGCAAAGAAACCCAGGTCGCGCAGCGCAGGAGCCTCGAGAGGCATCAAGCTGGCAAAGGCGCCCACGGTGGTGATGTTGCCAATGAGCAACGGCGATACCATTTCCTTCAGTACCTCACGAACTGTGCCTCCATGGTCGGTATGTGCTATAAAGTGTAGCGGATAGTTGACGGCAATACCAATAATGATTGAGCCAATGCCCAGCACAATGAGCGAGACATCGCTGCGCAAGACAGCAATAAAGCCCATGGCAAAGAGCCAGCCGAAGACAATGGCAACGCCTATCAGCAATAGGTGCTTCACCCGCCGGAAGGCGAAGACCAGCAACAGCAGGATGAGCGTCACGGAGATGGAGATGGCCCACTGACTGTCGGCCTTGATCTGGTTAGCATTGCCGACGGCTATCACAGGCGAGCCCGTCGTGGCGACTTCAACACCAGGCACAGCCTGCATGGTCTGCTGCGAAACACTGTCGATGTAGCCGACAAGCTGGGCATTGTTTGCCGACTCCATCGAGCCGTAGGGTGATGTCAGCATGGCAACAGCATACTGACGGTCGGCCGTGAAGATATAGCCGTTGTCGACATCGAAAGGCATAGACCGCTGACGAGCCTGCATGCGTTCCATAACGGGCGAGAAGAGTCCTAACGGGTCGTTGCTGATGCTCGACGTGAAGAAGCCCGTGGCGGGCATCATCACCATCTGCACATCATTGGCCAACTGAGTGTCGACATAATCGGGCATAGCCAGCAAGCGTTCCATCCGCACATAATCGGAGTCGGCCAGCATGAGCGGCATGTTCTGATAGATGAAGTCGGTGATGCCTGCCACTTTCTCGAAATCCACCTGCGTGGTCACTTCTTTGATATGGCGACTACCCTCACCAGACAAAAGTCGCTGAGCAAAGGTGTCGACAGCCTCCGTTAGGCGTGTTTCCCCGTCAACGTCACCATCACTGACACTTCCTTCGGCAGTTGACTGCTGGCTCAGCTTGAACAGGGCGATGATACGCTGACCTCCCGTAATGTCCTGATAGAGCGTGATAGCTTTTTGTTCATTACCGCTTACAGGCAGGAAGTCGTAGATATTTTCATTATATCGAAGTGACGACATCATCACTACGAGCACAACCGTCAGCAGAGCCAACAAGCCCATGCACAGACGGCGCCGCCCGTGCAAGTAGTCGTAGATATGAAGGAAGAACCTTACCATGTTGCCACGTCGCGTTTAAGGTCAGTAAAGAACGTATGCTCCAGTTCGCTGATGCGCTTGAGCAGGTCGCCTAAGTCGTCGTAAGTAAAGTTCTCGCCAGCGCGTTTCTTGATAATTCTTGACGCCTTATAGGCAAATTCACGCCACAGGTCGCCAATACTGGTCATACGCTGCGAGTAGTCGTTCAGTTCGACGATACCTGTCACGTCGGCAGCTTCCTGCAGGAAAGCGCCATAGATGAAGCGGAAACCAGCACCACCTGTACCAATCTCCTCAAGCATACGGATGACCTGCGCCAGATTCTGTCGGGCCCTGCGGCCACCCATAGTTTGTTCCCACTTACGGATTCTGCGCGACAAATAGGCGATGCCGTTTGCCCCCGCAAAGGTGATAAAGCCTGGTTGAGACACCATGTACCAGCACGTCTTCTTAATAGATTTCAGAATGAGCGGACGTAGTGGCGGTAAGTGCTCGGGAACGGACTTAATCCAGTACATCTGCCCCATCAAGGGGTAAGTCCCCCCCTTGGCAAAACGTACATTCAACAAGTCTTCACGACTGATGGTCACCTTCTGGGTGGCATTGGAGTCGAGCACCACATAGTCGCCCGTCTGTCGGTTCTTGCCAATAAGGCAGATATTATGGCCGTTGAAGCGGGAACGGTATTCCACAGGGATATAGGGCAAGTCGAACATACCCACCACACAACCTACGGGCGTATGCTGCTCCAAAAGCAGACGGTCGAGATCACGCATGGCGTGCTCCCTGTTCAGATAGCGACGTGTCGTGGTCTTGATGCCTAACGACTTGGTGATGCGCTTGAACAGCACGCCAGGGAAAGTACGGAAAGCCGTGACCGCCATGCCGTTCATCTTCACAAAGGGCATGTGAACGAAAAAGAGGCCACTGGCCAGCCCAAAAATCATGGGCTCGGACAGGCTGATGCCATGATAACGGAGAAGCGTCGAGATGGCACCATTCTCACAATGAGCTGCCGGCTGATGCTCCAAAGACAATTCCACGATGTCGCCAGAATCGTCAGCTCCTTGGTACTCTACGTTTTGTCCCCATAGTCTTTCTTCACCCTCCAAGGCTACATCCAAGGCGTCGTTCTTCACCTCCCAGCCGTCGCTCATGACCATCTGGTATTTACCGTCGTCATCAACGGCATAGGCCACATCGCGGACAACTGAGTCCTTGAAGTACTTTAAATCCTGGGGAACGTCTTCGACCTTCAACTCAATAATGCTTAAATGCTACAATTATTCAGCCTCCACTACCGTCAGCATACAATAGCAGTACGTAAAGCGGGCACTCTCGGGTACCATCAGCAGAATCTTCTGACCTGGCTTCAGCCGACCAGAATACATCAGTTCCTCAGTCATGGCAAAAGCAGAGGCAGAACCAATGTTACCCACCTTAGTTAGGTTGATGAACCACTTTTCCTCGGGGATATAGAAACCGCGTTCCTTCGACTCGTTTAGAATCTTGTCCTTGAAAAACATGGACGACAGATGAGGCAAGAACCAATCTACATCGTCGGGGGTGAAATGGTATTTGTCGGCCAATTGCATCAGAAAGTCGATACCCAGCGTGACAATATACTCGGACAGCATACGAGTGTCCTGTTTCAGTGCGAAAAGCGAACGCGAAAGCCAATCCTGCTCAGGGAAAGAGGCCCAGCCTTTCAGACGGCCGTCGGTATCCTTCTCGCCACCAGCATACATACACGTTTCCTTTGTATTGGCAAACGAGGTGATGTCAATCCAGTCGATGCGAAGCGAGATACCACTCTTATTGGGTTTACTCTTCAGCAACAGGGCAAGGGCACCGTCAGAGAGCATCCAACGCAGGAACTCCTTCTCGAAGGCGAGCATGGGCTGACGCTCCAGCAATGCCAACTGCTCTGACTCCTGCTGGAAATAGGATGCACGCATCCAAGGCGAAGTCCGTTCAGAAGCTGCAGCAACAGCATGCGCTGACAGCCCAAGCTTCACCGACATGTATGCATACTTCAAAGCTTCAACACCCGTGCAGCATGAACCAGCAAATGACACTACCTCCGTATTCCTGCTGCCTCCCAGCTCTCCATGTACCATGGAGGCATGCGACGGCAGGATTTGTTCAGGAGAAGACGTGCCACAGCATAGCAAATCTATGTCATCAATGGAAAGATCATCATCAGAAGCCCGATTAGGGTCACTTAAATTCCCAAGAAGTCCACGAACGGCATTGGCAGCCATTTGTGCATTGGTATGAGTGACGTTTCCTTCCTTGTCCAGGGCATAATAACGCTGCTGAATACCGTTGCTCCTCAACACGATTCTCCGGGCTTTCGACGGTTTCCCGTCAATCATACCCAGAAAACTCTCCATATCGTCATTGCCGACAGGTTCGTTGGGAAAGAATTTTGCAGCTTTAGTTATAAAAACATCCATTATATCTCATTGTATTATAATCGTTCAACATCTACAGTCTTCTTGGCGATGGCGGCTCACTTGTTGTAAGGGCCAGGTCAGATAGAAGAACAATTGTCCGAATGGCGAAACGCCAAAGAGGACGAATAGCAGGTAATAATAAAAAAGACGTACACGCCTGCGACGACGCTCGTCTCTGAAACCGCCTTTCCGTCGTACGAACTGAGCCCAGAGACCAAACATCCTGTGGCCAGCCTTCTCCATAAACATGATGGAAGGCTTGTAACGGATAGCCCCTGCAGACAACAACTGCTCCTGCATACAGCCAAAGGCATCGTTCTTCCACGAACTCAGTATGATCTGCCCAAACCGTGAGGCTGTTTCAATGTCGGCATCGCTGACTCCCGCATTCGGCAGGAATCTCGTGCCTTGCTTACGGCCATGTAACAACCAGCGCACAATGGTCAGCGCACTGACAAGATTGGGAGTATAGTCCTGCAACACGATGTGCCCCACTAACTTCGCATCAGCGGCATGGAGGTAGTCCTTGACCTTGCGAATAGTCATCAGCCACATATTGCGACAGACGTTTACAAACACGACGTTGCGTCCCTTTAGGTAGCCTATGACTTGACGATCGGTGAAAAACGACTGAAGGGGCAATGAAGGCGAAAGGAACCACGACTGCCCAACCACCATGACCAAGTCAGCATCGGCGACATCCGTGAAATCGATGGGGGCAATTCCCGAAGGCGGGAGCCCCAGACGAGTCTCTGGAAAGGTGTCAAAGAACTCATCCCTACTCCACGGGAACGGATACTGCTGAAGGGGTACTATCGGCTTATAGACCACGACACTACCCGACCTTTCCAAGGGCATACAAATACTCTTGGCAGCACATAGTGCCTGTCCGCTCTGTGTATAGTAGAATACAGCCGTCTTCATGGGCTCACTGACATTGCTTCAGCTGGGCAAATAACTCGTCCAATGATAGTACCTCAGAACAAGTCAACAGACTGCCTGCAAGTACACCCATCATGCCGTGCAACGTCACACACTGACCTGCCAACAGCAGATTCGGGATGTTCGTACGGCATGAGACACTACCCATACCTACAAGTTTGATGTCTTTGGCAATGCCATACATGGCACCATCGGGTACACCCGTATAATCAAGATAGGTCAGTGGCGTAGAGGTGTAATAGGTCTCAATGCAGTCACGGATACCAGGAATTTCTTCTTCCAATGCGTCCAACAACTGTTCTGCCTTCTTTCGTTTAAAATCCTGATAGTCACCACCACGTCGACCGACATGCGTATTCCTCCACTGGTTAACCTCGCTAATGTCCATATATGTCAGCAGTTCACCAGTCTCAGCATAAGCAGGATTCTCCTCATGACAGAAATGCATGTACAGTAGACACTTGGGCCATGACTGCGCGTCATAGCGCTCACAGTCCCAGACCGTCGACGTGCGATAATAGTAGAGATTATAGTTCATGTATGGAACCCGGTTCTTACGGAACTTCAGATAGACCGTAAACGACGAGGGGGTATTGCGATAAGCGGCCAGCCGATGACGATAAGCCGGACGCAGCAGACGGCTGTCTACAAGCTTCATCGTACTAGCAGGGTGAATGGCACTAATGACAAGGTCGGCTTCGTAGCGTTCACCATCGTCCGTGACCACGGCAGTGGCATGCGTATCATCGCAAACGACCTGCGTGACCCGCTTTCTGACCAATACCTGCCCTCCCCGACTGCGGATAACATCAGCAAGGGCCGTGGCCGCCTTGCTGCTTCCCCCCACAATACGAGATGCGCTCTGGTCGTAGGAGTCGGTAATCAATGCATGAATGGCAAAAGGCGTCGTACCCTTTTCACCCGCATAGAGTGGAAGCGTGCCCACCAGTACCTGCCGCAAAAGCGGGTCGCTGATGATGCCATCAATCACGCCGTCAATACTCTTGCCCTGATATTCGGCAAAGAAATTCATGTCGGCATCCTTGCTCAACGAGTG
>Ga0310690_10009111_pt1 | contig 12487 bp, 7 predicted proteins | sample AusTroGonzalo_MG_2_FD_207661 | JGI IMG/M metagenome (GOLD analysis project Ga0310690, IMG submission 207661) | Bovine rumen microbial communities from tropical cattle in Woodstock, Queensland, Australia - Gonzalo_04 (v2) (version 2) | ecosystem: Host-associated > Mammals > Digestive system >...
GTGGGGTAGTAGTAACTCAGTTCCTTGTTCTTCCATGTGGCGTCCTTCATCTCTTGGTCTTTCTCGATGAACAGACTGATCGGCCACAGCCAGCTGCTGAACCAAGTGTCCAGCGCGCCTTCGTCCTGCACGTAGTTGCCTTCGGGTTTGGTCTCGCTCACGATAATCTTGTCATCGGGATAGTTCTCCGCGCCGGTTTGTGCCAGCAGGTCGGCGTCGTAGTATGCCGGAATGCGGTGTCCCCACCAGAGCTGACGGCTGATGCACCAGTCTTTGATGTTCTCCAGCCAGTTGCGGTAGGTGTTCTTGTATTTGGTGGGGTAGAAGACGATGTCGTCGTTCATAACCGGCGGCAGAGCAATGTCGGCGAAGTGCTTCATGCGGATGAACCATTGCAGCGACAACCGCGGCTCGATAGGTACGTTCGTGCGCTCCGAGTAGCCGACCTTGTTGTCATAATCCTCCACATGGTCCATCAGTCCTGCGGTCTGCAGGTCTTCCGCCATTGCCTTGCGGCAGTCGAAACGGTCCATGCCGTGGAACTTCGCGCAGTTCTTGCGTATCTCCGGCTCAATGGTGTCGAGGGTGATATGTGCGTCCGGCGTGAATATGTCGTAGGCAATCAGGTTGTGCTGCTGGCCCAGCATGTAGTCGTTCACGTCGTGTGCAGGCGTCACTTTCAGGCAGCCCGTACCGAAACCAATCTCCACATAACGGTCCTCTATAATCGGTATCTCACGGCCTACAATAGGTATCCGCACATGCTTGCCGCGCAGCCACTGGTTCTTCTCCTCTTTCGGGTTGATGCATACTGCAACGTCGCCGAAGATGGTCTCCGGGCGCGTGGTGGCGACAATCGCGTACTTGCCGGGCTCCTCGACCACCTCGTACTTCAGGTAGTAGAACTTCGAGTGCTCGTCATGATAGATCACCTCCTCGTCGCTCAATGCCGTCTGACGTTCGGGGTCCCAGTTCACCATACGCAGGCCGCGGTAGATCAGGCCTTTTCTGTACAGGTCGCAGAATACGGAGATGACGGCTTTGGAGCGCGTCTCGTCCATGGTGAACGCTGTCCTTTCCCAGTCGCAGGAGCAGCCGAGCTTGCGCAGCTGCTTGAGGATGATGCCGCCGTGCTCGTCTGTCCAGTCCCACGCATGTTTGAGGAACTCCTCGCGTGTCAGGTCGCTCTTGTTAATGCCCTGTTCCTTCAGGCGCTTGATTACTTTTGCCTCGGTGGCTATCGATGCATGGTCGGTACCGGGTACCCAGCAGGCGTTCTTGCCTTCCAGGCGTGCACGGCGCACCAGTATGTCCTGTATTGTCTCGTTCAGCACGTGACCCATATGCAGAACGCCCGTCACGTTGGGTGGAGGGATGACTACGGTAAACGGTTCGCGGCCGTCAGGCTCGCTGTGAAAGAGTTTGTTGTCCAGCCAGTATTGGTACCAGCGTGCTTCAATGTCTGTAGGATTGTACTTAGAATCCATGTTATGAATGAATTGTTTATAATGTTTGACGAAGTAATAATTGTATTGCGTGTGCGTCTGCTCGTGCGCCCGCACAAATTTAGCATGCAAAGATAGTAAATTTTTTTGACATATGCAAATTTTTGTTCATTTTTTGGCAAAACAAAGTATAACTTTGTTAAAAAGTTACTTTAATTAGCAGAAAATCATTTTTATGACTTGTTTTTGTAAAAACTTGATAATTCATTTTTTCTATCTTTGTGCGCTGAAAGTACAAAATATTTGTATTTCCAGCTCATACACAAAACATAGTTTGCGGCAAATACATGTGCAGATATACAACGCCGTCTCGCAAGTTGCGGGACGGCGTTGCTGGTTTCTCTGAGCCAAGAGCTATTTAATTTCATGTCCTTGGATGGAGTAGGTGTTATTATCGGTTTGAACCAGCACTTGACCATTGCGGGTAAATTTGCGAACTGAAGAACGGCTGGGTGACGAAACCTGTTCTACATTGGATTCTCCATTGCCGGGGAGAGAATATATGTAGGTGAAGTGTTTGTCGTTTTTAGAATATCTGGATATTAATAAATATTTGTCATTCACTCTGATGATAGATGGGCTTGTTCCTTTGATGGTGGCAATCAACTCTCCGTCTTCATTGTATATGTATGATTCTTCATCGCCATCGTCAAAAAGGCAAAAGCAAACTTTGTTATCTGTAGAAAGTATATTTCGCGAAACCAAGCAAAGCATCCGTACGTATGTTTCAGGATCAATCTGAATAGACTTATATAGCGAATAATCCTCAATGTCATATAAGTTAACTATTACCTTACTTTCTTCTTTTGATTTTTTTACACGTTCCGGACTTGCCGGCTGTGGTGCATTATTGTCTTTGGTATTTACAAGCACGTTATAAAAATATGGCGATTGTACGTAGTTATATAAATCACCATACATATCAGCAGATATAGTAAACCATCCATCAAAGGTATGCTCCAACGTGATTTGGGCATTGGCAAATGTTGTTGCAAATAAGGCTGCAAGGATAAAGATAGATTTTTTCATGATTATGTGTTTTTGTTTGCCTACTCTTTAGCGGATTTTCGGCATCTCCGTATTCAGTAAAAATGGACGTTCCTTATCCATCTCAAGGCTGTAGGATTGCCCACTATGTCGATAAGTCACGTCCATGCAAATGAACGCGTGACGACTTATTCTACGACATAGTTCAAAACTTCCTACTTTCTGAGATGTCAAATAAACCGCAAACGCGAAAAGTTATTATGTCACCGCTTTTTTACGCTGTCGGTGCCAGCGATTGCTATAAATAGTTGCGACAGGGTCGCCATTTCTTATCAGAACACCCCTAACCGGCGGATGAGGCGGAGTAGGCAAGTGGGGACGAGCAGGATAATGCCGCACAGCAGCTTCCAGAACACGCAGGGTATAGTAACTTTGCTGCGACCATGGAACAGGGCGCGCAGACCGCGGCGGGCAAGGGTCTCCGGACTGACTATGATACCCAGGCACTTGCCCAGTTTGGTCATCCAGGGCTTGATGCTGTACAAACCTGTATCCACCGCACCCGGACTGACGTCGGTAACATGCACGCCGTACTTGCGCAATTCAATATGTAGTGCGCGCGTATAGTGCGCGAGGAACGCCTTGGTGCCGCCGTAGGTGCCCAGACGCTGCGCCGCCATCTTGCTGGTCACCGAGCATACGTTCAGTATATATCCTTTCCGGCGCGTACGCATGTCTTGCCCGAACAAATAGCAGAGCATAGCCGGAGTGGTCATGTGCAAATGGATGATCAGCTGTGTGAACGCCTCACTGTCGTCGAGTATGTCCTTGTCATGATACACGCCGGCATTGTTCACCAGCACCTCGACATCCCAGCCCTGCTGATGGCAGTAATCGTACAACTCACGTGCTGCATCGGGCGTGCCGAGGTTGCGCACAAGTCCGTGAACGGTCACGCCGTACTGTTCGCTGAGCTTGGCGGCGCAAGCCATAATCTCGTCCACATTGCTGACGATAATCAGCGGATAGCCTTTCTGCGCCAGCTGACGTGCAAACTCGTAGCCTATTCCGCTACTCGCCCCGGTTACCAATGCAAATCTTTCTTTCACTCGTTTAACTCTCTACTTTAAACGTTCAACAACACTAAACCCTAAACTCTAAACTATATCACGCGCTGTGCATCTTGGTGAACAGGATAGAGTATATCGTCCGGAAGAAGTACGACGTATCGGTGGCAATAGGATGCTTCAGGTACGCGTCCAGATACTTGTCCTCGCTGGCAAACAGTTCCTCGAATGTCTCCGGATGGTTGATGTAGAACGGCGGTATCAGTCCGGGTTTGGCCTTGGTGCGTTTGTCCTGCAGCTCTTTCGGATACTTGTTGAACATCGCCTGCGACAAAGGACGTACGCCCACCAGCTTCACATCGCCTTTCAGCCAGTTGATGAGCATGGGCAGCTCGTCCAGCCAGTACTTGCGCATAACGCGTCCCCACGACGATATACGCCAGTCGCCGTTCGCCTTGTCGGCTATATCCATTCCGCCATGTTCGTCGAACACCACATCCTGAATATACTCGGCATACGGGTGCATGGTGCGGAACTTGTAGAAGAACTTGATCTCCTTGTTCTTGCATATTCGCGGCAGCTTGATCAGCGGGCCGTAAATCTTGAGCTGCTCCTGCGGATAAGGCTGCATCTTGCGGTGTGCAAAGATGTACTCGATATGTCCCATCGGAACCACCTCATCCACCTCAAAGCCGCAGTAATACAGGCGTCCGAACACTTCTGTCTTTGACAGCATACGTTTCCGTCCCTTGGTCACATCGTAGTACAGACGTGACGACAGCGCCAGCCTCGGTACAACACGTTTCTGCCAGAAGTACAACATATATACTATCCAGTTCAGCGGCTTGGGGTACTTGCTCAGCAACTTCTGCTTCATGTACTCCTGCGGCCGGTAGCAGCAGACGTATATTCCGTTGTCCGGCAGTTTCTGGTTGACGATGCAGAAACGCCTGTTGATACCTTTGGCATCGTTCAGCAGCGTCAGGTCAACCAATGTCTTGTACTGGTAATCAGGTATCTGCAGGAAACTGAACCTGTCGCGGTTAGCCACAATCTTCGTCTGCCTGGAGTCCAGATGCGCTTTCTCGAGCAGCATCTGATAGTCCTCTTCCGTCGTGATGGACAGCACCGACTGATGGATAGCCTCTATCGACTGCGGCGGACGAGGTTCGTCACGGCGCAGTACCTTGGCTTTGGTGCGCTTCTCTATCTCCATCACAGGTATATCCATGTTCTGGGCGTACTTCCAGTAGTGTTGTGCGATGATAAAGAGTGCGTGCAACGCCGCCACGATGCCTATCATCCACAGCGTCACCACTATCGACAGGTTGAACAGCGCCAGTATCCCGCGTACAGGCCAAAGCACTATCACCACTTCCGCTATCGCGGGAACGAGCATGCCCACTAAGTCCTGCCAGAATGTTATCTTTTTGTACGAACGGTTGTACTTGCCGGTTATCAGGCCCAGCAGCAGCCACAGTACCATCATTGCGATGAACAGCCACACATATACCAATATGGCCGACTTGTCCGCCGCCACACGCCACAGGATGCACAGGACACCCGAAAGCGTCCAGATGATTACATCCACCCACATGCGTGAAAATACTGCTTTTGCGCCCATTTATGCTGTCTGTTTACTGATTGTCCCTTTTGCGGATCAACAGGTCTTTTATTACGTTCTTTACGTTCTGCATGAACAGTTCTTTTATCCATGCACCCCAACTGTCTGTCCAGCGTTGCGGATGAGTGGTGAACATCACACCCGCAGGCAGACGGCGGTCTTCCATGGCGATGATTATCTCCGGTGTCCGGTTAAATACCCAGCCGTTGTCTATCCATCGCTGCTGGTGTCCGGGTACACGGTCACGAACACTGTAGCGGAACCCGTCCCAGCAGCGGCCCGTGTCAGTCAGGTACAGTACCTGCGAGAAATCCACGTCATAGTACGGTTCGCCTATCAGTTGCAGGTCACGGTAGTTGTAATTGTCCCACAACGCGCGGCTGTCGTACTTCGACATCGGTGCACCGTGCATGCAGCAGGTGCGGACGGGGTAGAACTGCCGGAAGTATTCCAGACACTCCTTGAAATGCTCGTACGCCTTGTCATGATCGCCCTTGCACAGCGACATATCTTCGTAGTGATAGCCTATCTCGTGTCCCAATTGGGCGATGCGCTTGATACACTCGGGGTTGTTGCTCTCCTTGCCTATACGGAAGTAGTACGACGCTTTCACGCCCATCTGTGCCTCCAGCTCTGCCATCCGTACAGAGTACCACGGGCGTTTGTCCACATCGTGCCGCAGGATGACGAACCGTTCGGGCAGAGCCTTCCTGCCGTCTATTCCCTGACGAATGGCGCAGTACTCCTCGACGGTGACAGCTTCGTAGCCGGATGCCGCAATTGCCTCCAGCAGCCGCTTATATGTTCGTAACGTGAAATCTCTCATCAGTACAGTTCTTCAAGCCACATGGCAAGTCTGACACCGGCCTTGTACAATTGCCATTCCATCGGCTGGTGGAACTTATATATATAATGATAGGTATTGCCGTCAAATGTCTCCTGGTAGGCATAGACCTCCGAGGTCATGTGGTAGTTCTCTATCACCATTTCCTCCTCGGTCTTTTGCAGCAGTTCTTTGCGCTTGGCGTCGTAACGGTCAATCAGGAACTGAGCATACTCCGTATAGGTGTAGCCCTGCGATTGTATGAGCTTGGTGTCCCACACGGTGTGCAGGTTGGTGCTGCTGCCGAACCATTTCATCTTCACTCTGTTGCCGCCGAGGTCATCCATATGTCCGGTGTGCATCGGGCAGTAGCGGTCACCCGCGAAATGGATGAGGAACACCAGCGCGTCACGGTTGTCGGGTTCGTTCTTGAGCAAGGCGCGTATGCTGTCGGTCGCGCGGAACAGGTTGCCGCCCACCTTCGGATAGTTCACCAGCGCATCGGCTATCGCCTCGTCCGTCATGCCGCCGTCCAGGTCCTGGAAGTGCCAGTCATGCGAACTGGGGTAGATGGTGTCGCTCTTGATCTCGTCCGGCCAGTTGGCTGTATAGACCATTCCGTGCTTGCCCAGCACCTTGTCAATCTTCTTGACCGCACCGGAGGATAGGTAGTGGTACGCCACCTCGGCTACAATCCTGTGACCTTCCTGTCCCCACGCCCACAATTGAGCGGGCACAAGTGTCAGTACGGCGAGTAATCCTGCAAAAATATGTTTTTTCATAATTATGGTATTTACGTATGACTTTCGGCTTTCCGCTTCAAAAATCCTGCAAATTTACGAAAAAAAAATAAAATTTGCAAATGAATTATGAATTTTAGCCCTAAATGCCTGTATTTTTTCATTTCTTTATGCAAAGTGCATTTTTTCTTTACAAATTATTTGGAAATTCCAAAAATTTTATGTAACTTTGTAGCGGATTTTTGTGGGATTGCACTTTTTGTCCGACTTCATCGGGTGATTATCGGGTGAATGTCGGAGGAAAGTCGGGGTTTTGTCGGGGTTTTATCGGGAGCACCCTATGTTTTTGCTCCGTCTGACAAACCGGTCTTTCGAAACTATTCAAACAACAAAATTAACATAAATCAATCACAATGGACAACAAAAAACGTGTTTACACCTTTGGTAACGGTAAGGCCGAAGGTAACGCTCAGATGCGCGAGCAGTTGGGCGGTAAAGGTGCCAACTGCGCCGAGATGAACCTTGTGGGTGTACCTGTGCCCCCGGGATTCACAATCACTACCGACGTTTGCAACGAGTATTATCAGGTCGGTCAGGACAAGATCGTTGAGCTCCTGAACGACGACGTACTCGCTGCCGTAAAGCACATTGAGAACCTTATGGGTTGCAAGTTCGGCGATCCGAAGAACCCGCTGCTCGTCAGCGTTCGTTCGGGTGCGCGTGCATCCATGCCGGGTATGATGGACACCATCCTCAACCTCGGTCTGAATGACACCGTTGCCGAGGGCATGGTGGCCAAGACCAACAACCCGCATTTCGTTTATGACTCCTACCGCCGTTTCGTACAGATGTACGGCGACGTTGTGCTCGGCATGAAGCCGGTTAACAAAACCGACATCGACCCGTTCGAGAAGATTATCGACGAAGTGAAGGAGATCCGTCACATCAAGCTGGACAAGGACCTGAATGTGGACGAGCTCAAGCTCCTCGTTGCACGCTTCAAGACCGCTATCAAGGAGCAGACCGGCAAGGACTTCCCCAACGATCCTATCGAGCAGTTGTGGGGCGCCATCTGCGCCGTATTCCGCAGCTGGATGAACGAGCGCGCCATCCTCTACCGTAAGATGGAAGGAATTCCTGACGAGTGGGGTACAGCCGTTTCGGTTATGGCTATGGTGTTCGGTAACATGGGCGAGACCTCGGCTACGGGCGTTTGCTTCAGCCGTGACGCTGCTACCGGCGAGAACCTGTTCAACGGTGAGTACCTGGTTAACGCACAGGGCGAGGACGTGGTAGCAGGTATCCGCACACCGCAGCAGATCACCCTCGAGGGCAGCCGCCGTTGGGCAAAGCTCCAGGGCATCAGCGAGGAAGAGCGTGCCAGCAAGTATCCTTCGATGGAGGAGGCTATGCCCGCACTCTACGCCGAGCTCAATGAGATCCAGCAGAAACTCGAGAACCACTACCGCGACATGCAGGATATGGAGTTCACCGTACAGGAGGGCAAGCTCTGGTTCCTCCAGACCCGTAACGGCAAACGTACGGGTACCGCTATGGTGAAGATCGCCATGGACCTTGTTCGTGAGGGTGTTATTACCGAGAAAGAGGCTATCCTGCGTTGCGAACCGCAGAAGCTCGACGAACTGCTGCACCCCGTATTCGACAAGGATGCACTCAAGAAAGCCAAGGTTATCACCCAGGGTCTGCCCGCATCTCCGGGTGCTGCCTGCGGTCAGATCGTGTTCCACGCTGATGACGCACAAGACTGGCACAAGGACGGTCACAAGGTTATCATGGTTCGTATCGAGACCAGTCCTGAGGACCTGGCAGGTATGTCTGCTGCCGAAGGTATCCTTACCGCACGTGGCGGTATGACCTCTCACGCTGCCGTTGTGGCTCGTGGTATGGGTAAGTGCTGCGTTTCCGGTGCAGGTGCCATCCTCGTTGACTACAAGGCTAAGACCGTCACCATCGAGGGCGTGACCTATAAGGAAGGCGACTACCTGTCGCTCAACGGTTCGACTGGTCAGGTTTATGCCGGTGAGATCCCGACCAAGGCTGCCGAGCTCAGCGGTGACTTCAAGGCGCTGATGGATCTCTGCGACAAATATACGCATCTGCAGGTTCGTACCAATGCTGATACTCCGCACGATGCACAGGTTGCACGCGCATTCGGTGCCAAGGGTATCGGTCTGACGCGTACCGAGCACATGTTCTTTGACGACAAGAAGATCGTAGCTATGCGTGAGATGATTCTTGCCAAGGACAGCGAAGGTCGCGAGAAAGCACTGGCTAAACTGCTGCCGTATCAGAAAGCCGACTTCAAGGGTATCCTGTTGGCTATGGACGGACTGCCTGTAAATATCCGTCTGCTCGACCCTCCTTTGCACGAGTTCGTACCCCATGATCTCGCAGGTCAGGAGACGATGGCCAAGGAGATGGGCGTCAGCGTGAAGGAGATCCAGACACGTGTTGCTTCTCTCGCCGAGAACAACCCGATGCTCGGTCACCGTGGCTGCCGTCTGGGTATCACCTTCCCGGAGATCACCGCCATGCAGACCCGCGCTATCCTCAGCGCAGCTTGCGAGTTGAAGAAGGAAGGCCACGATCCTATGCCGGAAATCATGGTTCCGCTGATTGGTATCCTCTACGAGCTGAAACAGCAGAAGGAGATTATCCAGAAGGTGGCTAAGGAAGTGTTTGCCGAGTACGGCATTGAGGTTGAGTTCGAGATCGGTACGATGATCGAGATCCCGCGTGCCGCTTTGACCGCTGACCGCATTGCTACCGAGGCTCAGTACTTCAGCTTCGGTACGAACGACCTCACCCAGATGACCTTCGGTTACAGCCGTGACGATATCGCATCGTTCTTGCCGGCTTATCTGGAGAAGAAGATCTTGAAGGTTGACCCGTTCCAGGTACTTGACCAGCACGGTGTAGGCCAGCTCATCAAGATGGCGGTAGAGAAGGGGCGTGCCGTTCGTCCGGGATTGCGTACCGGTATCTGCGGCGAGCACGGTGGTGAACCTTCATCCGTTAAGTTCTGCGCCCGCGTGGGTATGAACTACGCTTCCTGCTCACCGTTCCGCGTACCTATCGCCCGCCTCGCCGCTGCCCAGGCTGCTGTGGAAGACGATAAGTAATCGTCCCGCGATTACTATCTAATTGTCTTAATAATCTGTCTGCCATCTTGGCGGATACCTGAACGAAACAACGCACTCTGTCGGGTGCGTTGTTTTTGTATCAAACTTAGTCGAGGTGTGCTCTGGCCATTGTTGGGAATGCTCAATGTTATTGGTATCCACGATTGTATTACCCAAAAGAAAGGTTTCGCCAGAACATCTAATTTTCTGCAGGGGTACAACATTTTTTGCAAATATGCAAATGTATCGTGCTTTTATTATTCGATTGATGGCAAATTTTTCAATAATTCTCCAAATAACAATAATTCACTATTCTTTGTGTTACTGATTTAACACCATTAATCCTTTAACGGTTAGCAGGTATTTCTGCCGTGGATGGCGCGGGCTGGCAGGGTAGAGCAAGCGCACAAAACCATTCTCTATGGCAGGGTTGAGAGAATATTCTATAAAATTCTTTCGATCCTTCAGACCTACCGCATTCATCAACTCTTTTCCGGTTAGTTGCTTATCTCCTGCTAACGCCCGAATTACACGTGCTATCGTTTCCGGTATACTTGTGGGGGTGCTTATCCCGAACTTGTCCTCTACTTGTCCTATGCTTGTGGGGGTACTTGTGGGGGCACTTGTGGGGGTGTCTATTCGCGGTTGCTCTGCATATTCAGCAGGCGGATTGATTACCAGATAACGGCTTTTCAATACCCACTGTTCGCCAAGCAATAAGTTACGGAAAAAACGTTCGAGGTATTGAGGGGAATAATCTATTCCATGCACCGCGCTCTTAAAGTTTGCACGTACAAGGGCATTTCTGAAATACCACGAGTGTTCGACAAACATGTCATTTGTGACGGGGAAACCGATAGAACGCAAATATAGTATCGTAAATACAGCCGTTGTGCGTGTGTTGCCTTCGCAGAACGCGTGAACCTGCCATAAGTCAGCTACAAACTTTGCAATGTGTGCAATCATGGCATCAATAGTCAAGCCGGAATAACTGAACTCTCTTTCCTCTTGTATGTCATAATCCAAGGCGCGACGTAGCCCTTCCCAATTCAAGTAACGCACTGTGTCACCCCGAAGCACAAACTCTTTCTTGGTAATATCATAATCGCGAATACGCCCCGCATGTTTGAACACGCCGGTAAAAATTCGGCGATGCAAAGCGATATAACCATTCGTGCTGAAGTCCAATGTATCGGAAGCAAGAATTTTACCTATGTTGCCGGTCGCTTTATCTGCCTCTTCCTTATCGTCATCATCCGGTTCACGGTTAGTCTTGCTGATGTAATACTCCTTCACCAGGCGTTGTACGTCATCAATAGAAATTTCTCCTTCTATATTGCGCCTGACTGTTTCTTTCAGGTATTCAGATACCTGCAACCCGTCTACGGCCTGCAAACCAATAGCTGTACGCCATATTTGCGCACGTTCTTTCTTGTCCGGTTCGCCTTGACGAATATATTCCTCAAACTCCGGAATAATCGGGTTTTCTATGTCTTGCGGGGTGAGCATCGTGGATATGCGGGTGTGTTTGTTTTGACTGCAAACGATGCGTAGGCTTACTTACCACCGAAAGCGCTGAGTAGGGCACCCATGGCACCGGCATACTGTGCGGCTGTGTTCGCATAACCGGCTGCGGTCAATACAATCTCAATCTTTTTCATATTTTTGGTAATTTGATGTCCAATTGGCTTGCAATACGCAAATATGCGTGTTTCATTTTCCGACTGCAAATGTACAACATTTTTTGCAAATATGCAAATATATTGCGCTATTATTTTGTTCTTTTTGCCTGCATTTGCGAGAATACCACGGGTACGCTCAGGCAAGGTGCGGCAGCAGGTATTCGGCAATCTGGATGGCGTTGAGGGCGGCACCTTTGCGTATCTGGTCACCGACGCAGAAGAAGGTGTACGAGCAATCATCCGCCAGGTCGCGGCGTATACGGCCTACAGCCACCTTGTCCAGACCGCTGCGGAACAGCGGCATCGGGTAGGGCAAACCCTGTTCGGCCGGCTTGCCGCAAAGCGACAGGTCGTCCATCAGTTCGCAGCCGTCGGCATGGGCTATGGCGTCACGGATAGCGTCGATGGCAACGGGTTTTTCCAGTTCCATCCATACCGCCTCGGAGTGCGCACGCAGCGTAGGTACGCGCACGCATGTGGCACTGACACGTATGTCCGAGTGCATGATCTTGCGCGTCTCGTTGAACATCTTGAGTTCCTCCTTAGTATAATCGTCATCGGCAAACACGTCGATATGCGGAATAACATTGTACGCCAGCTGGTAGGCGAACTTGTTGACCGCAGGCTGCTCACCGTTGATGAGCTGGCTGTGCTGTTCCTGCAGTTCCTGCATGGCCTGTGCACCTGCGCCGGAGGCTGACTGATAGGTAGCCACATGCACGCGGCGTATATGTGCCAGACGCTCAACGGCCTGCAGCACAACAGCCATGATTATCGTCGTGCAGTTCGGGTTGGCAATGATATGCCGGCTGCCGTTCTGGAGCGCGTCCAACGCATCGGCAGGATTGATTTCGGGCACAACAAGCGGCACATCTTTGTCCATACGGAAAGCCGATGAGTTGTCAATCAGGATAGT
>Ga0310690_10009113_pt1 | contig 12485 bp, 11 predicted proteins | sample AusTroGonzalo_MG_2_FD_207661 | JGI IMG/M metagenome (GOLD analysis project Ga0310690, IMG submission 207661) | Bovine rumen microbial communities from tropical cattle in Woodstock, Queensland, Australia - Gonzalo_04 (v2) (version 2) | ecosystem: Host-associated > Mammals > Digestive system >...
ATAACATTTGTTCTTTTTAAACAATCTATAATTCTTTCTTTATCTCTTTGTATCATCCATGCATAAGCAAGCAAATGATGTGAAGCAATTATAGGTTGTGCAGGCTGTAAATGAGTATATCCCGGCATTATAACATCAATATTTTTTTCGGCTTTTTCAATAAGAACTTTTTGAAAAGAGTTTAACATATCAAATATTGTTAAAATTTCTTTTCTTATATAAAGCCTTAAATCTGTTGCTACCTGGTCGTTTCTGCTTCTTGCAGTATGCATTTTCCCGCCGATAGCACCGATTCTCCTTATAAGTTCTTTTTCTATTGCAAAATGTATATCTTCTTCAACAGGAAGTGTCCAACCTTTAGATAAATCTTTAAGTATGGCTTTCAACCCTGCAATAATTTTTTTACCGTCGGAAGAAGGTATTATTTTTGTTTTTATTAACATCTGTACATGTGCAATTGAACCTTCTATATCAACTTCCGCCAACCTCTGGTCAAAAGAAAACGAACCTATAAACTGTTGAAAATTTTTCATTAAATTATTCCATTTTAATATTTTTATATTTCTTATTTTCCGTAGCTTCTATACATCAATACTTCCATACATCTATACCTCAATAAAAATCACAAAGTGATTTTTATTTCCCTTTTCTCATCAATGCCTGAACTTTTGTAGGAAGTCCGAATAAATTTATAAATCCTTCGGCATCTTTTTGATTATAAATTTCGTCTTTATCAAATGTCGCAAGCTCTTCCCAATATAAAGGACTTTTTGCTTTTCTTGAAACAACTGTCATATTTCCTTTATAAAGTTTTACCGTTACCGAACCGGTAACATATTTTTGAGTTACATCTATAAATGCATCAAGAGCTTCTCTTAAAGGGTTAAACCATAAACCGTTATATGCAAGTTCGGCATATTTGTGTGCTATCAATTCTTTATAGTGAGCCGTATCTCTGTCAATTGTCATCGTTTCAAGTTCGTTATGTGCAAAATATAACAAAGTTGCAGCAGGAGCTTCATAAACTCCTCTTGATTTCATACCGACAAGCCTGTTTTCTACAATATCAATTCTGCCTACACCGTTTGCACCTGCAACCTGATTAAGTTTTTGAACCAACGAAACAGGGTCAAAAGATTTCCCGTTTATTGCAACAGGAACACCTTTAACAAAATCTATTTTCACATAAGTTGCTTTGTTCGGTGCATCTTTTGCAGATACGGTCATTTGAAACATATCTTCATCCCATTCGTTCTCGGTATTTTCCAAAACCCCGCCTTCATAAGAAATATGCCATAAATTTGCATCGGAAGAATAAGGTTTTGCTTTTGTTACGGGAACGGGAATATCTCTTTTTTTGGCATAATCTATTGCATCATTTCTTGATTTTATATTCCATATTCTCCACGGAGCAATAATTTTTGCTTCAGGCATCAATGCTTTAAAAGCAAGTTCAAACCTAACCTGGTCATTTCCTTTACCCGTTGCACCGTGGCATATTGCATCGGCTTTTTCTTTTTTTGCTATTTCAACTATTTTTTTTGCAATAACAGGTCTTGCAAGTGATGTTCCCAACAAATATCTGTTTTCATAAAGTGCATTTGCCTTTATTGCAGGAAAAATATAGTCCGTTACAAATTCTTTTTTTGCATCTATAACATAACATTTTGAAGCACCTGTTCTTTTTGCCTTCTCTTTAAGTCCTACAACTTCTTTATCTTGCCCTACATTTACACAACATGCAATAACTTCGGCATTATAAGTTTCTTTTATCCACGATAAAATTATGGATGTATCAAGCCCACCCGAATAGGCTACAACTACTTTTTTAATGTCTGCCATTTTAATGCTTCCCCCAATATTTTAATTGTTAAATCAATATCTTTTTTGGTTATTACAAAAGGCGGTAAAAACCTTAAAATATTACCTTGTGTGCAGTTAATAAGCAACCCTTTGTTAATACAGAATTCTACTATATCTTTACCTTGTAAATCAAGCTCAACTCCGACAAGAAGTCCCAAATTTCTTACTTGTTTTATGCACGAATATTTTTTCTTAAGCTCATTCAATCCTTTAACAAAATATTTTGCTTTTTCGGAAATATCCTTTAACAATTTAGGTGTAATTAATTTTAATGTTGCTGCGGCCGCTGCACAAGATACGGGATTTCCTCCGAATGTTGAGCCGTGGTCACCGTAATTAAACACTTCGGCAACTTTTTTATCTACAACAACTGCTCCTAAAGGAAGTCCGTTTGCTATTGCTTTTGCAAGTGTAAAAATATCAGGTTTTATACCGTAATATTGCCATGCAAATGTTTTACCGGTTCTTGCCATACCGCACTGAATTTCATCACAAATTAAAAGAAGATTTTTTTCGTCACAAAGTTTTCTTAAATCTTTAACAAAATTTTTATCCGCTATATTTATTCCGCCTTCACCCTGCACCAACTCAATCATTACGGCTACAGTTTTTTTATTTATTAATTTTTTTACGGAATTGATATCGTTAAAATCGGCAAAAACAAATTTTTCCTGCAACGGTTTAAATGATTTATGAAATTTTTCCTGACCGGTTGCCGCAAGCGTTGCAAGTGTTCTTCCATGAAAAGAATTTTTAAAAGCTATTATTTCATATCTTTTTGTTCCGTATTTTAACGGATTATCACTGCCCCATTTCCTTGCAATTTTTATTGCACCTTCATTTGCTTCGGCACCCGTATTTGCAAGGAACACTCTTCCGTTTTTAAAAGATTTTTCAAGCAATGCTTTTGCAACTTCTACTTGAGGTTTTGAATAATAAACATTTGAACAATGAACAAACAAATCAAGTTGTTTTTTTATTGCAGAAATTATTGCAGGGTTACCGTGTCCGAAACTGCAAACACTGATACCCGAGAAAAAATCCAAATATTTTTTACCGTTTTCGTCCCAAACATATTGTCCTTTTGATTTTTTAACCGCAACATTATATCTTTTATACGTCTTCATTAAATATTTATTTTCTTGTTGTTGTGTGTTCATAATAAAAGAAAAACTCCTTTTTTTAATTATCTTAATATTAAATCATTTTATCACATAAAAAAGCAAAAATTTTTTAAAGTTTTTTATATTATGTTTGTTTTGATAATTTATTAAAAAAATATAATGAATTGTTTTTTATAAGTTTTAAAATTGCTGAGGACGTTCTAGATAATAAACTTCTTAAAAAAATTATTTTTAAATATCTTGTAAAAATATTTAATAATTAATTATTTTTTCGGAAACAAGTTTGAAAATTAATTTGTTTAAACTTTTATTTTGATATATAAAAAAACTCCGAGACCAGGATTCGAACCTAGACGAAGGGATCCAAATTCCCTTGTGCTACCATTACACTATCTCGGAATTATACATTCAATTATTGAGATTGTTCTTCCTGCAACTTTTTATTATATGCATCCAAAACAACTTTTTCCAATTCTGCCCTAAACTCGTTAGTTATAGGATGTGCAATATCTTTAAAAACACCGTCATTTTTTCTTCTCGACGGCATACAAACCATCAAACCTTTTTCACCTTGAACAATTCTTAAATTATGCACTACAAAAACATTGTCAAAAGTGATTGCGGCATAAGCCTTTAACTTATCTTCTTTCTTAGGGAAAATTCTAACTTCTGTTATAACCATTTTCAACCTCCGCATTATCTTGCACTTCGAATGAGCTAACTGACCAAGCATTCCAACCACATTTTTTAAGTTTTTCAACTAAATCAACTGATTGTTCTTTGCTTGATGCTAAAGCAAAAATGGTAGCCCCTGAACCTGACATTAAAGTAGCACAGCCGAAACTTTCAAGATATTTTTTTATATCTTCTATTTCTCTATATCTTGGAAAAACAACTTCCTCAAACCTGTTAAAAAAGAACTTTTTTGCGACATCCGTTTTAAGACAATCTTCCCTTAAAACTTTCAGTATGTTATCAATTTTATTAATGTTTGTCAACGGCATTTTTATTTGAGAATATGCCCAAACCGTAGAGACACCGAAATTCGGTTTTACCAAAACAAAATAGTATTTATTTTTAATATTTATTTTTGTAATAATATCTCCTATTCCTTCTACAAATGCCGTTCCGCATGTTAAAAAAAAAGGAACATCCGCTCCTATTGAAGCAGCAAATAGTTCCAATTCTTTTTTCGATTTATTTAAATTCCAAAGTTTATTAAGGGCTTTTATTGTAGCCGCAGCATCGGAAGAGCCCCCTCCCAAACCTGCACCCATAGGAATATTTTTTACCAAATGAACTTTTACGGCTTTATCAACATTAAAATATTTTTGCATTTTTAGAACAGTTTTATAAATTAAATTGGATTGATCAACGGCTAAAGAAGAATTATTACATGTAAGTTGAATATTGTTGCTTTCTTCAAAATCGAGTATATCAAACAAATCCACGGTATGAAATATCGATTCTATATTATGATACCCGTTTGGTCTTTTACCGATAATTTCCAAGTAAAGATTAATTTTTGCAGGAGCTTTAATTTGAATTTTCATCGGTTATCCTGTTGTTTTCAAAATCTTTACTTGTAGGAAAAGATAAATTTTTCAAAACCATATCACATTCAAATTTACTTTTTAAAGATTTAAAAAATAATTTTGAAGGAACTTTTGAAAAGGCATTTAGTTTTTTATATGCCGTAACTTTTACCGAACACAAATCATCTTTTTTAACTTCTAAAATTTCACCGGTTTTATTACTTATTACAATTGTATATCCGTCCTTTTTATAAGTTACTTTGGAACCTTTTTGTGTCGTTTGTGCCTGCTGAAGTAAAACAATAATATTTCCCGATGTTATAAAATTTACAAAATTAAGCATTTGTTCGGTTTCTTCATTTACAAGGTTAGCTGCGGATTTCGGTTCGAATATAATGTTATCCTTTGTAAAAAAAACATTAAATGCGGGTAATGTCAATTTAGCGGGAAAACTTGCCCTTAATACAACACCTTTTGAAAACAATAATTCCATATATGTTTTTGTCTTTATTTTTGGAGTTTTTATCGTTAAAAAATATGAAGCTTTCATGGAAGGAATTCTTATAAAATTATGTAATGCTCTTTCATTTAAAACTTTATTTTTTTCTTTATCTGTAATTTTTTTTGAAACCAAATCCGTTTTAAGTTTTGTATTCTTAGACCCCATATCAGTAGCAACCGAATATGCAAGCCATGCTTGAGGAAGTTTATTTAATTCAATACTTATATCACCAAAATGTTCATACAGTGTTGCATCCAATAATCTCGGTTCCGTTATAATAGCTTTAAAAATATATTGTTCGGCCTGTCCGTATTTTCCTTCTCTATAATAAAGCCATGCCAAAGAATCCAAAAAGGCAGGGTCGTTCGGATATAACTTAATAACATTACTTAAAAGTTTTTCAGCTTCATCAAGTTTAATATTTCTATCAGCATAACAATAACCTAAATAGTTCATAGCTTTAACATTTGAAGGGTCATTTTCTATCAGTTCCAATAAAATTTTTTCCGCTTCGTCAAAATTATCAAGTTTATCGTTGACCATTGCCAAATAAAAACTTGCTTCGGTAAAATCCGGTTTTACGGTTAAAGTTGTTTCCAATTCTTTTTTTGCGGAAAGGAAATCCTTTTTATCAATATAATTTAAAGCAGCCAAATAATGAAATTCCGGATTTAAAGGATCCAAATCTATTGCCTGCTGAATTTTTTGTTGTGCCGTATCAAACTTTAAATTTAAAGCATAATAGTAACCTAAACGTGCAAATGCGGCAGGATTTTTTTCATTTTTCACTATAAATTCATAACAATCTATTGCTTTGTTTATATTTGCTCTTTTTTCGTAATTCATACCGAGCAAATAATATACCGTCAAATTGTTAGGTGCAATTTTTTTTGCTTTCAACAAAACATCTTCGGCATCTTTATATCTTTTTTCTTCAAAATAACATTTACCTAAATATATAAGAATTGATATGTTATCGGGATAAACTTCTATATATTTTTCGTATTCTTTTATTGCCGCTTTAAAATCTTTTTGAGATTCATAAATTCTTGCCCTTGCCAAATAAGCTTCCCTTGCATCCGGTTTTAATTCATTCACTTTATTGTATGATTTTATGGCTTCTTTATTCATTCCTAATTTTTCCTGAATAACACCTAACTGGAAATATCCTTCGGAAGATTCAGGCTGTTGTTGTAAATATTTTTTCCAATAATCTAATGATTCTTTTAATTTGTTATCGGAAGAATAAACCGTTGCAAGATAAACAGTAGCTGTTTCATTTTTAGGGTCAAGCTCCAATACTTTTTTCCAACATTCGGTTGCAAGAGACATTTCGTTTACATTCAAATAAAACGTTCCTAAAAACAAATTTGTTTGAACGGATTCTCCATCAATTTCTTGAAGTTGTTTTGCAATATTTAAAGCTTTTTGTCCTTCACCTTTCCTTAAATAGATATATGCCAAATCCTGATAAACGGGTATTGCGGTTTTATCGTAAGCCAATGTTTTTTCATAAAGTTGAATTGCTTTTTGAACATCGCCTTTTTTTGCATAAAACAAACCTTCCAAATAAGTTTTATATCCGTCATAATTTGAAGCAAAAGAAACTCCGAAAAACAAAAATAAAACATTTATAATTGCAACTGTTTTTTTCATTATTTTCCCTATTATAATTAATCAAGTTTATCGGCTGTTGTTAATTTATAGCCGTTTATAAAATCACAAGACGACATTTTGGCTTTACTTTCAAGCTGAACTTTTTTTAACAACAAAGAATCTTTACCGCACTGAACTGTAAAGCCTAAATTTTTATCCACTGACACTATACTACCGGGCTCCTTATTTGAATTTATATTAACAACTTCACAATCTATAATTTTTAACAGTTTACCTTGCAACTTTCCCGTAGCAAAAAAGCAATAGATACCCGGCCATAAAAAAAGGCCTCTAAATAAATTTTTTATTTCCGTAGCCGATTTATTCCAATTAATTTTTCCGTCTTCTTTTTTAAAAACGGAACAAAAAGAAGGTTCTCCTTCCTGCTTAAAATAATTTACTTTACCCGTTTCAATTAAATCCAAAGTTTTATTCATTGTATTTATACCGCAGGAAATTAATTTTTGAAATAACGTATCGGAAGTATCATTCTCTTCAATATCAACCAAATCCTGCAATATAATATCACCCGTATCCAAACCTTTTTCAATAAAAAAAGAAGTTACGGCGGTTTGTTTCTGACCGTCAATTAAAGCCTGCTGAACGGGAGACGCCCCTCTGTATTTCGGAAGTTTTGAAAAATGTACGTTAAAACATTTATATTTTGGAAGTAAAAATATTCTTTCAGGTATTATTTTACCGTAGGAAACAACAACACCTGCATCGGCATTATAAGCTTTTAATTTATTAAAATTTTCGTCATCAAACTTTTCTATTTGTATGCAATCGATATTATTTTCAATTGCATAAACTTTTACGGCAGGAGGAGTTAATTTATTTCCTCTGTTTACAAATTTATCCGTTTTTGTAACGACACAAACAACCTTATGCTTTTTATCTATATTTTGTAAAAAAACTTTCGAAATTGAAGATGTACCGAAAAATATAATTTTCACCAATTATTTCCTTTTTTTCTTCTTTTAATTTCTTTTTCAACCAATTTTCTTTTCCACGGCTGAAGATAATCTATAAACAATTTTCCGTTTAAATGGTCTGTTTCATGCTGAAAAGCCTTTGCCAAAAAGCCTTCGACAACAACTTCAACTTTTTTTCCGTTAAGGTCGGTATATTCCGCTTGAACAGAATGAAATCTTTTAACTTTTTCATAAATTCCCGGAAAAGACAAACAACCTTCTTCCATTTCTTCTTTATCTTGCCCCGAAATTATTTTAGGATTTATTAAAACGAAAGGTCTTTTTTTTCCGTCCGGCAAAACATCAATAACACACATATTTAAAGAAATGCCGACCTGCGGTGCCGCAAGTCCGACACCCGGTGCTGCATACATAGTATCCAACATATCTTGTGCCAATTGTTTTATTTCAGGTGTTATTTCATCAACATCTTTAACTTTTTGTCTTAATATATTATCACCGTATTTAACTATTTTTAATTTCGCCATTTTATTTCCTAATCGTTAAATTTTTCGATTGTATCATAAACTTCTTTTGTTACGGAACATTTTAAAAGACTATCGGCAAGTTTTTTTGAATTTTCAAAAGAAATTTCGCGAATTTCTTTTTTCAATTTTAAAATTTTACTTGAAGACATACTGAACTCGTCCAACCCTAAACCGATAAGAACTTTTGCATATTCTATAGACGATGCCATCTCACCGCACATACCGACACCTTTACCTTGTTTATGTCCTGCATCTATAATCATTTTTATTAGCCTTAATATTGCAGGATGAAGCGGTTCGTATAATGAAGCGACATCTTCGTTCACTCTGTCAACGGCAATTGTATACTGTATTAAGTCGTTTGTCCCTATAGACATAAAATCCACTTCTTTTGCAACAAGGTCGGCAATGACGGCAATAGAAGGAACTTCTATCATCGCACCGACTTTAATATCTGGATTAAATTTTTCTCCTTGTTTTTTTAATTCCTGTTTTGCCTGTTCCAAAATTATGTTCGCTTGCCTAATCTCTTCTATTTTAGATATCATCGGATACATTATTTGTAAATTACCGTGAACTGAAGCCCTTAAAATCCCTTTTAACTGAGTTTTTAAAATTAAAGGGTATTTTAAACATAGCCTTATTGCCCGCAAACCCATAAAAGGATTTTCTTCTCTACCGATATTCATAAGCCCCAATTTCGTAAGCTTATCACCGCCCAAATCTATCGTCCTTATTATTACCTTTTTTGATCCCATCTGTTTTGCTATTCTTGCATAATTTTGATAGTGGTCATCTTCGGTAGGCATTGTTTTTGTTGCCATATACATAAATTCGCTTCTGTATAAACCTATACCTTCTGCCCCGTTTGCAAGAACGGAACTTATTTCGTCAGGAGTTTCTATATTAGCATCAAGCTTTATATTTCGTCCGTCTAAAGTTACGGTCGGTAAATTTTTAAATTGCTCCAAATGTCTTCTGTCGGTTATTTGTATCTCGTATTCTTTTTTATATTCTTGTTTCGTCTTCTTGGAAGGGTTTAAAATTACTATTCCTTTATTGCCGTCGACAATTATCGACATACCGTGATAAACCTGTGCCGATATATTCTTAAGCCCGACAACTGCAGGAATTTCCAAACTTTGTGCAATAAGTGCCGTATGTGAAGTTTTTCCGCCGGTATCTGTTGCAAAACCTGCAACCATTTCATTTTTCATAGTGATTGTATCTGCAGGGGTCAACATTTTTGCAACTACAACCGAACCCGAATCCAAGTTTGATAAATTTTTACTTTTTTTACCTAATAAATTTGTTATAATTTTTTTTGATATATCTATTAAATCGTTTTTTCTTTCTTTAAAATATTCATCATCTATATTATCAAAAGTTTTGGACATTTTTTCGACTACCTGATAAATTGCATATTCTGCATTTACACCGGAATTTATCAGTATATCTACCTCTTTTGATATCATAGGGTCTTTTAAAATCAATAAATGAGCAACTGCAATTTCGGCATAATTTTCACCAAGCATTTTACTTAAAGCTTCTTTATTTTCGGCTATTTCTTTTTCGGTAACGGAAACAGCCTTTTCAAGCCTTTCAAATTCAGCTTGAATTTTATCTTTTGATATTTTACGAACAGGTATAAAAAACTCATCCTCTTCCAAAAGAAAAACTTTACCGATTGTAACACCGGAAGAAGCTGCAATACCTTTTAAAATTATCTCATTTTCCATAATTATATCTCTTCGCCGAAACCTTCATTAAAAACTTTTTCAATGCCTTCCAAAGCCTGCTGTTCATCTGCACCATCGGTCTGTAAAAGCAATTCCGTTCCACAGGATGCTGCAAGCATTAAAATTCCCATAATACTTTTTGCATCTACTTTATATTCATCTTTTATTATAGTAATATTAGACGAATATTTCATTGCAGTTTGAACAAGAAGTGAGGCCGGTCTTGCATGTAAGCCCAATTTGTTTACGATTTTAATTTTCTTTTCTTTCATCATAACCCCAAATATGCAAATATAAAACTAAATATCAATGCACAATAAAATAATATTACCGGTTTAGTATTACCGAACAAAAAAGTAATTAATAATATTAAACCGAACACAACCGCTTCAGGCATATCATAATTTATAAAAGATATTAAAGTAGTAGGTCCAAAACCGAATGAAAAAACATAAAAAAACAATGCTGCCGCTATAATAAACAAACCTATACTTCTAAAAACATCTCCTATAAAAGATATTTCCATCTTTGATATCAATTCTATCATTTTTTCATTTAAACTAAAACTGACATATAATACCCAATATCTGAAAGCTAAATGAACTATATTGTATAAAACAATGAACCAAACAGGCACTATCCATAAATAATTGATATCAAAAATATTTATTAACAGTATACTTAAAAATATTGCAACAAAAGAAACAAAAGGCCGCCAAGTTCCCCAAAAGAATGAATCGCCTATTGCTGCAACAGGACCTGCCATCATAGATTTTATAACTTCCGGTTTTACCGAAACGGATTTCCCTTCAGCTATATTTTGTTCTGCCGTTACAACCATAGCAATAATAACACTTGCCATATACGGATTTGTATTAAAAAAACCTATGTGCCTTAAAAGAACCTGTTTTCTCTTTTCTTTATCTTTATATAAACCTGCAATAACAGGATATATGATATATAAAAAGCCTATATTTTGTAATCTTTCAAAATTCCATAATGCCTGCAGAAAAAAACTTCTGAAAAATAATCCGCTTACAATATTTTTTTTCATTTTTTTATAAAAGGTATTTTCATATTTTTAAAATTATTCAAAACCATACCAAACCCGAAAACAGGCAAATAATACCATGCTTTTTTTAATGCCAAAATAATGTAAACGGGAATATCCGTTGCAAATACTTTTTTTATTATCAAACTTCCGAGTAAGAGAAACAAAAAATACATTAAAGCCGTTCTCATAATAAAAACAAACAAACCTAAAAACAAACCTTTCGAAATTCTGTTTTCTTTTCCCGTTTCAATACCTTTTTCTACCCAATGCATAATTTTCGTGTTAAACAACCGTCCGGCAAAATCGACTTCTTTATAAATGTATGCAAAAGGGACTGCAAGTGCCAATGCAAAAACGGCAACTTCCTGACTACCTTGAAATAAAACCGTTGACCAAACAACAGCCAGTATTGTCATAAAAGTTAAATCAACCGGAACGGCACAACCTAACGGTATTGCATTTACCCAAATCATTTCAACAATCATTCCAAGCCAAAGACCTGTATGAATATCACCCAATAAAAAGCCGAAAAAAGGACCGCAAAAAATCGGTCTTGATATCATAAACTGCCCAAACATAGTTATATCTGAGCTGAAAACCGCAGCTAAAAAAGATAATGCAATATAATGTGTTACCATCTATTTTTTATCTGTTTCAATTGTTGCTTTTATTATAAATTTAAAACTTTCCGTCGGTTCTAAAATAAAATCATATACATTAAATAAAGTTGTTCCCTGATATGTTTTTTCATATCCGTTTTCAGAATTTGAAACAGTTTCTATAGGTGCAGTCCAAAAATCGCACTTAACCGAACTTTCAACATTAACAGTCATTTTTAAATTTTCGTCTTTTCTGACCCAATTGTTTACCTGATTAACTTGAATGGAATCAACATCTTTTTTCTCGGAAAATTCAAAAACTTGTTCAACGGCAAATTTTAAATTAAGCTGTTGTTTTGATAAATTTGTAATTTTGTAATTTACTTCATAACCGCACTGTTTTAAAGGAATAACTATCTTTGTTATTTTTATTTTATATTCTATACCGTCACACCAAATACTGCCTATTCTTTGGAGTTCAAGCTCGTTTGCTCTAACAACAGGTTTATATTCACCTAAAACAAAGTCTCCTATATCTTTAAAAGTAACCGGATATAAATTTTCGTAAGAAGTATCTTTACTTAAAAAATGATCTGCCAAAGATGATTTTCTTGACCAGTCATATACAAGTGCTTTTTCAAGCCCTGTTTCTTTTACTTTTACGGCATCGGAATGTATTGTTCCGAACTGGTTAGGGTCGGCAATATTATTATTTTCAATTGCCTCTTTTAATTTTTTATGGTATCCCTCGTACCTTCTTGTAAGAACATTTGACAAATTATAATTTTTCTTTAAAATATCAAATTCAAAAATTGTTCCACCGGACATATAATTTATGTAAATATTTTGATTTTTTCCTTCATATAAAACTTCGTTTAAACCGTCACAGTCAAAATCGGTAAATTCCCATTTTTGTTTAGGCGAACAAATATCATTGTAAATATTTTCCGC
>Ga0310690_10009114_pt1 | contig 12485 bp, 27 predicted proteins | sample AusTroGonzalo_MG_2_FD_207661 | JGI IMG/M metagenome (GOLD analysis project Ga0310690, IMG submission 207661) | Bovine rumen microbial communities from tropical cattle in Woodstock, Queensland, Australia - Gonzalo_04 (v2) (version 2) | ecosystem: Host-associated > Mammals > Digestive system >...
GACGGTCGACTATCTCTACATCGAGGGGACGGCGAAGAGCATCGTGAAGAACAACATGCGCGGGATATTCCACCTCGCTGAGCCACGCGACTTCATCAACGAGAACGCGCTCGACATGACAGCGGAACTGTTCGTCGCGAAACTCGGAGCGGAAATCTCCGTGTTCGCTGCGCTCTACTACTTCGCTGCATACCTCACCGAGTACAAGTCCACCTACGGGAAGTTCGACATGCAGGACATACTGCGACAGTGCCGGCGCTCCTTCCTTCCCGACTGGAGGGCGAAGGTCGTAAGGATGGAAAACCGCGAGCATGACGAGGAAGACAACGACGAGCCGAAGGGACACGAGGCTATGCTCAACTATGTCCGCAGGGCATACATCGACAAGGGCATCGACCCGCGCTCATCGTCCCTGTACCAACTGGGATTTCTCAGCGACACCGACATCACCACCATCACCACGAAATAGCCCCCATGCCCTATCAACGTAAAACCCCAGGCACCTACTACGATGCCGCCTCCGGCATGCTCTATGACATCCGCAACGGAACACGCTGCCGCCACTGGTCACGGCAGATGATTGACGACCTGCGGCGTCTCTTCCCTACGACGTTCAACAACGAACTGGCCGGTATCCTCGGAGTCTCCCCGCGCACGATGATACGCAAGGCGCGTGAACTGGGACTGGAGAAAGACCCGCAATGGCTCGCCGGTGTATGGGAACAGCGACGCCACTGGGCGCACATGTCATCACGCCGAAAGGGGTATCCCGGTGCATGGCGCAAGGGCGAGCACGCCAACCGCGACACGGAATTCAAGCCCGGCGTAAGGCACACCCCTGAGCAGCGTGCCAAGCAGTCGGCAGGCCTGCGCGAGTGGTACCGCACGCACCCCAAGGCGGCAAGCGCCAAGGCCCTCAAGGCCTGGGAGACACGCAGGGCAAAACAGAACAGTACAGTATGCAGCGATGCCATCGCCACGAAATAAAACAACACAATGAAACGAAACGTAGCAATAGTACATTACAACACACCGGAGTTGACCGAGGCCGCAATCCTCTCGCTCCGGAAACACTCAGGCGAAGACTACCAGGTATATGTCTTCGACAATTCCGACGCACGCCCCTTCGTCAAACCCATGCCCGGCGTTACTGTCATCGACAACACCCGTGCCCAGCACATCGACTTCGCCAAGGAGTTAGAGAAATACCCCAACCGGTCGTTCAAACAGGGCTGCGTGCGTGGCGGTGAGTTCGGGTCGGCAAAACACATGATGTCGGTGCAGTACCTGATGGACAACGTCCTCAAGGATGGCTTCCTGCTTCTCGACTCCGACATCCTCATCCGTGCCGACATCGACTTCATGTTCATGCCAGATGAGTTTGCCTGCGGACACGTCCAGACTTGGCAGCGCTCCAACAACCCTGCGCATATCGACCGCCTGGTGCCCATGCTCCTCTGGATAAACACACCGCTGTGTAAGGCTGCCGGCATACGGTTCTTCGACCCGAAGCGCTCCTTCGCACTGCAAGGTGGACCATACAACAACCCGGCAAACTGGTACGACACGGGCGCCTCGTTCCTGGAGGACATCCGCAAGAACAAACCGGAAACCCACGGCAAGCGCATCGACATACGCCCGTTGATGCACCACTACCAGGCCGGCTCCTGGCACCGCAACAACCTCGACGCACAGATCAAGTGGCTCGACAAATATGCCGACCTCTGGAAACCCAGCGAAGGATACGTCCTCGGTGGGGGAGAGGTGAAGCCGCCGAAACAACAGGACGCACGCATCTTTATCTGCACCCACAAGGACTTCAGACGCCCGGTCACCGACCCTGTATACGAGGTGGTAGATGGGCGTGATGGTGGCGATACCCTCTACGGCGTGCCCGGCTCGTTCTTCTCCGAACTGCTCATGATGCACCGTGTCGCACAGCGCGATGACCTGCCCTCAATCGTCGGCTTCTGCGGCTACCGGAAATACTTCGCCTGGATGGACATGGTGCCCGACATGGCATCCGTCATCCGCTCACATGGCTGCTGCGTGTCGGAAAACATCGACCTGAAACGTCCCATGCGGAAACACTATGCAGCCTGCTGCAATGTCGAAGACCTGGACATCGCCACCGGCATCATCGAGAAGCAACACCCGCTCTTTGCCCCGGCATGGCACCGCGCCCTGGAGTCACAGTACCTCCACCCCTGCTCCATGTTCATCATGCCGGCCGATGACTTCCGGCGCATGACGGCGCTCATCATGTCCATCGTGTTCGGATACCTGCAGCACATCGGTGGCGATATCGACAGGCGGATACAGGCAAACCCCAGGGCCTACCACATCCCACGCTCCACCATCGCCTACCAGCGCCGTGTCGGCGGACAACTCTGCGAGCGCATCGTCTCCGCATGGATAGACTGGCAATTCCCGGACGCCGAACAAATGCCCATCCGTATACTCAGGTAGGCGAAGAAAATGAAAACAATTCAACAAAATGAAATCTATGAAAGCGAGTGACCAAAAGTGTTGCATCTGCGGAAAGCAAGCGGTGGCTTTCTGGCCTGTTTGCGACCCGGACATCCCCAGCCATCCCTATTGCCGCAAGTGTCTTGATAAGGCAAAGATGGAACTAATGATTAAGTTAAGTGAAATTGACAAGAAATGGAAGGAAAAGAAATGACATTAGATGAATTATTAAATGTTTGTTACAAAGAACATGAAGAAGACAGTCAGTTAATCTCTGCATCTATTGTTGTAAGGGATAAGAACTCTGGTGATATTAGGGTTTATAACTCCAATCAATATGGTGGTGTTGATGAATATTACGACTATCAAGTATAATATTAAAGAACTATGACAAAGATTTGCACAACAATTGAACAATCCAAAAAACTCATAGAGTTGGGGATTGATGTAAACACTGCTGATATGTATTATCAGTACGTATTACCAAAATCAGATAAGATAGAATATAATCCAAAAGTTGGAAATCCTGCTGAATCATTAAAATGGTATAATAAAGGATATACACATTTTGGCAAAGAATCTTTGACGGTTGAAGAATATTGTGTTCCTGCTTGGAGTCTTGTTGCTTTACTGAATCTCATATCTACTCTTTGTGTATTACAATTTAAAGGAGATAAATATCATGATAATCCTCTTGATGCAGTATTTGAAGTGGTAGTTTGGTTAAAAGAAAATGGGAAAATATGACACAAGACCAAGCATTCCAAGCAGCCGAGAAACTACTGATGCACATCTATGATGGTAACTTTGAACTTGTGGCAAGGATATGCACTGCATCTGCTGACAAGGATACTGACTACCTTTGGTCAGCACTTGATGAGGTGATTAAGTTTATTAACGAAATAAAGGAAGGATTAAAATCATGATAGGAGCAATAGTATTTCTGATACTTGGAGTAATGCTTATCATTATTGGCTATTTGAATGATTTGAGCATGGTTGCTGCTGTAGGCGGATTAACAGTTGGAATTGCACTATTTGGCATCCATGAATCAGTCCACAAAAAGCCTACAGCAATGGACGTATATCAAGGCAAGACAACCCTTGAGATAACCTACAAGGATGGTATGCCTATTGACAGTGTAGTAGTATTTAAAGACAAGTGATATGAAGGAACTACTTGACTTACTCAAACAGCAGCCAAAAGAAATCCTTTTATGGATAGTCCTTGAATTGATGAAGGACGGGGCATTATCTTTTACTGATATTGCTGAAACTCATGTTAAGTACCTTGAAATGCTTAGGAAAGGAGAGACTGAGAAACTTATGCACATCAGAAGCAAGGTGATTGCACTTTGGACTGGTACTAAAAAGGATTTACCTAAGTCACTTGTCAGCATTATCCAAGAGGGTAAAGACCAAGGATGGGTGAATATCAGCCAAGAGCAGATAAACAACTCTAAGTGGAACAAATAATATGAAGGAATTTGAAGAAATGAACAAATATGTTGGAGAATGACAAGGACATCAATGTTAATTCTGTTGATGAACTTGTAAGTAAAGCAACCAAATACATGGAGGAACAACAATGACAAGAGCAGATAGGAAGCAAGAGATTTGTGCAAAGTGTTGGGTAAGCCCTTGTGCATTTAAGGAAAGAGACATGGAAGATAGATGTGTTGACCTTGCGGCTGTCATGGATGGCTATGATGTTGGGCAAGAAGATATGCTTGACAAGGCTTGCCAATGGCTTGCCAACAATGCTGCTGGATATGTGTGCTATGAAGGGTTGGATGAGAATGGCTATGACATCTCTACTTTTGATGGAGAAAAATTAGTCAAAGACTTTAGAAAAGCAATGGAGGAACAACAATGAAAGTACCACGCTGCACCAAATGCAAGCACTTCCATAAGACCCGTGCCAAGACAAGAATCTATGACCACGGGCAGGGATTCTCAATGGTTGCACCTTCTCTTGTTGATACTCTTGGAACTTATCTCTGCCATCGTAGATGGTGGAACGTGACCACCCTCAAGGAAATCAAAGAGGGGGATGTGTGTGATGAATTTGAATTTAAAACAAAGAAACAATGAGAAAGATAAATATCAATAACCCTGACGAACTGAAAAAGTTCAAGTTGGAAACAACTGGCTTTGTTTCGTCTTATGGCTTCCCATATAGGCTTGACGACCTAACGGAAAAAGGTGCCAACTACACCATTTTCTGCCCTCTCAGATGGAAATCTGCATTTTCACCAGCAAAACTAAATAAACTACTTCGTGAAGATGTGGATGCAGATAGAATCACAGTTGAATATATTGACTTTGTTAGAGAAGAACAAGAAGTTAAAGAAGAGCAAATATACAACAAAGAAGATTATAGAATTGAAATTTCCTTTACAAAAGAAGAAGACATGTACTGGAAGTTTTATCGAAAAGGAGTAGGTGCTTTTTGTACTAAAGGTGAAAGAGACTTAGTTAGAAGTGCTTGTAAAGAATTGTTGGAACGCTTAAATAAACAAAAATGATGATAATTAAAGTCCTTATATTACTTGGAGTAGCGTTTTGCTCTTACTCAATAGGATTTCTTCGTGGAGCGTATAAGACTGGTGATAAATACATGAAGAGTTATATCACATTTAGAAAAAATATGGGTGTAGATATTGAAACCATTTCAAAGGAAACTATGGAAATAATACAAATTACAAAGAAAAATGAAAGCAAAAATTGACTTATATAAATTTGTACGTTCCTTAATGGAAAGGTACTATGAGAAAATCCACATTGACCCTACTACTACAAAGTGCTGGCTTGATAGTGTACTTGAAGACCAAGGCTTGGAGTATAAGGACGGGGAGATTGTGGAGATAGAACAAGAGCCAAAATGGGTGAAAGCAGAAAGAGAGGCTATACAAGAGTATTTAGAACAAGCAAAGAAGTTCAACAAGGAAAGACTGATGGAGATTGCAAAGCCAGAAACTCCCGAAGAAAAAGCCGAGGCAGAGGAAAGAGCCATTGTCCACCGCCTTGACCGCATCATCGAACTGCTGGAAAGACCAATACTTATGCCGTACTCGCAGCCTGTGCAACCGCTGCAACCATACTACTACGGCACAACGGCAAGTACGGAAGGAGGCGAGGAATGAAAAGCGAAAACGACTACTCCCCGTTCCTTTTCTTTATCATGCTATTTGTAATGGTTGCTGCGTTGGAACAATGTTCCATCAGCCATGAACTTGAAGATATAAGATACGAACTACACTTAATGAATTGGAATAAATGACCGACAAGAATATAACAAACAAGAATGTTTCCGAAACCGATTTCGGAAAGAAATCATGCGACACTTGCTTGTTTTACGTTGACTCAATGCCACATTTGGTAATCTGCATTGCTGGCAAACGTATCAAGGAATACACGGAAATAAAAATGAACTGCAAGAAATGGGTGGAGAATACCACCGAAAATGCAGAACGTGAACTAAAGAAAATAAAACTATGACATACGAAGAATCCGTCCACCATACCAACATCGTTATCCTACGGAATCTCATCAAGACCTACGGAATCAACAGGTCGCTGGGAAATGTATTACAAAACGAAGAATCAATTTTGAAAACAATCAAAAAGCAAGATGGAAATAAAGTTATATAGAAGGGGTCTTGACACACCTTTCATTGTCATCCATAGAAATCTATGCTATTGTTCAGGACATGAATGCGGAGCAACAAAGGAGCGCACCACTGGCTACACTTTCTATTTTGGGAAATATGCCATTGACATCAGTTATAGCAAGCCGAAGAATTGTAATGCACCATTTTAACGAATATCGACAATGACCGAGGAACAATACCAACATAGGCGCCACGTTATCATGCAGCGCATCTACCGGCATGAAGACAAGTTCGCCAACGGCTCGCCGAAGTACCCCAGGTGCCTGAGGGCCGATATCCAGGAACTGCAGAAACTTGAAGAGGAATGGAAAAACGAAAGGAGTCGCACATGCTCACAGTAAGAGACATCCCCGACACGATGCTCGCACAGATACGCGAGACATTTGACCGTGACCCCAAGGTATGCTGGCTGCGCACGCAACAGGCGCTAATGCAGCGCAACGGGAGATACATTGAGGCGATGAAACTGGCAAAGGATATCGACACCATCTACGCCCATGTGGTGCAGACTTTCATCGACGATGCCGAGAAGGCCACCAGCAACATCCATCTCGATGAGACAGGCATGCCGGAGGCCGATATCGAAAGCCTCCTGGAGTGCGTCGTAACGCTCTTCATGGCCTGCGACATCATCGACACGGCGATCATCGATGCCAACGACATCATCAAGCGCACCGACCGGGACCTGCACTTTGAGATGTTCGACGACCTGTTGCGCCTGGCGAAGATGGCAAGGGAGAAACTGCAGTTCCTCCAGAACAATTCCGGCTACGCCAAAGACGTCGTCTGGGCCGACAAGTGCGATAACATGTACGAGTTACTGCGCAATAAGGCACGCTCCATCATCCGGAAACGAAAGACCGACCCCAACTGGGGGAAGTAGTCACACGCCGAAATACTTCCTGATGTTGAATTTCTTGTCATCGTCACACAGTTTGTCGAGTGCCAGGTCGTACACCATCTCGAAGATATTGTCTCCGTCGATGTACTTCTCCAGGGTGTCCTTGCTGTCCGACATCACCATGTTCATCGTCGCCCAAAGGGCACAGCGGTTGTAGTTCGGCGCGCCCTCCAAAGCATGACCGTGCTGTTCCATTGCGCTTTGCCACTGCTCCCTCGACCACGGGGCCTTGGGCACCATGCCGGCAACGATGGCCTCCGCCTCCCTTGGGGTTAGGTAGTTGTCCCATTTGATGCACTCCAGGCGCTCGATGTATTCCGCTGCCCTCGACGGGTTCGTCTGAATCATCTCGTCCATCATCGACGTCATCACCCTGCCGAAGGCCTTCATGTATGCCGGTTCCCTGCTCGCTGCCATGTAGTCGTACAGTTCGGTGTATTTTCGTTTCAGGTCTTCCATAATTATATTTGTTTATGTTATACTGATAAAGAAAAGTGGCAGTGTTGGCTGCCACCTTCCTTGCGTCACGCACCTGTGGTTGGGGTGGTCTTGCTTGCATTGACGGCATTGAGAATCCTCTGCTCGCTGAGTTGGCTTTGCAGTGAGTTGATGATACCCTGCTGCTCCTGGCCCCAGTGGTTGTTGAGGGTGTCGATAATCTTCTGGGTGTTGGCAAGGTCGTTCTTCTCGATGTCGCATCCCATCATCTGGATTTGGTGACCGATGGAGGTGAATCCGTTTTGGATGGTGTTGGTGATGGCCTGGCTCTGCTGCAGGATGGTGTTGGTCTGCTGACAGGTGCTCAACTGGTTCTGGTAACCTTGAGAGAGAATGGAAGACTTGATGTCGCAGCAGTTCTGCTGCATGTTGCCGGCCATTACATTGACGGCAGTGGCAATCTTGTCAGTAGATACATTGAGCATACCGGCCAGTTGGTTGATGGCAGCGGTGTTGCCCGCGATAGCCTGCATGGTCAGGTCACTGTTGTGGTTGTCCTGAATCATGTCGCTGAGGTTCTGGATAGCAGCGGCATTGTTTGCAGCCTGCACGTCTCCTGCAGCCACTCCTGCCCTGTTACCTCCGAAGCCGAAGCCATTGCCGCCGTTGAACCATGCCAGCCAGATTAAATACATAACATCGTGTTGCAAATGCATCGTTTCCATGCACTCTCTTCATGTTACCATGAAGTTCAGACTATATCATCATCCAGTAAAACTGGAGCCTCGCACTTCGCCGTCACTTGATGGCTACTCTACTCGCTTCTTCAGTCCTTAAAGACCTATGCTTTCGATAGTCGTTGAGCCTTCCCCATTAGTGTATCACTACACCAATCTCAGGGCTTGGTTGCTGATTGTCCTCTATAATAGGATTCCTCCAATAATTCAGGATGTCCCAGCAGTTCACGAGGTTTTAAACCCGCCTATTTATTTTAACGGGTTGTTCCACATTCCGTTAGCGCCGTTGTTGCCTGCCATCGCAGCAAAATCGGCATAAGATAAGTTGTTGTCCATAGTTTAATTTTTGTGGGTGAATAAATATTATTGTCACCACAAATTTAGGGAAAACAAAAGCAGGAAAAGAATGATTCCGGCAATAGGCGAGTTCATGTTTTGAACTCCTTTGAGAGTCTTTTGACGATGCGCTTGATGGAACTTTCGGAGGTGTGGTACTTCTGGGAGAGATAACACAGGATATAGTCCACTTTTTCGCCTTCTCCGCGCATTTTCATGTACTCTTCGTAGAGTTCTATGTTCTTGTAGTCGTCCCTCTTCAGGTCAAAGTCTGACATGAGTTTGAGGATTTCACGCACCAGTTTCAAAAATTCCACGGCTTTCATTGGCAAATGTCGAATTAAATTTGTAACTTTGCCCTGTACCACCTACTTGACAATGAAGCCATACGATTAGGGACCAGGGACTATTCCCCCGACGCCCTGACCGTATGGCAGTGTTATAATATGTAGGTGGTACTCGTATTATAAAGTCGGGGGATTTTTCGTGCCCCTTTCAAAACCGCCCTGTCTTCGCAGACAAGGCGGTGGGAAATAATAAATACAATCAAATAACCTTAAACAATCGTGCTATAAACCTAAACAATTCTTATGAAAAACTACTTATTCCTATTTGGTCCTTGACTTTAAAACCAGTATGCAGACTGCTGCTATTACCAGCAGGAAGATTCCTTTCTGCCACCACGGGATGAGGGTCTTCACCTTCACCGTCTCCTTCTCCTTTGAGTTGTGTATGGCATTCAGTATGGAGTCAACGGCACTCCGGTATGAAGATGTGCTGTCAACTACATAGACATACCGGTAGTGGTCGTTGACGGTGTTTACTCTTATGGTGTCCTTTTTTCCAGTGGAGTCCTGTTGGATGGTTATCTCCCTGACTATTGTTTCCCGGATGGTGTCGGTGCGCACCTGGTAGATGACATCCCGGATGGTGTCGGTGTGGTGGGTTGTGAGAGTGTCGTGTATGGTCACATACTCTGTCACCGTCTTCGTGGTGGTACACGATGACAGCAGCAGCAATAGGTAGATGACTACTGCCGCGATTACTGCCATGCCGGTTTCCTGTTGTCTGGTCATGTCTCTTCCTCTTCGTTGTTTCTCCTTTCTGCTGTACGGATGGCATCCACGATTTCCTGTTTCGTCCGGCTCTCAAAGTCGCCGAGTTTCGTCTTGAAGTAGATGCTTACACCAAAGATACCACCGGCATAGGTGAGCGCTTGAGCGACATACCAGAGCACGCCGTCGGAGATATTTCCGTCATTTCGGAAGAACGACATGAAGGCGAGAATGATGCCCGAGACAATCATCGCTATCGCCGATGAATACTGAATCCAGTCTTTTGTAGTCATGCTACCTTGTATTTTCTTGTTACGATATAATCAACATCCTCTCCGAGTTTCCATGCCGGGAGGAAGTATTTCTTCATCAACATCTCCCATGCCTTCCTGGAGTTGGTGACGCATCCCTTGACGGTATTGAAACCCACGATGACACACCCCGCGGAGGAGTTGGCATTCGCACCGCAATGTATGAGGATTCCGTCGAAGCCGGGTACATCCAACAGTCTTGGCATCCGTCCCTTGCAGAAGTTCTTGTAATACTCCATCTTGGCGAACTTCGGCGAGATGATATTCATCGTCAACTTGTACTTCCCGGTGGGGATTGCCGTCTGCCGGTATACTTTCCTCCGCTTGATTTCCGCGAGAGGCATGGATTGGTCGAGACCTCGGTCGGTGTCCTCCACGATGTCGCACTGCCATTCACCGTTGACATACAACTTCGATATGCTGTATGTAGGGCAGTTGTAGATTCTGACATGCTCAATCTTCATAATCTTCGATGCTTAGGGGTTCGATTTCGATAATTTCATCGTCTTCCATGGTTTTTTCTTTTTGGGCTTGATGGGCTATATAGGCATTATGGGCAATTTTGGCGATGGTTATAACTTCTCTTTTCCGAGGATGACGTTGATTTCTTTGTTGATGTCTTCACGGTCCACTTTTCCGTCGGAATTGATGTCGGCGGCACGGTCGTACTCCCCGGCATTTGCTGTGTTGATCATCTTGGTGACGTCGCTCATGTTGATACGCCCGTCTCCATTGACATCTCCGAGCAAATGTGGAGTGAGCCCTACGATGGCGTTTTTCCGCGAAGTAAAATCCTTGCCGTCGGGTGTCAGCGCAGTGAGGGCAAACCACCCATCACCGCTGCCGTTGTACCCCCAGTTGAAGTGGAAGAGGTCGTCTGTCGAGCGGTAGCCGTCGCAGATGAATGCGTGGCATCCGCTCTCGTCGCTCTGGCCACACATCACTACCGGATGGCCTTTTTGTAATTCGGCGATGACCTCTGCCTTGAATTTAGCGGCTGTCATATACCGTGCCTCCAGACGCTTGGCATCTCCCATGCCGAAGTAGTCTTTCAGCACCGGTGCAGCCTTGGCCATCCTGGCTGCCGACTTATATGGCGTGTAGTCCATTTGGAGTGCCGCGCTCACATACTGGCAAAACAGCGCCACGGCTTTCTTCCCCTTCGTTGTGGTGGGTGGTTCGTCTGACATGTTTTCCCAGTCGAACATTTCCACTGACGGCAAGGCAGCTACGGCGTATTTGTTGGTAGCGGTGGTGTAGGCCTTGGTTGGTGGGCACCCTCTTTTCACACCTTTCTTATACCAGTAGTAGAGCACCTGAGCGATGGCCGTTGCCAGGCAGCCGACATAGCAGTAGTAGGTTTTGCCGTTTAAGGGATACTTCAGATTGTTCCAGAACGGTGCTTTTTGTCCCCACATGATGCCGTCCATCAGCGGCTCGATGGTGATGACTTCCTTGGCTGCAGCCGGTGCCTTTGCCATCACCTTTTCCGCTGACCCAGCCATCTTCTGCTCATTGGTGTACTCTTTGAGCCACCACTTGAGCGCAGGGGGAGTAACCTTGCCAATTGTGTATTCGGCAAGTTTCTCCCCATTAGGGGAAAGGACGCGAATGGGTTGTTGGCCTGATATTTTCATGTCTATTTGTTTATATCGTTTTTATTCCGTACTTTTGCCGCATGGACATTTCATTCGACCTTAAACACCCTAAGAAGTATTTCCTTGTCACCGCCCATCTTGCTGACGGGAAGGAAGCCTCTGCCATCTGCCACTCCTGGACTCCGAAGGGTGCAGTGCACACCGTTTACCCAACTCGTTCTTTCCAAAGGCTCATTGGCGACAGGGAGGTCATCGACATCAAGGTGGAAGTACTTGAAGAATTCGAGAGCATCCAAAAGGATGACTTCTGTGTTCAGACCTCTCAGGATGGTTTGTCCTGGATTATCACCAACATCTCCGACGGTATCGTCTACAAGATGCCCAAACAGCCCGATGGACTTGATATTTCTCTCGCAGAACTGGCGTATCTTGACTACAAGCCAGTGACCGACAAGGAGTTGTTCAACCTCTACAAGCGCAAACTCTACATCTGGATTGCCAAATATGGCAGGGAGATGCTTAGTGGGACACTGTCATAAATCAAGCAGATAATCACTGTCATATTCACCATAGCTGCCGATGTTGGTGGCTTTTCCGTAATCTCCCTGGAAATGCACTTTCAGGTAGAGGTTGTGACCACCGATACTTTCGCCCGTCTGCGCATCTATCATTTTCTTTATGTTTACATCAATGTATCCATTGGCTCTATCTTCGTCATCAAGTGCAATGACGGCGTATCTTGTGCCATCGTTCTCGCTGACCGTGATGGACATTGCCTTGCCGTCGGTAGCCCATGTAATGTGTTGGATGCCGTTGTCACTTGTCGCTGACACATCGCACTGCAACATCTCCCATTCGGTATATTCGGAGTAATTGCCATTACCATCGGACATCCTCGCCTTGTACTTTCCCGCCTCAAGGCGAGGATGTCCGATGGTAATGGCAATTACTCCGAATATACCGAATGG
>Ga0310690_10009115_pt1 | contig 12485 bp, 10 predicted proteins | sample AusTroGonzalo_MG_2_FD_207661 | JGI IMG/M metagenome (GOLD analysis project Ga0310690, IMG submission 207661) | Bovine rumen microbial communities from tropical cattle in Woodstock, Queensland, Australia - Gonzalo_04 (v2) (version 2) | ecosystem: Host-associated > Mammals > Digestive system >...
AAAAGGAACTGAAGAGTTCTATATTGCCGACGAGAACAATAATTATACAGTTGAAATTCCTATAAAAAATGTTGTCCGTAATTACTGGACAGATGGAACCGGCCATCAGAATTGTGAAAATCGTTTTTATTTCGACTACTGGCTTTATGATAAGGCTGGTAATTGTCAAAACGAAATAGATTGCTCTGACATTTCTGTTGGAAATATGGCTGCTGTTAAGACTTATACAGCAGATTCTTCAAATAATACCTGGACTCTCGAGTCTGAGCCTTATTCGACAATGCTGGCTTATCCAGAATCTTTTACTTTTTATAAATTGGAAGGTGATGATAAGACAGGTTATGAATGGGAGTTTTTGGATACTAAAAATGTAGCAGCTAACTATGCTATTATTAATGAAGGATATAAATATAATGTAGAATTTACTGCCGATGACAGTGCTGCTACAGAAGAAAATTATCTCAAATTGCCGGAAGACTCTTATATAAAAGTGTATGGCAATTTTGGAGACTGGTATACTGTGCCTTCATATTTCTATACAGGTGGAAAAAGCTATGAAAAAGGCGATATTGTCCAGACACACACAAATAAATCTGTCCTTGTGCAATCTACTAAGCCTGCCTTTGTTCATACTGTTGTAACAACCGCTCCGTATTCAGAATGCGCAAACTGGGAAGCATCAGACTGGGAATTCTACAACGAATACATCGGTTACGAAATTATGGATTTTTCTACTTATGCAATACAGCAGGAATATATTATTCCGGTAGATCAGATAGATCAGGATCGCCGTTTTGCTGTAGTAGTTCATTTTGCAAGTGGAAAAGTTGCAGTAAGTCAGGTATTCCAGAAGTAATTCTTTTAAAACTGGATTTTGTTAAACATTGCATTTTCTTTTCAGAACGATTAAAATAAAACCATGATTTTATCTAGTCGTGTTCAAAAATTAAGTCCTTATGTGCCGGGAGAGCAGCCTAAGGACAGAGATTATATTAAGCTCAATGCAAATGAGAATCCGTATCCGCCGAGTCCTTCTGTAATAAAGTCAGTACTCGATTTTATCCAGAATCATCCGGAAAAGCTTGCACTTTATCCAGATCCTGATTCTTTAGAGCTTCATGCTGCAATTGCAGATATGCTCAATGTAAGCGGCGGTGTTCTTTGCCGTACAAAAATTTCTGAAGATGGAAAGGCCCTGGAGCCTGATGAACGAGACAGAATCCCGTTTAAAGTTACTCCCGAAATGATTTATACAGGTAATGGCAGCGACGAAGTTCTTTCCATGGTGTTCTATGCGTTTTTTGATTCTTCAAAGCGTTTTGTAATGCCTCAGTTTACTTACAGTTTTTATCCTGTTTATGCAGGCTATTATGATATTCCAATGGACCAGGTGCCTCTTAAAGAAGACTGGTCTCTTGATATTGATGAAATTTTAGCTCGTGCTGACAAAAACAACAGCGGTATTATTTTTGCAAATCCGAACGCACCTACAGGACTTGGACTTACAAGGGAACAGGTGCGTGCCATGCTTAAGAAAGCTTCATCAGATGAAATCTTTATTGTAGACGAAGCCTATGTAGATTTTGGAGGAGAGTCGTGCATTCCGCTTTTGGCAGAGTTTAATAATCTTGTGATTGTACGAACTTTTTCTAAAAGTCTTTGCGGGGCAGGACAGCGACTCGGTTATATTGTTTCTAATCCGGAGCTTGTAAATATCATTACGACTGTAAAAAACTGCGTAAATCATTTCCCGATCGATGCAGTTGCACAGGTGAGTGGTAAAGCAGCATGCCGTGATGTTGCATATTATTCTGCTGCTGCTAAAAATGTTGCCCGTGAGCGTGATGATTTTTATAACTTTTTGAGCAGTAAAGGGTTTTATGTATTGAAGAGCCAGACAAACTTTTTGTTTGCAAAGCATCCGTCAATCGATGGGGCAGAGCTTTACAAGCGCATAAAAGAGCAGGGTATCTTGATAAGACACTTCAGCACACCGGGTATCGAACAGTTTGTACGAATTACTGTCGGAACACCTGAACAGATGGGAGCCCTTAAAAAGGCATTTGAAAAAGTTTTGGAGGAAGTAAAATGAAATTATTAGTAATAAGCGATCTGCACGCACACAACGACGTGCTAGATAAAATGGATGATATTTTTGCTCAGGCAGATGCCGTACTTTTTGGCGGTGACTTTGCAGAATGCTTTAAGCCCGAAACAGGAGAGGCTGCATTAGCAAAACTCTGCTCAAAGCACGAAACAATTTTTGCTGTTCTTGGAAACTGTGATAACGAAGTTTTCCTGGAAGATCTTGAAGAAAAAGATGTTTGTGTAGAAAAGGCGCTTGTATTCCACGAAGGTCTTGCTTTTGCAGGCTCTGGCGGCGGAACAAAATTTACAGGCAAAACAGAGTTTGAACGTACAGAAGAAGAATGCCTTTCTGATTTTGACATCATTAATAATTCAATTGATCAGAACGGTGACAAATCACTTTGGAAAAATCTGATTTTGATAAGCCACAATCCTCCAATCTGCGACAAGCTCGATTCTTTTGACGGGGAGCATCACGCAGGAAGTCAGATGTTCACAGATTTTATTAAAGAAAATCAACCGCTTGCAGTTATCTGCGGACACATTCACGAAGGAACTGGAAGTGCAAAAATCGGTGATACTGTTGTAATAAATCCGGGAAGTCTTGGAGAAAAAGAAACATATTTCTGGCTCGAAGTAGAAAAGGATTCAAGCGGAAACTGGAAGGTTTCAAAAGTAGAGGAGTGTAAGCTTTAATATGAAAAAATCAATTCTTGCAGTTATTTTGGGAATATCATTTGTATTGTCGGTATATGCTCAGGACGAAAGCGCTTCTAAAAAATTCAGCGGAGTGACTTTTGTTTCATTCAAAACTCATCTTACCTATAATATTGGCGAAGACACAGCTTCATATCCTTCTGCAAGAACCTTAAAGCCTTTTGCTATTAACAAATACGAAACCTGCTACAATCTGTGGTATCAGACAAGAATTAAGGCAGAAAAAATCGGGTACTATTTTGTGAATCCGGGACAGGGCGGTTCAAACGGAAAACGTGGTGCTGAACCAACCGAAGAAAACAGATATCAGCCTGTAACAAATATTTCCTGGTACGAAGCAATTGTCTGGTGCAATGCTTTGAGCGAAATTAAAGGAAAAACTCCCTGCTATACTTATAACGGAATTGTATTAAAGGATTCTTCAGATACTGCAGCCTGCGATTTGTGTACCTGCAACTGGAATGCAGACGGCTACAGACTTCCAAGTGAAGCTGAATGGGAATTTGCAGCCCGCAGAACAAAGAGCGGCTTCCAGAAGGGAAACCTTGTGAGTGGTCAGAAGACAGCCGGCGATAAGGAAGAAGCGTATTTGTATGCCTGGACAAGCGACAATGCAGGAGCAACCCGCAATGTAGGAACAGCAGGCGTTCCTTTTGATCCGAATTCAATTACAGAACCTTCAACCGGGAATGCAAATGCAGCAGGTCTTTACGACATGAGCGGAAACATTCTTGAATACTGCTGGGACTGGTTCGAAGATTACAATGCAAATGACCTTTACGGACCTTCTGTAGGTTACGAGCGTGTAAGCCGTGGCGGCAGCGTTTCTGATTACACACCTTTCTATTACGCAGGCGACCGCTACAGCTACGACCCTAACGAATGCTATAACTTCATGGGCTTTAGACTGGCGTATACAGTAAAATAGATTGTCATTCCCGTGCTTGACACGGGAATCTCTACTTCAGTTTTCTCTCCTGCTTTTTTAGCTTCCTTGTCTCATATCTGATTTTCTGTCTCTGCTTGCGTGACAATTTACGTGCGCGCTTTCTTGCTTCAGACTTTTCTTTGTTGATGTTCAAAAGCCATACGCTAAGGAATACAGAAATTACACAAAGAATTGTTGCCATTGTAACAGCCCAGTAGCCAGGCATTGTTTCAAATGGCAGCTTAAAGTTCATACCGAAGAAGCTTGTTACAAAGGTAGGTGCCATCATTACAAGGTTGATGATAGCAAGCTTTTTCATGACAATGTTCAGGTTGTTTGAAGTTACAGAGCTGAACGCATCCATGACACCAAAAAGAATGTCTGTATATGTGTCGGCCATTTCTATTGCCTGGCGGTTATCAATTGCAACGCCTTCTACAAAATCAATATCTTCATCGTCAAATTTAATGAGCTTGGTGCTTTTCATTTTCTGAAGCAGCAACGCATTACTCTTAAGTGAAGTAGAGAAGTAAACAAGCGATTTTTCCAAACCAAGCATGAGCATGATTTCCTGATTTTCAATTTCCATGCGCATTTCATTCTGAATGCTTGTAGAACGGCGGTTGATTTCCTTAAGGTAACGAAGGAAGTTCAAGTTAGCGCGGTTCATAATCTGAACGATGAATGAAGGAAAATCGGTAAGCTTGATATTCTTTATTCTGTTGTTGCCAAAGTCTTTAAGGATTTCGCAGTCTGTCCAGCAGATTGTGATGATTGTCTTACCCTTAATGATGATGCCGACCGGTACTGCAAAATAAGGAGTTTCTGCAGCCGGGTCATAAACAGGCACACGCACGATTGTAAGGATATAGCCTTCACCTTCTTCCATACGAGAAAGCTCATCAGGGTCAAGAATATCGAGGATGTGATCCTGTTCAAGCTCGTAATCTTCCTGAAGCTGATTAGTTTCGTCGCGAGTAACATTGCGCGCATCTATCCAAAGAGGCTTTTTTGAGTTTATTTCTTCTTTTTTTGTCTTGTAAAACTGTCCGTCATCCTGCTGCCAGTATGTAATCATTTTAAAATTCTCCATTAAAAAATTAATGTCATGCCTCAGAGAATTCCAAAATGTAATACAGGAAAAAATTAACGGAAGGAATTTCGGAGGCTGTTTTTAAAGCTTAAATTATGTATGGGATAACTACTCGATCCACCGTCCATAAGAACGCCTCCTGAATTTAGAATGTAAACTTCAAACTGAATATAAGGATTATAGCATAAAATAATAAATTGGAGCAATACAAGAAAATAAATAGGCCTTCATGTATAAAAAAATGGCTCCCAGGGAAATTGCGAATCCGAAACCGCGCGACTCTCGCGCTACATGCTACAGTGCCTTGGAACGATAAACTTGGCCGCCTTGCGGCCGCACTGTAGAATGTTTTCGTATTCGCAATTTCCCTTCCGCCATTTTTTTACAATTGGTTCCAATTTTCTTATTGGTTCTTCGTTGTTTTTATTATTTTAATCCTTCTTTCAGAACGTTTAAGTTTTCATTCATAATCTTTACATATGTGGTAGTTAGTGCCTGTTTTGAAGTTACAGATTGCATAGAATCAAGTGTAAGGATTTTTGCATTCTTTTTACCACTGTTTTGAATAATAGTTTTGGATAATTTTTCATCGCCGGATTCAATTTTGAAGATATAGTTTGAATCTAGTTCGTCCATTTTGTTGGCTAGGAAGATTACTGTTTTGAAGCTGGCTTCGGTTTCGGCGGAGCATCCTACGAAGGCGGCGTAGTAGTTTAGGTTGTAGTCATCAACTAAATATCTGAATGGGAATCGGTCGCCAAAAATCAAAGTATTCTTTGATGAAGCTTTTACTACGGTAGAGTAGGCGGCATCCAGTTGATCCAACTGTGCTGTATAATCAGACAGATTCTTTTTATAGCTTGCGGCATTTGTACTGTCTTTCTGGCAGAGGGCTTCTGTGATTTTTGTACAAATGACTTTTGCATTTCTTAAAGAAAGCCACACGTGTTCGTCGTATTCAGCTTCCTCTTCTTCTTCAGGCTCATCCTCTTTCTCTTCTTCGGCTTCCATGCCTTCTACAATTTCTTCTTCCTTTACGCTGTCACCTAAGATTTCCATGAGGTTCAGAACAATCATATCCTTGTTCTTTTTACTTCTGAGGGCATCTGTAACCCAACCGTCACTTTCGCCGCCTACATAAATGAAAATATCGGCAGTAGAAATCTTTGCAACATCTTGTATTGACGGCTGATAGCTGTGAAGGTCAACGCCGTTTCCTAAGAGCAGGGTTAAATCTGCACCGGCTGAATTGTCTCCCAGGATCTGGCGTACCCAGTCGTATTCAGGAAAAATTGTTGTTACAATGCTTAATTTTGCAGTAGCTTTTTTGTCTGCCTTTTTTGCTTTTGCGAACAAAGTTGAATTAACTGCGGCAAACAATAAAACAACTGCTGCCACGCCCAATACTGATTTTATTTTTTTTGAAATATTTTTCATTTTGCTTCCTTCTGATTTTTTGTTCTGCAGCTTAAACAGGTTCCATATAAAACTGTGCGGTAAGGATTAAGCGAAAATCCGTGTTCATTTTTTAGATGATTTGTAAGTCCTTCCAAGTCATCACATTCAAGATGAAAAAGATTTCCACATTCTTCACATTTAAGATGAAAGTGAGGAATTTCTGTACTACAGTCTTCGCCAGAATATTCAAAGCATGCAGCCGAATGTTCATCAATAAAATATTTCTGAAGTGTTCCGTCTGCCACAAGCTTTTCCAGCTGCCGGTAGATAGTTGCAATACCAATCTGAATATTCTTACTTACAAAATGCTCCCGCACTTCTTCCGCCGTAAAATGCTTTCCTTTCATTTCTTTCAAATATGAAAAAAGAAAATCCTGCTGTTTAGTTTTATAACCACTTTTCTGCATATGTATATCCTTTTGCGCAATTTGATAACGGTTATCAAATTAATGAAAATCAGAAAAAATGTCAATATGATAATGGTTATCAAATTGAATAAATATAAAAAAAACTTGAAATAGGCATTAAAAAAATCTGGCTGCGGAGGGGAAAATGGCTCAGCCCGTACCCGACAGACATTTTCCCCGGGAGCAGACAGATTTTTTTCTACAACATTCCATATTTTTTTATTATATTTACATATATGACTGTTGTTCCGGTTTATAATTTACCATTTCACATTGTTTTTCTCATTTTCATAATCTTCAGCATGGTCGGCTGGATTAGTGAAGTTTTATATGTCGGTATTTTTTTTGAACATAAATTCGTAAACCGTGGATTTTTACATGGACCAATCTGTCCTATTTATGGTTTTGGAGGCCTGGCAATTCTTCTGTTGCCGCAGTCGCTTTATTCAACCTGGGTGCTGCTTTTTTGTGCGAGCATGCTTTTTGGTACAATTGTAGAATATCTTTCGAGCTGGATTTTAGAAAAGCTTTTTCATACACGCTGGTGGGATTATTCACGCTATAAGTTCAATATACATGGCCGTGTATGTCTTCTTAATTCGCTTTTGTTCGGTGTGCTTGGTGTTGTAATAATTCATTTTGTTCAGCCGCTTGTAATGAAATACCTTTCGTTGTTTCCTGATTTTGTGCTCAAGCTTAGTGCAGACATTATTGCAATTGCGCTGACTGTAGACCTTCTTATTACAGTTCGTCGCCTTGTTGATTTTTCTGTTACAATGGAAAAGGTTCGTGTACTCCGCGAAAAATATGGTGCTTATTTCCTGCAGAAAATTGAACAGGTTCAGCCAAAGCTCCGCAACGTCGAAAGCTTTATGCACCGATTCCCGACTCTCAAGAGTATTAATTACAAGGAAGAATTTGAGCTTTTGAAAAAACGGATTAAAGATAAAAAATCTCAGGTGCTCAAAAAAATCAAAAAATCCTAGTTTTTCATAAAAATTTTCAAAAAAAAATCACTTTTTTTCATTTTTTTCCTCAAAATTTTGTAACAAGTCCACTTTTTTTTTAATAGTAAGTATGTAAAAAACTGTACGAAAAGTTTTACTTTTCAAAAATCAGGGGGCTTGAGTTGAAGGATCTTTTGCGGCGGTCCGGCGTTGTGCTTGTTCTGTGCGCGGTATTCTGTTCATTTGCTTTTGCAGATGACAGGAAGCCTGCGGCGGGAAGTATATACAGCTGGGATTTTTCGGATTGTTCAATCCAGGACATTCTGTATGTAGTTTCTCTCGATACCGGTATTTCGATTGTCAGTGATGATACTGTGAGCGGTAAAGCTGATTTTCGGTTTACAGGCAGCGATTTTGAAATTGCGTTCGATTCTTTTTTGAAGGCAGCACGATTGTATGTTAACAAAGAGAACGATGTGTGGACAGTCAGCAGATTCAGGATAGTTGAAAACAACGGTTTATATTGTCTTGATGCGTGTGATTTGTCGGCAGAACAGATTGTTGAAAAGCTGTCGTTGTTTCTGAAGACTGCACTTACTTACGAGGTGCTGCCGGCTGGAACGATGAGTATGCATTTTAAGGATTTGAGTGAATTTGATTTGCTGCAGAGGGTGTGTTTGAGATTGAGCGGCTATGCGCTTGAGAAGAAGGATTCAGGATATCATTTTGCTAAAAAGAACGGTACTTCAGTAATGGGGAATTCTGCTTATGGAAATGTAGATGTGCATTTTGAAGAAGATGGAACTGTTTGTGTTGATGTACGGGATTGTAAAGCTGGTGATGTGATTGAGGCATTGTTTGATTTGAATGGTATTGACGGTTTTTGTGTGCTAACCGGTTCTGATGTGAAGATAACAAGATGCTTTTTGAAGGGAAAGAATTTTGAAGAAGCGTTGGAAATGGTTTGTGTGCAGAGTGGTCTTGGTGTCGTTAAGTCTGATGGTGTGTTCTATGTCGTTTCTGATTCGGGTACGAGAGAAAAACTTGTTTTGGGAAATAAAGCCTGGTACAAGATGGAGCTTGAGTATACAAAAGCGGATGTGTTTGTTTCGATTTTGAAGAGAAGATTCGGGAATGTTGAATGTATTGTTCTGCCGGATGAGATGTCGTTTCTTGTTTGTGTTGATGAACAAAGCTTTGATGAGATTAGTTCGTTGAAGAAAGAGATTGATCTGAAGACTGATACTTATCTTGTTGAGTTGAAATATATTCGTCCTGAGGATTTGCTTAAGTATCTGCCGCCTGGTGTGGATAAGGGGTGTTTGTTCGCGGCTGATGATAATTCGTGCGTTTATTTTAAGGGTACGGAAACAGCGTATTTGAATCTGCTGGAACAGGTAAGGATTTGTGACAGGCCCGTCGTTCGGGTGAGTTATGATTTGTTGATTCTTCAGTATGAGGAAGGAGATGAGAATTCCTGGAATCCGAATTTTTCTGCCGGAAAAATGAAACTCGGTGATACGAATGATTTTGGCGTGAAATTAGGAAATGTAGTGAATTTAAATTTGAATGTAATTAGTGCTTTTGGACTCGACTTTGCCGCTAATTTACAGGCTTCGATTGAAGAAAATAAAACTACGGTTTTTGCTGACACTACACTTTGTGGTGTAGCGGGCAAACAGATAAACTTTCAGAATACAAATACTTACAGGTACAGGGACAATAATCTTGACCCTGATACAGGCAAACCTGTCTATTCCGGTGTGACAAAAGAGATAGTTTCTGGTCTGAAGCTTGATGTTGTCGGTTTTGTCAGTGGGGACGGAATGATTACAAGTACTGTAACTGCTTCCGTTACCCGACAGGGCATGGACACTTCTTCTTCGACCGGAAATCCTCCGCCTACCAGCGAAAAAATTGTTACTACAGAGGTTTGTGGAAAAAGCGGAGAACCGATTGTCATAAGCGGTCTTGTACAAAATTCAAGCTCACAAAGTGCAGGCGGAGTTCCTCTGATTTCTAAAATTCCTTTACTCGGGCTGTTATTTAAAAAGTCTGAAAAAATTGCTGAAAAATCGCAGATGGTAATTTATCTTGTTCCTCATATTGAGGAATACAATTCGTCATATATCGTAAATCAAAATGAGAATCCTATAGAAAGTGCCGCCGTTCAGTCTGCATTGCTGGAGCGATGTGAAGCTTTATATAAAAAAATAATCGTGGAGGAATCAAATGCGCAATTATGAATTCAAGCTTACTCCTGCCTATTGCCTATACAACGGAATTGCCATTAAAAAACAGCAGGGTGCAAGAATATGTTTTCTGGCCGAAAATCCTGAAAATTCGATTGTCAGGGAAAGAGTTTCAAAAGCCTTCAAAAATTATCTTGAATATGTAAACCGGCAGGAGGATTGTCCGGAAAGTTTTAAAACAAAACCTTCCATTCAGTTTGTGGCAGGAACCAGGTCTGAATTAAGGATGCAGGTCTCAAATCTGTATTCTCAAAATATGAGTACAACAGAAAAAAATCCTTTGCCGGAAAAAAAGGAGGAGGATGCAGCTGCAGTACTTCTTCTTGATACTATCATTGCAGATGCAAGAAGCCGGAATGCTACAGACATTCATATAGAAAAAAATTGTGTCCGCTTCAGAATTTCTGGAAAACTGGAATTAGTAAGAAAACTAACGGAGGATAAATGCATAGAACTTATTCAGCGTATAAAATTTCTGGCAGGAATGAACGTTCTTGAAAAAAGACGAAGCCAGGACGGGCATTTTGTATATGGAGAAACGGAGCCTGTTTTTGTTAGAGTTTCAACTGCAGGGGTTGTCGGTTCGAAAAACATAGAATCGGAGGAATCTATTGTAATCAGATTGCTTGATACAAAGCGGCTTCCACTTTCAATGGAAAAGCTTGGGTTTAATAAAAGTCAGCTTGTGAAAATAAAAGAACTAAGCAGTAATCCAAACGGATTGATTATTATTTGTGGTCCGACTGGTGCCGGAAAATCTACGACAGCAGCTTCGCTTTTACTCGAGCTTGAAGAAATCAGGAACAGTTCTGTAAAAATTATCAGCCTTGAAGATCCCCCGGAGTATATTATTCCAGGTGTCACGCAGATTCAGATTGATGAAAAATCCGGTAATTCTTTTTCGGATGCACTTATGCATATATTCCGGCAGGACCCCGACGTTCTCATGATTGGAGAAATAAGGGACGAAAATAGCGCCGCTGTTGCAGTTCGTGCAGCCCTTACAGGTCATCTTGTAATCGCAACGCTTCATACTTCTACAGCTGCCGGGGGCATTCTGCGGCTAGAAAATCTTGGGATTCCTAAAAATCTTATTGTGTCTGTTTTAAGGGGTGTTATCGTTCAGGAGCTCAATAATTTTAAAGGTAATGTGAATCTTCTTGCAGATGTAGCTGTTCCTCTTGAAGGCCTCGGCTTAAATGCAGAAAAAGAACTTACCGAACAAAAGCTCGAAGAATTTTTTGAGCATAATACAAATTACAGACAGGTGCTTTCAAAAACTATTGATATTCTAAGGCAAAGGCAGAATCTTTCTGAAGAGAAAACATCAAAGAAAAAGACTTTATTTATGCCGTCAGTTCCCGGAGTGATTGCTGCAGGAAAGCCTGAGTCGGAGGCAGCCGGATGATAAGCAGAATTTCTAACAGAAAAAACAGGCTTCATTTTACAGAGCTTCTTGAAGAGCTTGTCTGTAAACAATCGTGCAGCCTGCAGAGGGCGCTTTATCTTATGAGTAAGGGAAATGCCTTAAAAGACAAGGCTGTTTCTCTTGCTTCAAAAAATATCTATGAATCTCTTATAAACGGAAATTCTTTTTCCAGTTCATTAAAGCTGTGCCCGTATATCGAGTTTGATGTTCTTTTTATTTCGTTTATCAGCTTTGCACAGCGATGCGGTAACCTTGAAGAAACTCTTTTATATCTTAAGAAAAAGTGTTTGCGCGAGGAAGAAAATGCTTTGTGCATAATGGAAGCAGCTGTTTATCCATTATTTGTAGTATTGCTTTGCGTAATGTCTGCAGTTCTTCTTGTTGTCTATTCAACATCAATTTTTGGTTTTGGTTCAGAGGTCCCGGATGTTTCTGAGAAAATAATCAAAACCTTTTCTCTTTCGTTCGGTTTTCTGTCTGTATTTTGTCTTGTATCTTTTTTTGTGATTAAAAAGACTCTTGGAACAAACAGATTATATGAAGCTTTTCTTGCTGCCGGGTTTCTTATAAGGGGAGGCGAAAGTCTTGCTAATGCCGTAAAAAATGCAGTGAATATTCTTGGGTATGAAACTAAAGAAGGTATGATTTTTGCACGTGCAGGAGAAAGACTTGCGTATGGTATAAATCTTCATTCTGCTTTTGAAATTGATTCGGGAAAAACTGCCTTGAAAAAACAGCTCGACGAAGCATTTTTCTTTGCAGAAAACTCAGGAAGCGAGAATGATGTTTTTGAAAAAATTGCTCTGTGGTTAAAATCCCGGGATGAAAAAAGAAGAACAGTATGTTTAAAACTGCTTGAACCTGTTTTTATTTCGGGAACAGGAATATTTCTGCTTGTATTTCTTATGAATCTTGTGCTTCCGTTATTTACAGAAGCAACAATGGTTTTATAGCATTTTAATTTTTTATGGGAGGAAAAAATGGAAGGTTTTAAGGAGAAAAACTATGCCAAAGAAAAGAAGTGCTTACAAAACTCAAAAAAACTTTGGAAGAACCAGCCGGCTTTTACTTTTGTGGAAACGCTCGCGGTTCTTGCCATTACAGCAGCACTTGCCGCAGGATGCACAATATCTGTCGCGAAGCTTGTTTCGAGTGCAAAAAAGACA
>Ga0310690_10009118_pt1 | contig 12480 bp, 6 predicted proteins | sample AusTroGonzalo_MG_2_FD_207661 | JGI IMG/M metagenome (GOLD analysis project Ga0310690, IMG submission 207661) | Bovine rumen microbial communities from tropical cattle in Woodstock, Queensland, Australia - Gonzalo_04 (v2) (version 2) | ecosystem: Host-associated > Mammals > Digestive system >...
ACCAGTTGAGTTCGCGCCAAGCGTCACGCTCTTGTCGAGACGCCACGGACCATGCCAGATGTTCTTGGTAGGATCAGCGTACGACGCAGATCCTGACTGCGAATATCCGACCAATCCCTCATACGCGTTCACCAGCGTCCATTTGATCTGGCCACCGAAGTTGTACATCCTGAAATATGGGTTGTTCGTGAGCACAATGGTATTCGCCGCCGTGCCCTCCCACGTCTTCGATGCGCTGAAATACATTTGCGTGTGGTCTGCAAGGATGTTGCCGGGGTTTTTCACCTGCAGCCCGCACAGCACCTGATTGCAGCGCGAACTGCCAAACGTCACGCATGTGAGATCGTGCCCGTTCATATCGACGACACAATATCCAATGCCGATGCGGCCGTCGTTCTCATAGCCGTTCTTGGTGTCGCCGAGCAGCGTGATGTGCGAATAGTACAGCTGCGTCCCCTTGTCCTGTCCAGTCGCACTGACGAAATAGATTGCGCCGAGGCCGTTCAACCCTTCGCCGGAAAGCACCACGGGTTGCACAAGATGCGGCCACGAGTCATCGGCAGGAGAGACGATAACGACCGTCGCGCCGTTGGAGACTACGAGCCTGGCGCTGCCGGTCCAATCCGTGCGATACTGTTTGTTGGCGAGTATCGCGCCAGTCTGGCCGTCCTCAGAAGCTATGAGCGCGCCCTCCGCCACGACGACCTCCCCCGTGAACACAGACATCGCGGTGGACGACTGAAGATAGCCCATGCCCTTCTTGACGAACGTACCGCCCTGGTCAAGCGTGAGCGATGAGAACGCGGCGGACGTCGTCTCGCCGTTCTGCGTCACCTCGACGGTCGCTTCGTCCAGGCTGTTCGTCCCGGCCGCCACCGTCACCGTGTAGATGGGCTCGTCATAGCCGAACAATGTGCCCGAGGCAATAAGCGCGAGCAGTAAAACGGCGCAGCTGCGCACTGATTTCAGCATTGAGTGCATAAGACCCAAGTTCGTCATGTCGTTTCTCCTTAAATTCAAACGCGCAGCCATAGCCGCACGTTGTTAATTAGTGCATATTTTAGCAAAATTCCGAACAAGTATCAACGATGCTTTGCCAGAGGATTTCTAACGGCACACCTCGTGATTCTAACTGGAAACACCTTTGCAATCAATCTTGGAGATTACAGCCCTTCAAGACAAAAGAGCAATCGTCAGGGTGGCCTTCAACCGTCAAGGTCGTGCGCTCGCCAGGAAGAAGCGAGACGAAATTGTCGGAGTAGTTGACAGGCACGACTCGCCGCCCGTCCTTCCCGATGCAGCGGACCTCGGCCATGAACGCGATCCTGTCGCCGCAGTTCTCGAGAGTCATGCGGTTGCCGTCGCGCGCGAGCCTGACATCGGCTCTCGGCAAGTCGGAAAGCGCGGCAAAACCGCCCGTGCACGGTCCGGTCGCAGTTTCCTGACCCTCGTATGCCGAATTCGAGCGCCAGTAGAAAGTCGAATCCACTTCACGATCCCCTTCCATGAGCCTCAGCTTTACGAAGTGCGGTTTATTGAGGCTCGCCTCGCGCGACAGAAGTTCGTCAAACGGAATCGCAAACGCATCGACGCACGATTCGCCGCGCGAAAGCACCTCCGCCGAACGCTCCCAGACCCTGCGCGACTCGAAGTCATACACCTCCGCCCTGACGACAAGGCGTCTCTCGGCGCAGGTGTCGTTCACCACCGACACGCGATTAGAAAGGTACTCGAACTGCGCATGGAGCGGGGCAAGGGCGCTCTTTTGCGCGAAGAAACTCGCCGTCTGGTCGAGGTCGTAGTCCCACGCATGCGACCCGAGCTGCGGGACGGGCGTGTTGTTGTACCAGAAAAGCACGCCCGTCGCGCGGTTCATGGCGAGGTTCCACGCCTCCCACAGCGCCCTGTGCGCAAGCGCGTCCGCCGCCTGCGACTTGCGGCAGTATTCGTCAAACGTCTTCGACTCGCCGTATGCGTTGACGGCCTGGTGGTGGAACTCCGTCATCCTGTCGAAGCCGCCGCCCTCGCGGTACTTCCACGCCGCGACGTCCATCGGCCAGAGCATCTTCTCCGGCATGAACTTGCGGCACTGGTCGGCGGCAGGCAGCGCGCACGTGCCGTATTCAGGCGAAAAGCCGTAGACGCGGCTCCCGCGCGTAGAGGCTGTGTCTGCGTAGTAGCCCATCGGATTCACGGGATAGTACGGCGAACCGTCGTGGACGCCGTCGCATTCCGACTGGCGCATCCAGCTCGTCGTGCCGGTGAGGCGCTTTATCAGCTCTTCCGTTCCCTCCACGGCGGACGACTCGTTTGCGCCCACCCAGTGGACTACGGACGGATGGCTGCGAATCCGCTTTACTACCTGCTCCACTCCGTCGAGGTAGAGGGCGCGGTCGTCCGGCTGGCGAGTGTCTCCGGAAAGGAAAAACTCCTGCCAGACGAGAAGCCCGTATTCGTCGCAGAGTTCGTAGAACCTGTCGCTCTCGGCGATTCCGCCCGCCCAGAGGCGCACAAGATTGACGCCCGATTCCGCCGTGAGCCTAACCTCCTTTTCCATCCGCGCGTCGTCGGCCTTTAGCATTGCCTCTGGAATCCAGTTCGTGCCGCGTATGAACACCTTGCGCCCGTTGACGTAGAACTGCCGCGCGCCGCCGGGGCCTGACTGGTCGGAATGCGCCTCGCGGACGCCGAAGCGGCAGGATATCTCGTCCGCAAAGCGCCGCGGGGGGACGTGCCCCGCCTTGTCGTTCTCCCACCACGAGTCGTAGCCAGCGCCGTTCGCGGAGAACTTCACGCGGTAGAAATTCTGCGGGCCCTTGTTGCGCGGCCACCAGAGCTTGGGGTTCTGAAGCTTGGCCGAGAACCTGACAACTCGCCGCTCGCCGACGAAAAGCTCCACATCCTTCTTGAGCTTTATACCCGTTCCCTCGACTTCGGCCGTGACATCCGCCTCCACGTTGTAGTGCGGCATCTCTGCGGAGTTGCAGGCCGTCACCTCCATTTCAAGCGTCGCCTCCGAAAGATCGCGGTTAAGAGTCGTTCGGACGTACGGGAAGTCGAGCCGCACGTCGCCCGTCGCAAAGAACGTAACCGGCCGCCATATGCCGGTGTTGCGATCACGTATGCCGTCGGGGAGCATGAAGTCCCAGCCGGCCGTCATGAGCATCGTGACGTTGCGCCCGATCTCGCCGTCACCGCCATTGCTCCATTCGCCTGCCGCGCCCCACCTCTTCTGCTTGGGGCTTCCCGGAAAATCTACGGGCCTGACTTTAACGACAAGCGAATTCTCCTCGCCGAACTTGACGAGGCCGGTGACATCGACGGCGTTGCGCTGGAACATCCCGGTCGTCACGGCGGCGAGTCTGCCGTTCACGAAGACTTCGCCTCTATAGTTGATTCCCTCGGGACGCATCCAGACGCGGCGGTCCTTCCACTCGCTCGGCACCTTGAACGACGTCCGGTAGGTGGCCGTGTAGAACTCGCGGTTGTCCTTCAGGTCCGGGATGAGCCCGTTCTCGATCTTGTTGTTGAGGCCATAGTATGGATCGGGAACGACGCCGTTCTTTACGAGCGTCGAGAGCACCGTTCCCGGCACAACGGCCGGCATCCACTTCTCCGGCGCGGAATCCGTCGCCATCTCCCACGGGCCGTCGGCGACAAGCACCTCCCTTTCGACCGACGCAGAACCAGCCATAGCCGCATACGCCATAGCCGCAGCCAAAACGCAAATGACTTTATCCATAATGGAAAGTATTATACCAAAAAACGGCCCTTCCCGCCGTGCGAAATGCAGGCAAACAACCGCCAACCGCCGCGGCAACCGTCATTTCGATATGTCATATATCATCGAATCAGGCATTGTGTCCTTCTTGAGAAACATCATCATATATATCGGGGCATAAAACACCTTTCCTTCGACTTTGAGCGCATCACGATCGAAAACAATTGCCTCTGCGATTCCATACTCGTCAGATTCCATTATGCTGTTCAATGCACGGTGACGAGCATAGCTTTTGCCGCACTTTACCTCGATTGGCAGGACACGCCCTTCGCATTCCACAACAAAGTCAACCTCTCCATGTATGCGCGACGTGTAGTAGTCGGGCCGAAACCCGTGTGCAACAAGCTCCTGAGCTACGACATTCTCATATATCGCGCCAAAGTTCATGTCGATATCGCCATTCAGGATGCGGACTTGTATGCCGTCCATGTACATTGCCGCAAGAAGACCGACGTCATTCATGAACAACTTGAAGAAATTCGGCTTCTCGGCCAGCATGAGAGGCAACTTGGGTTCGCTTAGATTTGTCGCCACAAGGGCTACGCCTGCTTCCTTCAGCCAGACAAACTCGTCTTCAAGCCGCTCGAAGCGCCCACCCTCAGGGAGACTGTCCGCATAGAACCGTTTGTTCTTTTTGTTCAGTTCTGGCGCCAGCCTGTCGAACACCAGGCGTATCCGCAAAGCATTCTCCTTGTCGTACTTTGAAATGTCCTTGCGGTATTCAACGAGAATCGCCTGCTGCTCTGCGACAACATGGCGAATGTCCTTGGTGTCAATGTACCTCTGTACTGCTGCAGGCATTCCACCTACAACAAGATAAAGGCGGAAAAACCTCATAAGCCGGTCATGGAGCACCTTGGCGACCGGCTTGCGCGTCGTCCAGCCCGTCCGCGCGGCCTCGATTAAATCGCGATTCCCGCCGACGGCAAGCACGAACTCCTCGAAGTCAAGCGGATACATCTTGACCTCGTCCATAGTTCCTACGGGAACAGATCTGACGTTCTTCAGCTCTACGCCAAGAAGCGATCCGCTTAGAATGTAATGAAAGCGGCCATCATCCTTGACCAGGTACTTTATGAATGTGACGGCCTCAGGGCATTCCTGGACTTCGTCGAAGAATATCAGCGTCCTTCCCTCTATCATGGGCTTGTCGGAGAACGCGGATATTCGCGTCAACACCTCTGACTCGTCCGCAACGTCGCGAAACAAGTCAACCGCACCCGGCATCTTAATGAAGTCAATCTTGATTACCGATTCATAATGTGTATTTGCAAACTGTTCAATGCTATATGTCTTGCCAACCTGACGCGCCCCATCGACAAGCAAGGCATAGCGCCCGTTCGCTCCGTAAAAATCTTCAAGTTTTTCTGATATTTTCCGCCAAATCATACGAATTGTCCCCTTCTGCACCGCATTATATCAAAATCTCTGGCAAAATGTCAACGCAACAAAGAGGGATTTTGGCAAAATGTGAATACGAAATCCGCCATATTTTGGTAAAATGTCAATACATCTCTCTAGAATGATGCCCCCTCCCTTGAAGTCCGTCCCACACGGGTTTACTTGGCGCGATATAGCCGTCGAACAGCCTCCACAGCCTTCTTCGCCCGAGGGGTACACGGTCGTCAGCGACAGGTTCCAGCGCAAGTCGCGCATCCTGTCGGCTCTCGGCGTGGACGTCGGGAAGCGGATCTACACGAAAGGAGGCATAGCGGCACTCAAGGCCAAAGTCAAGGTGTTCTAGAGCGTAGGCACATAAATTATGGCTGATGTCTCACGCGACCCGCGTGAACATTGGCTCAAACCGCACTTTTCAAAAAATGAAGTGGCAAACTCGGGTTATACCAAAAAACGGTCCTTCCCGCCGTGCTAAACGCAACCGACGCTATCGAAATATTATGCTTAGGCCGCGGATAGGGGCGATTTTCAGCCAAAGGTTGTTGGAGGAGTCGCGATATACCTCGCTGTGGTCAGGCATCGTTGCGTTGAGCTGCTCAAGATACGTCTTGCTGACGTCATTCCCGCTCGCGTCATAGACCTTGAACGACGCGCTCGTGAGCTGGAATCTCCGAGTCTGCCCGATTGCCTTCTGGCACTCCTCGATTCCGGAGAACTTAAGCTGCGCCGTGCCGCGCATTTCCACTGCGGTACGCTCAAATACAACGGCCGAGTAGCCGTCCACAGGAACCTCGAACTTCAGGACCGAGCCGTTGTAGAATTGTGCAGGATAGTTGTTGTTTGGATCAATCCTCGCCACTTTCGGGCTTGTGCCCTGAAGGACGAGCATGTTACCTGACTCGTCAGCATCGCTGGCAGACTTGCCGAACCTCAAGCTGCTTCCCGACTGCGAAACATAAAGAGTTCCGTTCGAGACGACGACTTGGTTGTCCCGTCCGCGAATGGCAAGGTCGCCTTTCGTCCTGATAGACGCACGATCCCCAACGTATATGACGTTGTCATGGCAACTGGGATTCATCACCATGCTGCTCTCGGAGAACACCGCCCCGTTTACGACCTTGAACTTGTTGCCGGCGGCGGCAATCGCGCCGCTCGAGTTGTTCGTAAACGCGAAATAGCAATTCTTGGATTCACTGCCAATCTCACACCCATCGATAATGTATGTGTTATTCGGCCCTGCGCCAAACAGCTTAGTGTCGTAATTGGACCCTCCGATGCTGGCACGTGAGCCTACGAAACGGACAGTATTGTTCGACGACGACGAATTGTATCCCGCGCAACAGAAATAGCAACGTTTGATCGCCGAGTTGGAAACAGTCAATTCGTTGAAACTGCCGTTCAGGCCGACATAGATGCCGTTGTATTGCCCGCTGTACAATTCGGAATCAACCAACTCAATGCGATTATGCTCCGCCCCTTCGACGCTGCCAAGCACGACATCGTTCCCGTTTGTCCATGCCGAACCGCCTTCCACCACAAGGGCGTTGTATTTTGCATTCGCCGCCTTGCCAATGGTAAACACTCGCGGCACATGCAGAAGCGACCCTTCCGCAATGCGCACGGAATTGCCAGACGAGGAATTGCCAATGGTAAAGCTGCTGTCGCTCGAACCAGTCCCCTTCACGACGCTTCCTCCGCGCACCTCCATCACGGCATCTGCCAATCCCTCCGTGGAGCCATTCGCGTCAAAATTGAATCCGGTATTTCCCCACAAAAGCTTCGAGCCATCCTTTATCTCAATTCTGTTATGCGTGCGGCCGGAGGTGTCAACAGCACCAGGCGAATTCAGATAACTGATCGTTTTCGCATAAAGCGTCGAGGCGTTCTTCAAAATGAATTTGCTGTTGGCAGCCTGTATTCCATACAGGCGATCCACATTGGTGACCACGCAGGAATCAAGCACCATCGTACGCCCATCTACCTCCACATTGTTATACCAAAACCGGAAGTCATGCCCGCTCCCTGTTCCGAGATCCCACGTCCCGCCCTTGAGGATAACCCATTTCGCCTTTGCATTCGCAGCGCGAAATGTCTTTACCTTTATTGTATGGTTGCCGTCCGAGAAGTCGAAGAAGACATCGCCGTTGTTGGCATTGAAATCCAAAGTGCTGAAGTCTGCATCACGTGACAACGTAAAGGCTTCGTTTGTCGTGTTGGACTTGAAGTACAGCCATTGCGTGGTCGTTGGCGTGAATGTGCCAAGATCGCAGACTGACGTAAGAGTCTGTTCGGTCTGTTCGGTGCCAGCCACGCCTGCGACGGAAACGAGCGAGGCAATTGCCGCAATGTTTGCTTTCAGTTTCATCTTGTGCTCCTTTCAACTTTAAGCATTCTATAACCATGACGGTCTATATGGAAACGGCTTTCTGGCAGGGCTTCGCCCTTCTCGGCGTCGGACACTCTGATCTTCCCGAATCCAAGACCGCTTGCATCGAACGTCACATCGGCGGCTTCGCCGAGGTTGCCGAAGAGCAGCAGCGCGGAGCCAGCTTTCGACGCTACCGTGAGGCGCACGTCTTTCCCGTCGTGCGAAACGGGCGAAGGCTCCTCGTCATAGTAGAAATGAATCTTCACCTCCGGCTTTCCCCAGCCGAAATCGAATACGGCGTTCCACGCCTTCCCGAACCGCTCGCGGTAATGCATGTTCTGGTCGGAGAGGCCGAAGAACCCATATGCGAACATAAGAGCCATCAACGTGTCCATCTCATGTCCGCGCCGTTCGCTGTCGCCAATGCGCGCCGACGCGATTACGGCAGGAACGGTGCCCGCCTGCAGACCGCAGATTTCCGTGATGGCGTAGCCTTCCGGGAAACGATCCTGCCAGTCGCCGCCCATCGCTCCGCGCTCGCAGGCGTCGTTGATGGCGGCAAAGCTCATCACCGGCACCACATAGCAGTCCGTCGTGTGTATGGACACGACAGGCGATCCCTCAAAGCTGCCGCCGTTCAGATGGCACAGCGTCGCCGTGCGCTTGACGATCTCGCGCTGCTCCATGAGGTCGTTGCCGCCTATCTGGAGGGAGCCGTCGGTCTTGTGGTACGCCCGCTCGGGATTGACGATGAAATTGTAGTCGCGGTGGCAGCCGAACACGTCGTAGAATATCCCGTTGTAGCCAAGCTCAAGCGCTCTCTTCGCATCGTATAGAAGCTTGTCGATGCGGCTTTCCGTTATCTTGCACCCGTATTCGCCCATCCAGTTGTCACGCGGCCATTCATACGGGCTCCACTCCGCCTTGTACATTTCGTCCTCCGGCCAGAAGCAGGTGCACAGCATCGGATCGAGATAGAAGAGGCGAACTTTGGCGCCGGTCATCTGGCGCTGAACGATCTGGTCGCGCCAGTAGGCCGTGGCGGACATCCGGCCATTTTCGGCGAACCAGTCGGCATGGCGATCCGTAAACTCCTTGAGGCGGTCCATGTAGCCGCGGTGGTCGGACTTCTTCTGCGACATCGTCCAGTCGAAAAGCGAACGGTCGCCGGCGGGAAAGGTGTGGATCGGGAAGAGAAGCGTCGGCATCACGAATCCGGTCGCCTTGCTTTCCATGATGCGCACGGCGTTCGACGGGCAGAGATAGCCGCTGTACGTATCACGCGCAAGAGCGCAAAGCCGGCGATTCTGCGGCTTGACTGGCGTCGGCTGGAAACCCATGCAGATCGTGACGGGCCTATCCCACGTCACTTGCTTGTTGACGATGTCGGAATAAAGAGTCGCCGCGCCGTTCGCCCGCACGATTCTCTGCGGCGGCGCATCGCGCCCAAGCGACATTCCCTTCACGCTGTTCACCATCCAGCAGAATCCCTTCGACGCGCCGCCAAACCAGACATACGGCTGCACGTTCGCCGGATATAGCTTCTTGACCCACGCGGGCGCGTTCGTCGCGCTCGACCAAACCTCGCCATCTCCCTGCGGCAGGGTGAAGTCCGGGGCAGCATAGGCACGGCGGTCGTTGCGGATACAGACATCGAAGTATTTCGCAAGTTCGTTCTTGAGCGGCATCTTAACGCGCATGGACTCGACCTTTACGGGCGACTTCGGCGAAAACTCCATCGTCGCCCAGCAGAAGCCGTCGTAGTCGTAGTCCTGCGTCACCTTGAGCGCAAGATCGCCCTTCTCGGCAGTCACCTCTCGGACGACGCGATCCGGCTCCGCCGAGACGATGCGTTCGCCAGTGACATTGAAACGCCCGCCATTTACCTCAAGATCAACCGCCCCCGCCATCAGGTTTTCGCCAAGCGCATGCACTTCGCTCCAAAGGACGCCGCCGGGGCGATACGCCGTCTGCAAGAACGCAATATCGCCGTTCTCCGCAACGCGAATCGGTTTGAATGGCGGAAGTATGACGCGATCCTTGCCGAGATTCAGCCCCTGCCACGGAAACTTTCTTACCGCAAATGTGCGCTCGTCGGTGTAGGTCTTGCCGTTCGCATCGGTTGCGGAGAACTTGGCCACGTAGTCCTGCAACGGCAAGCCGGGCAGTGTTTCGTCATAAAGCTTTTTCGCAGGAATGTAGGGCGAGCCTTTTATTTCCTTTTGCCAATATGTCTTGCCGTCTGCGCCCTCGACGCGAATCGTGCCCGCGACGAGGTTCTTCTTGCCGTTGACCTTGTATTCGGCCCGGAAGCGATTGCCGACTGACGGGTAGAATCCTGTATCAAGCGTCGGCAAACCTTCCGCGTCCTTCCAGTTCAATCCGCGCGAAAGATCCCACCTAATCTGCCGCCGGTAGCAGACAACGCCGTTCGCGGCAATGTCGATAACGAGAGTGTTGACCTTCCCAGGCCAGATTGCATATTCGGGATGTACGAAGTCCTTGTTTGCGCCGGCAGGGACAGTCTGCCCGTTGATTTCGGTGATCTTGTTGTGGGCTGCGCCGTCCACCTTCTCGGGGTTGTCGTCCAGTTTTGCGAAACCGATTCCCCTGTGGACGACGCTCTTCGACGACAGCTTTGCATCGATGCCCGACGGATTGGAGAACCGGAAAAGGATGAAGTATCCTCCACGCGGCCTCCAGAGTTCGCAGGCGCTGAAGTCCACAAGACCCGCCACCGGACAACTGGAGTCGAATACGAGACTTCCCATCTCGCCCGGCGCTGACGGCAGATGCCAAACGGCAGTCTCTGGTTCCGAGCTGTATTTTACGGACATCTGGAGCCCCCACTTCGCACCATCAGCGGGCTTGCCGCTTCCGAGCGCGGCAAATGGGATGAACATTTCCGTCTCGACGCATTCCATTCCGCAGATGTCGATGCCGCGTGGACGGCGCATGGCGGACTTCGCATCCGGCGGCAGGTTCGACGATCCATCGGCCATGCATACGGAAAACGACATCGGCTTGGATTGTCCTTCAGGGAGCAACGAAAGCGTGACGCGATCCTCTTTCGCAAACTTCTGCGGGCGCGTCGGGGAAGACGTGCGGGCGGCGAAATAGATCCCGCCATCGGTATAGCCGATAAAGAACGAGCCATACCTAATGGACATCAGCTTCGTCGACTCCGAAATCGGCCCATACTGCACCGAAGAGTGCTTTTGCTCGTCTATCGATATCGTGCCGTCGATGACAGGCGCAGCCTTCATCGCCGCCATGCGAAGGCACGTCGAGTCCGACAGGGCCGGCGCTGCCGCGAACACGGGCGAAAGAGGAAGCGAGGCGGCAGCAAGACATGCCGCAACAAATGCCTGGTGCTGGAGCCTCATAGCCATGCCTATCTCATTTCCCCTTTACGAAAACACGCCACAAGGCGTCAAGGTAGCCGTATCCGAATTTGTCATCAGGTTCGAGATAGGTCCCTTCCGTCCACTCGTTCCAGCTGTTGACGGTTATCAGCTTCGGCATGTCGGCGGGGATGTTGGCATCAGCCCACTCCCTTACCTGGCGGGCGAAGTCTTCAAAGTCTGCGGGGTTGGACCCGCGCACGATGTTCTTGCGTTCGTCCTTTGGATAGCGGGCGTTTGTGTCCCAGCCAACTGTAAGGTTCGGGAAGTAGACGGCTCCCATCTTGGCGGCGGAGGCCTTGGCGGAGTCAGCCGCCTTCATCGACATCTCGCCCCATTGGCGGTAGGTAAGCTCAGGCTCCGTCTTCGATTCAAGACGTGATGCCGTCCTATGCCGCCAGTTGTATATCGACATTGAATCAGAGCCGACATCGATTTGGCAGCAGTCCGGATCTTCCGGGAAATACGCTGAACAGAGAGTCTGTAAATGGACATTTGGGAACCCGGCCTTCTTGACTTCCGAACGAAGGTAGGCAATGCGCTCCTTCGCGACGGCCTCGCCATCCCAGCTGACGAATCCATAGATATTGTAAATCATCAGAACGGGGCATCCCTTTATCTTGTAGTAGTTGGGGCGCGTGAAATACTGCTTGATCCAGCGAGCGACAATCGTGCGCCAGTCGGCATCAGATATCTTCGCCGGCCAGACTATCTCTTTCTTCGCATCGCCGCCCACTTTGTTGTCCCAGAGTCGGTTGACGTCATGGTTGGCGTACATGATGTAGAACTTCATGCGCTCCGAGTTCTTCGCGCCGAGAAAACCCTTGTTTAGCGCGTCTTCGAGAAATGGACGCCCGCCATACCAATACCAGTCGTAGATGAAGACGTTGACGCCTGCGGCTGTCGCGGCGTCGATCTTGCGGGCGACGGCGACTGGATCCGACTCGTCTTCGTAGCCCCAGAGCGGCTTCACGCCCTGATAGTCGTAAGGTGTGCGCTTGACGGATTCGTAGAGGTTCTGCCACTCGCCCTTCCCGTCCTTGAAAATGCCAAGCTCCGCCCAGCGAGGCTCATTGTGATAGGCAGGCCACACGTAGGCTGCAACATCGTATTTCGCCGCGTTGGCGCAAAGCGCCAGCGAGGAAACCGCTGCGAGCAGCAATATTTCTACTTTATGATACATACATCTTTAGTTATAAGTCTCTTGCTATATTCGCATTATATCATGCTTTAACAGCATAAATCAATATAACAATTTGCCATGACTTGTATTATTTGATACAGCAATGGCATCATGTCTTTTTATCCCGTCACGACAAACGGCATCATGTAAAACGGCATGCTGCACCAATTCAAGATTTTTCAAGCATTCAAATCTACACCTTTTCAAGATTTTTCACCACATGAAAACTACACCTTCTCTAGATTTTACCCTGCAGATCAGGGTAATTCGTCTGCAAATCGTAGAATTGTCAAAATGCAGACGAATCACGCTTGACGTGTTTCCACATAATATGCTAATCTAATGG
>Ga0310690_10009119_pt1 | contig 12479 bp, 9 predicted proteins | sample AusTroGonzalo_MG_2_FD_207661 | JGI IMG/M metagenome (GOLD analysis project Ga0310690, IMG submission 207661) | Bovine rumen microbial communities from tropical cattle in Woodstock, Queensland, Australia - Gonzalo_04 (v2) (version 2) | ecosystem: Host-associated > Mammals > Digestive system >...
GCTTATGACTATGGTGGGCTCGGTGTTCGTGTACAGCCCCGCCATCATCCTTCACGGGATGCCCGGCTTCTGCTCCAGCATTCCGATGATAGTCTGGGCGCTTATCATTTTCGCATACTATGTGGTAGCGACGCTGCTTCCCATCGACAAGATAATCGGCCGTATTTATCCGGTGTTCGCGTTCGCCCTTCTGTTTATGGCTGCGGCGCTTATGGTGTGCCTGTTTATCAAGTGGCCCTCCATTCCGGAGCTTTGGGACGGCCTTGGCGGCTGGAACGAAAAGGCGGGAATCGGTGCACAGCCCATCTTCCCCTGCCTGTTCATCACTATCGCCTGCGGTGCCATTTCCGGCTTCCACGCAACTCAGAGCCCGCTTATGGCGCGTTGCATGAAGAACGAGAAGCTTGGCCGGCCGGTGTTCTACGGTTCGATGATTACGGAAGGTCTCGTGGCCCTTATCTGGGCGGCGGTGTCGTCGTATTTCTTCTTCGGCGGCGGTGCTGCGGCGGTGGGTGCTAGCGAGACGTCGGCGGCCCCTGCAGTGGTGTCCAGCGTGTCCTGGGCCTGGCTGGGCCTTCTGGGCGGCATCCTGGCCATCCTCGGCGTCGTGGCCGCGCCCATCACTTCCGGCGATACGGCATTCCGCAGCGCCCGCCTGATCATAGCGGATTTCCTGCACCTGGATCAGAAACCGGTGCGCAACCGCCTTCTCATCGCCATCCCGCTTTTCGTGGCTTCCGGATTCCTGCTCTGGTTCAATATTGCCGATGAAAACGGCTTCAACGTTATCTGGCGCTACTTCGGCTGGAGCAACCAGACGCTTGCAGTGTTCACGTTGTGGACCATCACGGTGTACCTTACCCGCAACAAGAAGGGTATGTGGTATCTCGTCACCCTGGTCCCGGCCTGCTTTATGACGGCCGTGAGCCTCTCGTTCATCCTGGTGGACAAGGTTGGCTTCGGCATCAATGCTGCCGCCGCCCCCGGCATCGGCCTGGGCACATTTGCCATTTCCACAATTCTTTTCTATATTTGGAAATACAAAGGAAACAAATAAAACCAAACCAATATGTTAGATAACGAAAGAGGGCTGTATGTGGCCCATTCAGCTAATGGACCCATCTCGATGGTGGGCAAGATGGCAAACCGCCACGGACTCATCGCCGGTGCAACCGGTACCGGTAAAACCGTCACCCTGCAGGTTCTGGCGGAGACATTCTGCCAGGCAGGCGTGCCCTGCTTCATGGCCGATATGAAGGGCGACCTCAGCGGTATCTCCAAGGAAGGCCGCCTGAGCGGTTTCATCGAGAAAAGGCTGCCGGAATTCGGCATCTCAGACCCCAAGTTCCAGGCCTGCCCCGTGCGTTTCTTCGACGTTTATGGGGAGCAGGGACACCCTATGCGGAGCACCATCTCCCGTATGGGCCCGGATATGCTGGGACGCCTTCTGGAACTCAATGAGACCCAGACCGGTGTGCTGAACATCGTGTTCAAGGTGGCCGACGACAACGGCCTCCTGCTCATCGACCTGAAGGACCTTCGCGCCATGCTCAACTTCGTGGCGAAGAATGCGGCTGAATATACGGAGACATACGGCAATGTGACATCGGCCTCCGTGGGCGCAATCCAGAGGGCCTTGCTGCAGCTGGAAAACCAGGGCGGCGACAAGTTCTTCGGTGAGCCGGATTTCGATATCTACGACCTTCTCCAGTGCGAGGGCGGCAAGGGCATCATGAACGTCCTTGCGGCGGATAAGCTTATGCTCCAGCCCAAGCTCTACTCCACTTTCCTGCTGTGGCTCATGTCCGAGCTGTATACAACACTGCCGGAAGTAGGCGACATGGACCTTCCCAAGCTGGTATTCTTCTTCGACGAGGCACATATGCTGTTCGAAGGCACCTCCAAGGCCCTTACGGACAAGATTGAGCAGGTAATCCGCCTCATCCGTTCCAAGGGCGTGGGCATCTACTTCATCACCCAGAGCCCTACCGATGTTCCCGAGAGCATCCTCGGCCAGCTGGGCAACCGCGTGCAGCACGCTCTGCGCGCCTACACTCCCAAGGATCAGAAAGCGGTGAAAGTGGCGGCGGAAACCTTCCGCGCCAATCCCGCGTTCAATACTTATGAGACCCTGCTCGAGCTCGAAACCGGTGAAGCGCTCGTGTCGCTTTTGGATGAAAAAGGCACGCCCCGCGTGGTGGAGCGCGCAAAGATCCTGTTCCCGCTGAGCCAAATCGGTGCCATCTCGGAAGGGGAGCGCTCGGATGTGATCCACCGCAGCCGCCTGTTCGGCCGCTACGACCATCCCATCGACCGTGAAAGTGCCTACGAGTTGATCACGAAGGCCACCGAAGAGGCAGAAGCCCTGAAGGCGCAGATGGAGGAGGAAGAAGCCGCTGCAAAGGCCGCGGCAGCCGAAGCAAAGGAAGCAGAAAAGAAGAAGAAAGAGGAGGAGAAAAAGAAGGGCAAGGGCATCGGCTCCAAAGTGCTCAAATCCGTGCTCACCGCCGTCACCGGCGTCGCCGCCGCCTCCGTTGCCAACTCCGTCACGGGTGCCGTCACGGGCAAAAAGACCAAATCCAAGAAATCCGTAGGTGAGAAGATGATCAACAGCGCCACCCGCAGCGCCACATCCACCCTCACCCGCTCCATCCTTGGCAATCTCCTGAAATAGCCCTCCATTTCCCTGGCGGCTAATACGCTGATACACAACGCTTTAAATACTGTTCCCCTGGTGCAAAACAACCAGGGGAATGTTCTATATATAGCTGATAATCAGCGCTTTATCCGCCACGACTTCTTCTCCTTATCGCCAAAAGTCTACAGGCCTTGGGATTTGGCTTCGTCCCAGATGGCGTCCATTTCGGCGAGGGTCATGTCGGTGAGGAGGCGGCCTTCGCGGATGGTTTTTTCTTCGAGGTAGGTGAAGCGGCGGCGGAATTTTTCGGCGCTGCGGTTGAGGGCTGTTTCGGGGTCGATGCCGTATAACCTGGCTGCATTGATGACGCTGAAGAGAAGGTCACCGAATTCCATTTCGATGCGGGAGGGATCGGCGGTGGAGATGGCGCCGGATACTTCGCTGCATTCTTCCTGCACTTTGTCCCAGACGTCGGCGGGATTTTCCCAGTCGAAGCCGCAGCCGCGGGCTTTTTCCTGCATGGAGAGTGCCTTGAGTAGGGCGGGCATCGTTTTGGGGATGCCGGACATTACGCGTTTGTTGCCGCCTTTTTCCTTGGCTTTCACAAGCTCCCAGGTATCGGCAATCTCTTTTGCGGTGGTTGCCTTTCCGGCATCGGGGCCGAAGACGTGGGGGTGGCGGAATTCCATTTTGTCGCACACCTTGTTTATGCTGTCGGCAATGTCGAAAGCTCCTTCTTCCTGGCCGATGCGGGCATAGAACACCAGGTGATACATCAGGTCCCCGATCTCCTTTGCGGTACCCTGGCGGTCTCCTTCCACGATGGTGTCGCTGAGTTCATATACCTCCTCTTCGGTGAGGCGGCGGATTGAGTCGAATGTCTGTTCCGCGTTCCACGGGCACTGCTCCCGCAGTTTGTCCATAATGTCCAGCAGACGCCCGAAGGCCGCAATTTTCTCTTCTTTTGTGTGCATAGTCCAAAGATAGCGACTTTTTTCGGTTTTTTCTTGCTTTTTCAGAGTATAGTGGCTAATTTTGCTATACCACAGACACACACTAACCAATTATTATTATATGAAAAGGATTGTTTTAATCGCAGCCATCGTTTTGATGGCAATTCCCGCCTATTCTCAGAGGCCGGTCAGAGGAACACGAGGAACCACTACTACCGTAACCAGGCCTGTTGGCACAGCTACTGCAAGGCCCACAGCAGCCAACAGCGATGCGGCCAGGAGAAAGGCAATCAACGATTTTCTTTCCAACACAATGGCTACTTATGATGACGGCACATCGCTCACCCGTAGCATAAATGGCCCGAAAGTCCCTTATATCATGCAGGGTAAGGACCTGTTTGTCCTCACTCCGCACACGACGACACTTGGCCCCGGAGGAAAGGACGAATCTTCCTTCTTCATTGAAGACAATAACGCAATCTTCCCCGGCCTTCTGCTTTGGGCCGACCAGGGCCTTGCCGACGGAAATCCCAAGCCCGTTACCGGTATTGCAAGGGGTACCGTGGATGTGATGCTTGACATTGATACCGGTGGCAATACATTCATCGTGGAGAACGTACCCATCCAGTTCGGAAAGATTCAGGAAGCTGTGTCCAAGCTTGTACGCCAGCTCTATGACAGCGGCTACAGGCAGCCCGCAAGAATCAAGAGCGTGACCGGCGATTATTCCAGCACGGAAGAGTTCGCCATCAAGGCTGGTGTCGATGTGAAATTCGCCGCCCAGTTCAGCGCCTCGATGTCGACCACATCGACCTCATCGTCCATCACCCATATCGACGACTTCTCTCAGATTTATTACAATGTCGTAGTTCAGCCCCACAATAACGACTGGTCTTATCTCTTCGGCGAGGACGTGACAGTGGATGATATCAAAAGGGTATTCCAGAACAATAGGAACACTCCTATGGTGTTCGTGAGCCAGATGAGCTACGGACGTCGTCTGTATGTTCTCAAGGAGTTCCGTTCTAGCGACTTCAAACTGAATGTCAAGGCTTCCGGTTCATATTCCGGCGTTTCTGCCACTACTGATATCACCAGTTCATCGAGTAGCAAGGAATCCAGCAAGTCGGTATATATCCGCGGCGGAGATCCCGCATTTGGCGTCGGCCTGATCCAGGACGCCGGTACGGTGGCAAGCGTAATCGCTTCCCTCGGAGACAAGTCCCTGACTATGAGCAAGATCAACCAGGGTGTGAATATGTCCTATGTGACCACGTATATCGGCTCACAGCAGATTTGCCATCGTTCTACTCATGGCAGCTACACAACATATGATTATTCTCTTGCTCTGCGTCACGTCCCTGTGACCTTCAGGAACAAGTGCACCCACGTGGCCGGTGGTGAGATTAAACTCAGGATTGACTACAAAGTGTATAGGATTAACTCAAATGGCGAAAAGGTTTATTATGATACTCCTTCCGGTTGCATCTCCGGTTATAACAGGTGGATTGAGCATAAGAATGTCTGGAGCAAGGAGCAGTTCGACCTCCCTCTGTCAGATGGCGAGTATGCCGATCCGGATATGCACTTCCAGTTGCGCTGGAAACCCAGCACCCAGGGCTGGAGGAATTCAAACGAGGGCGTATTTGATGTGGAGGATGGTTTAATCGACTTTACCATAAATGGTTACGTGGGAGTTAAGTCCGGCGACAGTACAACTCCTTATATCCACAGTTCATCTCATACGAAACTCAGAGGTCAGAGATAAATAGCTGATCCTGTCCTTTATAACGGCCGGTCCGGATTGGAACCGGCCTTTTTTGGCTATACCGAAAAAAATGTGTATCTTTGCGCCCTTATTATATATAAGTTATGGCAGAAAACACGCTCCTGGAGAAAGTTTTAAGCCTTCAGGACAAATACAAACAGCTGGAAGCATCGCTCGCGGACCCGGAGGTTATCGCGGATATGAAGAAGTTCGTTCAGCTGAACAAGGACTACAAGCAGTTGCAGCCCATCATTGCCGCTGGCCTGGAGTACAAGAGGACTCTGGACGAGCTGGCCCAGGCCAAGGACATCCTCATGAACGAGAAGGACGAGGATCTTAAGGAGATGGCCCGTGAAGAAGTGGCGGAACTGGAGCCGAAGATCCCGGATATGGAGCAGAATATCAAGCTCCTGCTCATCCCTGCCGATCCGGACGATGGCAAGAACGCCATGGTTGAAATCCGCGGCGGCACCGGCGGAGACGAAGCGGCTATCTTCGCGGGAGACCTGTTCCGTATGTATCAGCATTTCGCGGAGCAGAAGGGCTGGAAGTTGGAAATCAGCGACCAGGCACCCGGCACCGCAGGCGGCTTCAAGCAGATTGTTTTCAAGTTGTCGTCATCGACCGATGGCGTTTACGGCATTATGAAATACGAATCCGGCGTCCATCGTGTACAGCGTGTTCCCCAGACGGAGACCCAGGGCCGAATCCAGACTTCTGCCGCATCTGTTGCCGTTTTCCCGGAGGCTGGTGAGTTCGATATCGAACTTAATCCGGCCGATATCCGTAAGGACCTGTTCTGCGCATCGGGCCCCGGCGGACAGGGCGTGAACACTACCTACAGCGCAGTGCGCCTCACCCACATTCCCACGGGCATCGTGGTCCAATGCCAGGAAGAGCGTTCCCAGCTCAAGAACCTGGACAGGGCGATGGAAGAGCTCCGTTCGCGCGTATATAATATGGAACACCAGAAGTATCTGGACAGCATCGCCGCAAAGCGCAAGACCATGGTCTCAACCGGCGACCGCAGCGCCAAGATCCGCACATACAACTATCCCCAGGGCCGCGTCACCGACCATCGCATCGGCTGGAGCATGTACAACCTGCCCGTCTTCATGGACGGCGACATCCAGGAGTGCATCGACCAGCTTCAGATCGCAGAGAATGCGGAACGGCTCAAAGAAGCAGGAGAATAAGATATGGCACGCAAGGAAGAAGGACTCAAGAAACTCGGGCAGAAGGTTCCCTACAGCCAGGATTACGATCCGGGCGTGCTGGAGACCTTCGAGAATCTCCACAGGGAGAACGACTACTGGGTGCGTTTCAACTGCCCCGAATTCACCACGCTCTGCCCCATCACGGGCCAGCCGGACTTTGCGGAAATCCGCATCAGCTATGTCCCGGACGTGAAAATGGTGGAATCCAAGAGCCTCAAACTGTATCTTTTCAGCTTCCGCAACCACGGGGATTTTCACGAGGACTGCGTAAATACTATAATGAAGGATCTCATCAAGCTGATGGATCCCAAATATATCGAAGTCACGGGGTTCTTTACTCCCCGCGGCGGAATCTCCATCTTCCCTTACGCCAATTATGGCCGTCCGGGAACCAAATGGGAGGAGATGGCCGCGAAGCGCTTCGAAACACACGAATGATATGGAACCTAAACGAGTAGTTATTACCGGGATGGGAATTATCTCATCCGTTGGAAAAGACCTTAATACATACTGGTCGAATCTGAAGGCCGGTGTGAACGGAATCGTGCACGTCGAGGAATTCAAGGACGTGAACGTGACCATTGCCGGCAAGGTGAAGGAATTCGATGCCGAGTCTTACGGTATGGAGAAAGCCTTCGTCCGCAAGCAGGACAATTTCGTCCTCTTCGCCATCGCGGCGGCCAAGGAAGCTATGGAGATGTCCGGCCTCAAGTCGACCGACGACGGTGAAGGCAACATCGACCCCTTCCGCCTTGGCGTATATGTGGGCTCGGGAATCGGCGGTTTTGAGATTCAGTACCGCGAGACCGTGAAGATGATCGAGGAGCCGTCGGGCCGATGGATTTCCCCGCTCTTCATCCCCACTATGATTTCGAACATCGCGGCCGGCCACGTGGCAATCCGCAACAACGCCAAGGGCCCCTGCCTTGATATCGTAACGGCCTGCGCAACATCGTCACACTGCATCGGAGAGGCCTACAGGGCCATCCGTCACGGTTATGCCGATGCAATCCTGGCCGGTGGTACCGAGCATGCTTCGATTCCCCTCGGAGTCGCCGGATTCGCAAATGCAAAGGCCCTGTCGCCTTCCACCGACCCTGATTACGCATCCCTTCCGTTCAATGCGAACCGTCAGGGCTTCGTAATCGGTGACGGCGCAGGCGTGCTTGTGCTGGAATCCCTGGACCACGCCCTGGCGCGTGGAGCCAACATCCTGGCGGAAATTGTGGGCTACGGCAACACCTGCGATGCGTATCACGCAACCGCACCGCGCCCGGACGGCACCACCCAGGCCCGCGCAATCGAGCTTTCCCTCCAGGAAGCCGGCTTCGATCCCGCAAAGGACTGCCTTTACATCAACGCCCACGGAACGGGTACCAGGCTCAACGACGCCGCGGAAACCCTGGCCTACAAGATCGCTCTCGGAGACTTTGCGTACAAGGCGCACATCTCATCGACCAAGAGTATGACCGGCCATATGTTCGGCGCAGCGGGTGCCGCAGAGGCCATCGCGGCCATTATGGCCCTTCGCGAAGGCATCTGCCCTCCCACCATCCATCTGGATACGCCGGACCCGGAGTGCGACCTGGATTACACTCCGAACGTAGCCGTAAAGGCTCCGCTCACACTTGCGATTTCAGATTCCCTGGGATTCGGCGGACACGATGCCTGCGTGGCATTCCGCAAGTACGAAGGTTAACGGCGGCGCTTTTTGCGTGAATCACGGATTCGCGTAGCAGCCTCCACCATCAACTGATCCTGGTAGCAACCCCTTGCTGCCAGGATATTTGATATAAAGATGACGAAGGGGAAGATAACCGTCCACTTGAACACAACGTCGTGCATCGAGAAGTACAGGAAGGCGAGCCAGCCCTGTGCTCCGAGGGCGACAAGGGCCGACAGGGTGGCGAGTCTCATCTGCAGGATGCGCACTTTGAAGGCGATGAGGGCGATGACGATCATCAGCGCGATAAGGCCCAGGAGAATGCCGAACCAGGGGCTCTGGAGGGCGATGTAACGCACGGGTTCTCCGTCACCAACCGGTACATAGGCCGTTCCGAAAAGAAGTACGCCGACAAGCACTGCCGATATTGCAAGATATAGGGTTTGAATTCTCTGCCACATAGTGTAAAAATTTTTGCAAATATAGGAAAAGTGCTCCAAATATGCTATATTTGTTAGTTCACACTAAAATTGGAAATATTATGAGAATTCCCGAATCTGAACTCATCATCAACGGCGACGGCTCCGCTTTCCACATCCATCTGAAACCGGAAGAACTGGCCGACAATGTGATACTTGTGGGAGACCCCGGCAGGGTTGATATGGTGGCAGAATATCTTACTGACATCGAATTCCGCCATGCCTCCAGGGAATTCGTCTCCGTAACCGGCAAACGCGCAGGAAAGCGCATCACGGTGCTTTCCCACGGCATCGGCCCGGACAATATCGACATCGTGATGACGGAACTGGACGCTCTGGCAAATGTCGATTTCGCAACGCGCGAGGTCAAGCCGGTGCACAGGGCCCTGAATATACTCCGCATCGGCACATCAGGTGCCCTGCACGCGGATATTCCCCTCGGCGCATATATCCTCTCCCACATCTCCGTGGGCTTTGACGGGGTTATGAACTGGTATGGCAACAGGGAAAAGGTCACCATCCCCCAGGTGGAGGCCGATTTCAAGAAGCATATGGACTGGAATCCCTGCCTCCCTTCGCCCTATTTCGTGAAGGCCAGCCCCAAGATGATCGAACTCCTCAGAGACGTGACGGTGAAGGGCGTGACCATATCGGCCCCCGGCTTCTACGGCCCCCAGGGCCGGGTAGTGCGCATGCCTCTGGCTATGCCGGATATGCTGGAGAAGATTGAATCCTTCCGTTTCAGCACGGACGACCAGGATTACCGCATCACCAACTTCGAGATGGAAAGCTCGCCGCTGGCAGGCTTCGCCGCCCAGCTGGGCCACAACGCCGTAACCGTTTGCTGCGCAATCGCAAACCGCTACCTCCAGAGCTCGAATCCGGACTATAAACCCGCTATCCGCAAACTCGTGGAACTTTGCGTGGACAGGATGTCTACCCTTTAATCAGACACAAAATGCAACTACAGGTATCAGAAGAACTTAACGGAATCATCAAATACTCCCGCGAGGAGGCGATGCGCACCGGCAGCTACGGCATCGGCCCGGACCATCTCCTGCTTGGAATCATCCGCCACGAGGACAATGTGGCGTTCAAGGCCATCCAGGCCCTGGGCGTGGAGCCGTCGAACCTGAAAGCTTATATCGACTCCAGGATCCAGACGGGGGAGAGCATTCCCTATGAGCAGATCGACAATATCAATTTCTCCCGCCAGGCGCAGAACGTGCTCAGCATCACCGTGATGGAAGCATCCAGGATGAAGAGCGAGGCTGCAGGCCCCCAGCACCTTATGCTGGCCCTCTGCCGCACTACTGACAGCTATGGCCAGGTTTTCCTCCGCTCCAACGGTGTCGATTACGGCCGGATGCTGGCCTATTTCGAGGAGGAAGGCCTGCTCCGTCCCGCCCAGGAAGAGGAGGAGGACGATGACGAAGAACAGCCCGCGGAAGGCCTTATGGAGGCCGCGCAGGAGGAACCCCTTGACATCGAGGAGTTCGCCTACGACATTACCCGCGCCGCCCGTGAGGGCAAGCTGGATCCGGTCGTGGGCCGTGAGCACGAGATAGAAAGGGTTATCGAGATACTTGGAAGGCGCAAGAAGAACAATCCTATGCTGCTGGGTGAACCGGGCGTGGGAAAATCGGCCATAGTTGAAGGAATCGCCCTCAAGATAGCCGCCGGGAACATTTCTCCGGTAGTCGCCAAGAAGCGCATCCTGTCGCTGGACATCGCATCAGTGGTGGCCGGCACCAAGTACAGGGGCGATTTCGAAAAGCGCATCAAGTCCATCCTGGATGAAGCCAGGGAGAATCCTGACATCGTCCTGTTCATAGACGAAATACACACTATCGTGGGCGCAGGCGGTGCCGCTGGCAGCCTGGATGCCGCCAATATGCTCAAACCGGCCCTTGCACGTGGGGAAATCCAGTGCATCGGCGCTACCACGATGGACGAGTTCACCAAGATCGTGGAGAAGGACGGTGCGCTTGACCGCCGCTTCCAGAGGGTTGTGATTGAACCCACAACCGTGGGCCAGTCCATCGAAATCCTCAAGAGCCTGCAGCCGCATTACGAGGAATTCCATCACGTGACATATACTCCGGAGGCCATTGAGGCCGCCGTACGCCTCACCAACCGCTATGTGGCGGACCGTTCCCTGCCGGACAAGGCCATCGACGCAATCGACGAGGCCGGTTCTATGGTAAGGCTTCAGGTGACGGGTGTCCAGAGCGGTTCTTCCGTGGTCACTGATGAAGATATAGCCACTGTGATTTCCAAGATGACAGGAATTCCCGTGAACAAGGTGGCCGAATCGGAAGGCCACAGACTGGTGAAGATGAAACGCCGCCTTGAAGGCCGCATCATCGGCCAGGACCAGGCCGTGGAAACCGTATGCCGTGCAATCCAGAGGGGCCGCGCCGGCCTCAAGGACCCGCACAGGCCCATCGGCACATTCCTCTTCCTTGGCCCTTCCGGCGTGGGCAAGACCCGCCTTGCACGCTCCCTGGCGGAGTATCTCTTCGATACTGAGGACAATATCGTGCGCATCGACATGAGTGAATATATGGAGAAGCACAGCGTCTCCAGGCTCATCGGCGCGCCTCCCGGATATGTGGGATACGAAGAGGGCGGCCAGCTCAGCGAAAGGGTCCGCCGCAAGCCGTACTGCGTGGTGCTGCTGGACGAAATCGAAAAGGCCCATCCGGACATCTTCAACCTGCTTCTACAGGTGATGGACGAAGGCCGCCTCACTGACTCGAACGGCCGTACCATCGACTTCAAGAACACCATCGTCATTATGACTTCCAACGTGGGAAGCCGCGAAGTGGCCGAATTCGGCCCCGGAATCGGCTTCGCCACCGCGGGCAAGGATATGGTTGCAGACAGGCAGGCCATCATCGACAAGGCCGTCCGCAAGGCCTTCCCGCCGGAATTCATCAACCGTATCGACGAAATCGTATACTTCCGCTCGCTCAACCGTCAGGACATCGAATCCATCATCGACATAGAGCTCCGCGACGTGAGGATCCGCGCCCTGGAATCAGGGTACAGGCTCACCATCACCCCCGCCGCAAAGCGTTTCGTGGCCGATGCGGGCTATGACCCCGCCTACGGTGCCCGCCCGCTGAAGAGGGCAGTGACCCGCTACATTGAAGATCCTGTGTCGGAATACATCATCACGGAAAGGATCAAGGCGGCCAAGGAAGGCGTGGAAGAGTCGGTCAAGACGCTGAAAGTCGGTCTTGAGAAGGACAAGATTGTGGTAAGCCTCAAATAACTGGTATCGTTTTTGCTTGGAAAGGCGCGCTATGCGTAAACTCATGACTATTCTTGCGGCGCTCTTGGTTGCAGCGGCCGCATCGGCACAGACAGTAGAAGGCTCATTCGTCCAGACAAAGACCATCAAGGCGTCCGGAAGGTCGATAGTAAGCAAGGGAAACCTCTCTTACACGGCTCCGGACCAGGTTTCAATGATATTCACTGACCCGGAAGGGGATTATATGATCATCGACGGACCGTTCCTCCGCTCGGACCTGAACGGTACGGCGATGGACGTCGATACATCCCGGAATGCCCAGATGCGCAATCTCAAGAACACTCTTCTGAACTGCATCGCGGGCGATGTGGAAAAGGTAGCGGCCGACAATGACGCGGACCTGGTGTCCAAGCCCAAGAACGGCGGGCGGGTGGTTACCCTCACGGCCAAAAAGGCCGCTGCAAGGGGCTATTCCCGCATCATTCTGGAGTACAGGCAGGAC
>Ga0310690_10009121_pt1 | contig 12477 bp, 8 predicted proteins | sample AusTroGonzalo_MG_2_FD_207661 | JGI IMG/M metagenome (GOLD analysis project Ga0310690, IMG submission 207661) | Bovine rumen microbial communities from tropical cattle in Woodstock, Queensland, Australia - Gonzalo_04 (v2) (version 2) | ecosystem: Host-associated > Mammals > Digestive system >...
GCTGCTTCGAAGGAAGTGCCCTTTGAACGAGTGGTGTTCGCCCTCGGCATCCGCTTTGTAGGTGAAACCTCGGCCAAGCTGTTGGCAAGACATTTCAAGAACATCGACGCACTGATGAATGCGGGTCTTGAGGAGTTGCAGGAGATAGAGGGCATCGGCGAGGTGATGGCAAAGAGTATCATCACCTACTTCCATGATGCCCAGAATATCGAGATTATCCGAAGACTGCGCGAATACGGTCTACAGATGGAACTCTCAACTCTCAACTCTCAACTCTCAACTAAACTTGAAGGCCAGAGCATTGTGATCAGTGGTGTGTTTGCGCATCACAGCCGCGATGAGTACAAGGCTATCATCGAACAGAACGGTGGTAAGAACGTGGGCAGCATCAGCAATAAGACCTCGTTTATCCTCGCAGGAGAGAATATGGGGCCCTCGAAGTTACAAAAGGCCGAGAAACTTGGGATCAAGATTATGAGTGAAGACGAATTCTTAGAACTGATTGAAAGATGAAACGACTTCTCGCGATACTATTCACTATTCACTGTTCACTATTCACTGTATTCGCTCAGTATACAACGAGCGATGACATCATCTACAAGGGCGATCTCGACGAACGGTGTATCGACCTGATGGGTGTACCCTTGGAAGGACCCGACTCAGCGTTTCTGCCAGCACTGAAGAGCATCGGCCTGGAGCAGTTCACCCCTGAGGATCCTGATCCGGGTGACTACTATTTCCGTGGGGAGTTCTACGGTATCAAGTCAAACTTCGTGGTGTCTACGGATGAGAAGACAGGGCTGCTATCGACGGTGCTTGTTACGAGCGGTCCCTATCGCACCTTCGCCCTCTACGACCGCAACTATCGCTATTTCCTGCTGAAGCTGCAGCGCCATTTCGGCAATTTCGATGCCAAAGGCGATGGATCGTTACATCTGATGATGGACAAGGGCTATGTGAAGATCTCGAACACGTTACACGAGGACAAGTCGCGCACCATCCATGTGTTCTACCTCAACACCACACCATATTATAAAGATGCGATGAGTCAGGGATTGAAAGGCAGTGTGCAGGAGATTATCACTGAGAACCCCGTGTTTGAGAGCCAGATGGAGCACTTCGACCAGAACGGCAAGAACTCGACCACAGACATCATCGACCGCGAATACAATGCCACGGGCTATTTAGTGAAAGCCGCCATGCTCGAACCTTCAGGTAAGAAAAGTGAACTGAAATACGAGTACGACGAGGAGGGCAACTTGAGGCGTCGCACACTAACGAACGTAACGGAGCAGGTAAGATCGGTGAATGAATACACCTACAACGACGACGGTGAGATCAAGACGCAGAGTCAGAAAGTTTTTGACAAGACCAACGAGTGTATCCTCTCCATCAACATGAAGAACAACTACACCGATCACGACGATGAGGGCAACTGGACGAAGAACGAACTGAAACTGATGTACTGGGAGAAAGGTCGTCAGGCGCAGAATATGAACGTGGTGCAGACACGCACTATCAGCTATTGGGAAGACGAATAGTAGTGAATAGTGATTAGTGAATAGTATAGGATGAAAGGGTTGGTTCTGGAAGGCGGAGCGATGAGGGGACTCTTCACGGCAGGCATTATCGACGTGATGATGGAGCACGGTGTGGAGCCTGACGGACTAATAGGTGTGTCAGCAGGTGCAGCCTTTGGTTGCAACTATAAGTCGAGACAGCCAGGCCGAGCCCTCCGCTATAACAAGCGATTCGCCAAGGACTTGCGTTATTGCAGCTGGCAATCGTGGTGGAAGACGGGCGATTTGTATAATGCAGAGTTCGGCTACCATATCATCCCAACCCAATACGACATCTTCGACGACGAGGCCTTCGAGCAGAACCCCATGGCATTCTATGCTGTCTGTACCGATGTAGAGACAGGCAAGGCCGTCTATAAGAAACTCGACAAGTGCGGGCCGTTGACTTACGACTGGATCCGAGCCTCAGCCTCGATGCCGTTAGCCTCGAAGGTGGTGGAACTCGAAGGAATGAAGGTGCTCGACGGAGGCGTGGCAGACTCCATTCCCCTGGAATATTTCGAAAGCATCGGCTACGAGAAGAATGTGGTGATCCTGACCCAGCCTGACGGCTATGTAAAGGAGCATAACAAGCTGATGCCCCTGATGCGTATCGCCTTGCGGAAATATCCTAAGATGATTGAGGCGATGGACAACAGACATCTGATGTACAACAAACAGTTGGTGTATGTCTACGAGGCAGAGAAAGCTGGTCGTGCGCTCGTGATACGACCATCGGAAAAGCTGCCTATCGGCCATATCTCACACGATCCAGAAGAGATGCAGCACGTCTATGACATTGGACGCAAAGCTGGCGAACAATATATTGAGAAGATTAAGGCGTTTTATTTATGAGAATAGATATCATTACCGTATTACCCGAGATGCTGGAGGGCTTCGTACACGAGTCGATACTGGCAAGGGCAGAGAAGAAAGGACTGGCAGAGATTCGTCTGCACAATCTGCGTGACTACACGCTCGACAAATGGCGTCGCGTGGATGACTATCCTTACGGGGGCAGCGCAGGCATGGTGATGCAGTGCGAACCCATCGACCGTTGTATCACAGCCCTGAAGGCAGAAAGAGACTATGATGAGGTAATCTTCACCTCGCCTGATGGAGAGCGTTTCGACCAGCACATGGCCAACGAACTCTCGCTGAAAGGTAATCTGATTATCTTAGCAGGTCACTATAAAGGCATCGACCAGCGTGTTCGAGATCACCTGATTACCAAGGAGATATCTATCGGCGACTTCGTATTGACAGGCGGAGAACTGGTGGCGGCGATGATTGCCGATGCCATTGTGAGAGTGGTGCCTGGGGTAATTGGCGATGAGCAGAGTGCGCTGTCCGACTGTTTCCAGGACGATATCCTCGCAGCACCTATCTACACGCGTCCTGCGGACTATAAGGGCTGGAAAGTGCCTGAGATTCTGCTCAGTGGCAACGAGGCGAAGATCCGCGAATGGGAATTTGAACAGGCCATGGAGCGCACCAAACGCCTCAGGCCCGATTTATTAAAGACAGAGTAACTTTTTAAAGACATAATAACAGATTAACAGAATAATTATTTGAAGACATAGTAACAGACTAACAGATTTATATAAACAGTCTAAAAAATATCTGTTAATATATATGTTAGTCTGTTACTATGTCTTTATTTGTTCTTCTGTCTATTTTGCAAAGCGTTCAACCTGCTGGCGGATGAGCTCGGCATCGTTGAAGTAGTCGATACGCATGGCCTTGCGAACCTCATCCATCGTCTGGGCGCCGACCTCGCGGGCCTGTTCCGTACCTTTCTTCAGAATGTTGTAGATCTCAGGGATGTCCTTCTCGAACTCCGCACGACGGGCACGCATGGGCTCTAAGAACTTGTTAAGCACCTGATTCAGGAACTTCTTGCATTTCATATCGCCCAGACCACCACGACGGTAGTGATCCTTCAGCTCGTCAAGATTCTGATACTCAGGCCAGAACTCCTTAAAGTCATCGTCGCATGAGAAGGCATCGAGATAAGTAAACACAGCGTTGCCCTCCACATGACCAGGATCGTTGAGGTTGATATGCTCAGGATCGGTATACATCGAGCGCACCTTCTGCCAGACATCATCAGCCGTATCAGAAAGATAGATACAGTTGCCTAACGACTTCGACATCTTCTCCTTACCATCGGTACCAGGCAGACGACGGGCCGTGAGGTTCTCTGGCAACAGGATGTTCGGCTCTACAAGTACGGGGGCATAGACCTGATTAAAGCGACGGGCCAATTCGCGGGTCACCTCAAGCATCGGCTCCTGATCCTCACCAGCGGGAACGGTGGTAGCCTTGAAGAGTGTGATGTCAGCAGCCTGCGATACTGGGTAGCAGAAGAATCCCAGGGGAATGCTCTCTCCCTCGAAACCACGCATCTTCACCTCGGTCTTCACCGTTGGGTTACGCTGCACGCGACTTACAGAAACGAGGTTCATCAGATAAGTGGTAAGCTCAGCGAGTTCAGGAATCTGGCTCTGGATAAAGAGCACACACTTCTCAGGATTGAGACCTGCTGCGAGGTAGTCGAGGGCCACCTCGATGATGTTCTGACGAATCTTCTCGGGGTTGTCGGCATTATCAGTGAGGGCCTGCACATCGGCCATAAACACAAACATACGATCATAGTCGCCCGCATTCTGCAGCTGGACACGACGACGCAAAGAGCCTACGTAGTGTCCGAGATGGAGTTTTCCGGTGGGGCGATCACCAGTCAGAATTACTTTTCCCATTGTATTTTAAGTCTATTATTTTAAATTTGGGCACAAAGGTACTAAATTTATCCGAAACAGATTAAATTCGTCAGGGAAAATTTGGAAAAGTCAATAACATTTCATATCTTTGCAAAAAATTTGCATATTCCCTAAAATGAAATAACAATGTTTAGCAAAGAAACTTATATCAGAAGGCGCGCAGAGTTGAAGAAACTCGTGGGCAACGGCGTGATTGTCCTTTTCGGCAATAATGACTCACCGATGAACTATCCCGCCAATGCCTATGCCCCGATGCGACAGGACTCAACGTTCTTGTATTACTTCGGTCAGCATCGTGACGGGCTCGTGAGTGTGATCGATATCGACAATGATACGGAGATGCTCTTTGGCGATGATATCGACGTGGAGGATATCGTGTGGATGGGTTATACACCCTCTGTGGCAGATCTCGCAGCAGAGGTAGGCGTAACAAAGACCGCCCCGATGAAATCTCTTACCTCATACCTCGCACCTCTTACCTCTAAAATTCATTTCCTGCCCCCCTATCGCTTCGACACAAAGATTCAGATCATGGATCTGCTGGGGATTCATCCCTCCAAACAGAAGGAAGCTGCTTCGCTACCGCTGATCAAGGCCGTGGTTAAGATGCGAGCCACGAAGAGTGCCGAGGAGATTGCCTATATCGAAGCAGCTTGCGACGTGGGTTACGTGATGCATACCACAGCCCAGCTGCTCATCAAACCCAATATCACTGAGCGGTTCGTAGCAGGACAAGTGGACGGCATTGCCCGCAGTCTAGCACAAGGCAACAGCTTCGCTACCATTTTTTCACAGCATGGTGAGATCATGCATGGTAATCCTTCTGATACACAGTTGGAAGACGGCCGTCTGGTATTGTGCGATGCAGGTTGCGAACTCAACGACTACTGCTCTGATCATACCCGTACAATGCCTGTTAATGGTAAGTTCACACAACGTCAGTTAGAGATCTACAGCATTGTAGAAGCCTGCCACGACTATGTGCTCGAGGTGGCCAAGCCTGGTGTGAAATATATGGATGTGCATTTTGCTGTCTGCAAGATGATGACAGAGCGTCTGAAGGAGCTCGGTCTGATGAAGGGCGATACAGACGAGGCCGTTGCTGCAGGTGCCCACGCCATGTTCCTGCCTCACGGACTGGGACACATGATGGGTATGGACGTGCACGACATGGAGGGTCTCGGACAGATCTACGTAGGCTTCGATGAGGAGACACGTCCAAATCTGGAGCAGTTTGGTACCAACTGCCTACGCATGGGTCGCAAGCTGGAAGAAGGCTTCGTCATGACGGATGAGCCAGGTATCTATTTCATCCCCCACCTCATCGACGACTGGAAGGCCAGCGGACACTGCAAGGAATTCCTTAATTTCGACAAATTGGAGACCTATAAGGACTTTGGTGGTATCCGCATCGAGGACGATATTCTGATCACAAAGGAGGGTTGCCGATTCCTCGGCAGTAAGCGCATCCCCTATCATCCCCAGGAGCTCGAGGAGTTTATGAAAACAAACATTTAACATAATTAACATGAAGAAGATTTTAACATTCGCGCTGATGGCGATGATCGCCATGAGTGCTGCGGGAGCCAAAAAGAAGGAGCCCGCAAAGAACCAGAACAAGCCTGTATTCACCACAATTAAGGCGAATCCCATCACCAGTATTAAGGATCAGAACCGTTCAGGTACCTGTTGGGACTACTCCACTCTCTCGTTTTTCGAGGCTGAGATCTTGAAGGCAACTGGCAAGAAATACACCCTCTGTGAGGCATTCGTTGCCAACAAAACCTATATGGAGCGCGCCATTCAGGTGGTTCGCTATCATGGTGACTGTCAGTTTGCTCAGGGTGGCAGTGCCGAGGACGTGCTTCACACCTTGAAGACCTGGGGTATCTGTCCCATCGATGCCATGCCCTTCCCAGGCTCGCTTTATGGCGACTCGCTCAACAACTTCAACGAGTTCTTCTCCATCCTCGAGCCCTACGTGGCAGCTGTTGCCAAGAGCTCAGCCAAGAAGATCAGCAACCAGTGGAAGGTCGGTCTGCAGGGTATCCTCGACGCTTACCTCGGTAAGTGCCCAGAGAAGTTCGTCTATGAGGGCAAGGAATACACCCCGAAGTCGTTCATGGCTTCGCTCGGCATCAATCTTGACGATTATGTTTCTATCACCAGCTACACCCATCATCCCTTCTACACCGCTTTTGCCGTAGAGGTTCAGGACAACTGGCGTTTCCCGTTGAGCTACAACCTGCCAATGGACGAGATGATGCAGATCATCGACAACGCCATTGAGAAGGGTTATACCGTTGCCTGGGGTGGTGACGTATCGGAAGAGGGCTTCACCCGTAAGGGTCTCGCCTATGCCGTTGACACCAAGGCTGCACAGGGTCTCGGAGGCAGCGATATGGCCCGTTGGCTCAAGCTCACCGCTGAGAAGAAGCGCAATATCATCGACTCACTGGGATGCAACGTTCCTGAGATCGTACCCACACAGCAGATGCGCCAGGAGCGTTTCGACAACTGGGAGCTGACCGACGACCACGGTATGCACATCTATGGTGTGGCCAAGGACCAGAATGGTAAGGAGTACTATATGGTACAGAACTCATGGGGTGAGACAGGCGACTATAAGGGAACCTGGTATATGACCAAAGCCTTCATCGCTGCTAACACGATGGACTTCCTCATCAACAAGAACGCCATCCCTGCAGAAATCCGTAAAAAACTTGGCATTTAAGCAGGAAAATCACCTTTTTTAGGTAAAATTCGGCATAATCTGTAAAATTTTTAGCAGATTATGCCGTTTTTTCATTTTTTATTCTTATCTTTGGGCGCTAATTTGGGTTATTATACCCTTTTCAGCCACCAAAGCGACAAAGAATAAAAAAATAATATATTAAATGCATTTCAAATGGAATTACGAACCACCTACATCAGAAAGACGAGCGGCAGCTAAAGAGCTGGGTGAGAAGATTGGCATGAGTCCGATTCTCGCCGACCTACTCATTCAGCGTGGCATCAAGACGGAGAGCGCAGCCAAGCGATTCTTCCGCCCGATGTTAAATGAATTGATAGACCCGTTCCTGATGAATGACATGGACGTGGCTGTAGACAGACTCAATGACGCCATGGGGCGCAAAGAGAAAATCATGGTATATGGCGACTACGATGTCGATGGATGTACGGCGGTAGCTTTGGTGTACAAGTTCCTCCAACAGTTCTATTCCAACATTGAATACTATATTCCCGACCGCTACGACGAAGGTTATGGTATCAGCAAAAAAGCGTTGGATTCGGCTGCTGAAAAGGATGTGAAACTCATTATTGTGCTCGATTGCGGCGTTAAGGCAATCGAAGAAATCCGTTATGCCAAATCACTTGGCATCGACTTTATTGTGTGCGACCATCACGTGCCCGATGACGAACTGCCCGAAGCAGTCGCCATCCTCAACCCCAAGCGTGAGGACTCCACCTATCCCTTCAAACACCTGTGCGGCTGTGGCGTAGGCTTCAAGTTCATGCAGGCGTTCGCGAAAAACAATGGTATCCCCTTCTCAAGGCTCATCCCATTACTCGACTTCTGTGCCGTCTCGATTGCTGCCGATATGGTACCCGTAACTGGCGAGAACCGTATCCTGGCCTTCCACGGGCTGAAGCAGCTGAATCAGGCGCCCTCCGTGGGCCTGAAGTCCATCATCGAGATCAGCGGTCTCACGGGTCGAGAGTTGACCATGAGCGACATCGTGTTCAAGATCGGTCCCCGCATCAATGCCTCAGGACGTATGCAGAACGGTACGGAGGCTGTCGACCTGCTGGTGGAGCGTGATTTCGAGAAAGCCCTGTCGGAAGCCAACCACATCAATGTCTACAACGAGCAGCGCAAGGATGTGGACAAGCAGATGACGGAGGAGGCCAACCAGATTATCGAGAAACTGGAGAGCCAGAAGCACCACAACTCGATCGTGCTCTACGACGAGAACTGGAAAAAGGGTGTGGTAGGCATCGTGGCTTCGCGTATGACTGAAATGTACTATCGTCCGACGGTGGTACTCACCCGCAGCGGCGATCTGGCCACTGGCTCTGCCCGCAGTGTGGCCGGCTACGATATCTACGATGCCGTGAAGAGCTGTCGCGACCTGTTGGAGAACTTCGGCGGACATACCTATGCCGTCGGTCTCTCGCTGAAGATCGAGAACATCCCCGAGTTCAGGCGCCGTTTCCAGCATTATGTCAATGAGCATATCCTCCCGGAACAGACGGAAGCCACCCTCGAAATCGAGGAAGAGATCGACTTCAAGGATATCACGAAGAAACTGCACAACGACCTGAAGAAGTTCGCGCCTCACGGTCCCGACAACGAGAAGCCCATCTTCTGTACCCGTAATGTCTACGACTACGGTACCTCGAAGGTGGTGGGCCGTCAGCAGGAGCATATCAAGCTCGAGCTGGTCGACTCGAAATCGTCGAATGTGATCAACGGTATTGCCTTTGGACGGAGCGCGGACGCCCGCTATATCAAGTCGAAGCGTTCGTTCGACATCGCCTTCACCATCGAGGAGAATATCTACAAGCGCAGCGAGGTGCAGCTTCAGATAGAGGATATAAAGCCCTCAGAGACTGACAATTGACCATCGATCATTATAGGAAAGTTCTGCGCCAGTATTGGGGCTACGATGACTTTCGCGGCATACAACGGGAAATCATCGAGTCGATAGGCGGTGGACATGATACTTTGGGACTGATGCCGACAGGCGGCGGAAAGTCCATCACCTTTCAGGTGCCGGCGCTCTGCAGCGAAGGCACCTGTATCGTTATCACCCCGCTCATCGCACTGATGAAGGATCAGGTGCAGCATCTGCGACGTCTCGGCATCCGTGCTGCCGCCATCTACTCAGGCCTTTCCCGGGAGGAGATCATCACCACCCTCGAGAACTGCATCTTCGGTGGCATCACCATTCTCTATGTCTCACCCGAGCGACTCTCTTCGGAACTCTTCCGCACGAAGCTCCGCCACATGAAGGTGAGCTTTATCACCGTCGACGAAGCCCACTGCATCTCGCAATGGGGCTACGACTTCCGACCGTCCTATCTCCAGATTGCCGACATCCGGAAAGAGCTGCCCGATGTCCCCGTTCTGGCCCTCACCGCAACGGCCACACCGCTTGTAGTCGAGGATATTCAGCAGAAGCTGGCTAGGGATCCTAGCCATCCTAGCCTTACTAGTATTACTAGTCAGACTAGTACGACTAGTTTCTCCGTCTTCAAGATGAGTTTCGAGCGCAAGAACCTGGCCTATGTCGTCCGTCAGGCCACCGACAAGCGCGAGCAACTGATCCATATCCTCGAAAGCGTGAAAGGCTGTGCCATCGTCTATGCCCGCAGTCGCCGTCGCACTAAGGAAGTGGCCGAGCTGCTTTGCGAGGCAGGCATCAGCGCCACCTTCTATCACGCAGGCCTTGATGCCGTTGTCAAGGACCAGCGACAGCGCGACTGGCAGGAAGACAAGGTACGGGTGATGGTGGCCACCAACGCCTTCGGTATGGGTATCGACAAGCCCGATGTACGTCTGGTGATCCACATCGACTGTCCCGACTCGTTGGAGGCCTATTTCCAGGAGGCAGGCCGTGCCGGACGTGATGGCAGGAAGGCCTATGCCGTCTTGCTCTACAACGATGCCGACCATCGCAAACTCGACAAGCGCATCAGCGACACCTTCCCCGAAAAGGATTATGTCAGAAAGGTCTACGAGCATCTCGCCTTCTTCTATCAGGTGGGCGTGGGTTCAGGCTATCATGCCACCTTCGAGTTCAATATCGACAAATTCTGTCATGCCTTCCGCCACTTCCCCATTCAGGTGGACTCCGCCCTGAAGATCCTGAACCGCGCCGGCTACATCGAATATACCGAAGAGCAGGACAATCAGGCCCGCGTGATGTTCACCATCAGCCGCAACGAGCTCTACCGACTGGAGAACTGCACTCCCAACGAGGAGAAAGTCATCACAGCCCTGTTGCGGAACTACGGCGGTCTGTTCGTCGACTACAACTTCATCGACGAGAGCTTCATCGCCAGCCAGTGCGGTCTGCAGCCCCAGCAGTTGTATATGATCCTGAAAAACCTGAGTGAGAAGCATATCCTGCATTTCATCCCGCAGAAGAAGACGCCCTACGTACGCTATCTGCAGCGACGGGAGAACACCGAGAACGTGCAGTTGCCGCCTGTGGTCTATGAAGAGCGCAAACAGCAGTTCCTGGAGCGCATCCATGCGATGATCGCCTATGCGACCAACGATCACGTCTGTCGAAGCCGACAGCTGCTGCGCTATTTCGGTGAAGAGGACAGTCACGACTGCCAGCAGTGTGATGTCTGTCTCTCCCACCCTCACGATCAGGTGAGCGAGTCGATTAACAACGCAGAGGCCCACGCCATTCTCGAACTGCTGTCCGACGGGAAGCCCCACCATATCACAGAGTTACGCGACATCCAACTGCCTACGGAGGCCTTGAATGTCGCGCTCGAATATCTGCTGCGCGAGGAATACATCTTCCAGGAAGACGGCTTCCTCAGCAAGAAAAACTAAAAGTCGAATTTCAACTGACGATCGTCCTCATCGTCGTGCTCATGGCAATAGCTGCTGCCATCGAAGCAGTGGGTGCAAACCCTGCACTTCGGCATGCCGATAGCCTCGATCAGGTCCTCGAGCTTGGCAAACTTCAGCGAGGTGAGACCCAGGCGACGGGCAATCTCATCCACCATCTTCTTGTATTCCGGTGAATCGGTGGTCGCATAGCGCTCCAGATTCTTATGGTCGTCGCCCTCGAAATCGCGGATGATACGACGGGTGATCAGTTCCAGATCGCTCTTCGACGAGGTGAAGCCGATAAACGGACAGCCATAGACCAGCGGCGGACACGAGATACGGCAGTGCACCTCCTTGGCGCCATAGTCGAAGAAAGTCTTCACATTATCCCTCAGCTGCGTGCCGCGCACGATGGAGTCGTCGCAGAACACGATGCGCTGGTCCTTCAACAGGGCGGGGTTAGGAATCAGTTTCATCTTAGCCACCAGTGAACGGCGCTCCTGATTACCAGGTGTAAACGAACGGGGCCACGTGGGTGTATACTTCAGCACCGAACGGTTGTAGGGCACACCCTTTCCCTCAGCATAGCCCAGGGCCATACCGACACCGGAATCGGGCACACCACAGACGCTGTCGATCTCGGTATCGTCCTTCTCACCCATCATCTTACCGTTCTTCTCACGCACCATCTCCACGTTGATGCCGTTATAGTCGGAAGCGGGGAAGCCGTAGTACACCCAGAGGAACGAGCAGATCTGCTCACGCTTGAAGGGTTCCTGCAGCACCTCCATCTTGTCGGCCTGCAGATAGACGATCTCACCGGGACCGAGGTCACGCACACGGTGGTAGTCGAGATTGGGGAAGCTGGTCGTCTCGCTCGAAACGGCAAACGAGCCCTCCTTCTGTCCGATCACGATAGGCGTGCGCCCCAGGAAGTCGCGGGCCGCAATGATACCCTTCTCCGTCAGGATGAGCATCGAGCACGAGCCCTCTATCTTCTTGTAAACCAGATTGATACCCTCTACAAAGGAGCGCCCCATATTGATGAGCAGCGCCACGAGCTCCGTCTGGTTGATGGTGTTGGCCGAATACTCACTGAAGTGCATCCGACGCTCCAGCAGCTCGTCGGCAATCTCCCGGATGTTGTTGATCTTCGCCACCGTCACCACCGCATAGCGGCCCAGGTGGGAATTGACGATGATCGGCTGAGGATCGGTATCGCTGATGACGCCGACACCCTGACTGCCGGAGAACGAGTCGAGCTCGTCTTCGAACTTCGAACGGAAATAGTCGCGCTCCAGATTATGGATCTTACGACTGAAGCCCTTCTCCTTGTCGTACATCACCATACCCGCACGCCTCGTACCGAGATGCGAATTATAGTCTGTGCCATAGAACAGGTCGTTCACACAGCTCTTCGTGCTGATGGTTCCAAAGAATCCGCCCATACCTTATTATATAAAATAGTAGAGGAACGATGCGATGCCTTCGAGTGCAGGCTTGCGTTGTCCCTCTATCTCAATCTTGAAATCTATCTCTGCCTTGCAGATACCGCGCA
>Ga0310690_10009122_pt1 | contig 12476 bp, 10 predicted proteins | sample AusTroGonzalo_MG_2_FD_207661 | JGI IMG/M metagenome (GOLD analysis project Ga0310690, IMG submission 207661) | Bovine rumen microbial communities from tropical cattle in Woodstock, Queensland, Australia - Gonzalo_04 (v2) (version 2) | ecosystem: Host-associated > Mammals > Digestive system >...
AACAGAAACATTATCTTCTAAGACAGTGTTCTGTTACAAGCCTAAAGAAAGGTGCGTCGGAAAATGATTCGACGCACCTTTTTTATCCTTGCATACTAAGTAAGCCTTGTTTTCGTTATAGCCTAAGATACAATGAATCTAATAATTTCATCAATATGAAACAGCTGAAATACTTTTTGTTCGTAGCAGCTCTGACGTTATCCTTCATGGGCTGCCAGAAGGCCATTGAGGTGTCGTTTGACAAAGCCTCACAAGAGATTGACGCAGAGGGCGGCTCTTTTGAGCTGATGCTGAAATCGAATGGTGACTGGACTATCAATCCTGACAAGGAATGGGTGTCCATCACGCCAATGTCGGGTAAAGGCAATGCTACATTGACCATTATCGTAGAAGCCAATACTACGGGAGATATCCGTATGGCTGAAGTGAAAGCCACTACTAAGGACAACACCGCTGTGCTGACTCTCACGCAGAGTAAGGTTGTGGAATACATTAACGTGACGCCAAAAGAGATTGAATGCAACAGCGAAGGGGGCGAGTTTACCGTAGAGTTGTCCACTAACATTGATTGGTTCGTCGCTGCCCCTGAATGGATAGCTTGCTCTCCGGCAGAAGGCTCAGGTAATGCCACCATCACTATGACGATTTACCCTATTTCTGGTGAGTACTCTGGGAACCGCGAAACGGATGTGTTTCTTGGCAACTTGAGTGTCTTAGAGAAGGTACATGTTGTTCAGTCAGTGGAACCTGCCCCTGGTCCTGGCCCTGATCCAGGTCCGGAACCCAACCCACATTTCTTGGAAGTGTCACCAATTGCGTTTGCTTTTGGCAAGGAGGGTGGAGAAATGGATATTACCATTAGCTGCGACACCACTTGGGAGTTTGATTTGGATTGCTCCTGGCTTTCGCTTTCGCAGCAATCGGGCATGGGTGATGCCACAGTGACTTTGACAGCTCTGCCGAATGAAATCAGCGAGCCTAGAGCGTTGGAGTTTCACATCAAGTCCTACGATTTGTTTTACAACCTTACTGCCACTCAAGCCGCAGGCGAAATTATCCCTGCTGTATCTTTCACGGCCGACACAGTGTATGCGGCCTATGTTGGTGGTTTGCAACATGTGGAACTGAACTCCAATACGGACTGGGCACTTCAAGTGAGCGATTTATGGATCAGCCTGATTCCTCCCACAATGGGTAATGGTAACGCTTCGTTTGACATTATCATTGACAGCAACGCAGATCCTGAAGGCAGGACAGGCTTGCTGAAAGCCCTTCATGCAGGTCAGGTGATGGCTACTTTGGTTGTCGTACAAGAGGGGAAACCCAATATCCTGGAAACCGACTTGACCACATTGGAAGTTAGGCCCGAAGGAGGCGACTATGTCATTCAGGTGACTGCCAACCAGGAATGGACCGTGGCTAACAACGAAACGTGGCTGCGCTGTAATCCTCAGGGTGGTTTCGCCAATGGCAGCTTCACTATCAATGTGGATCCCTTGCCCTCGCCCCGACCCCGAACCGGATATGTCAAAGTGAGTGGGTCGACGGGAGCCCAGGTGATGATTACCGTCAACCAGCATTAAAAAGAAAAGGAGAGCAAACGTGCTCTCCTTTCTTTTTTAGAATCCCATTCCGAACCAGTACCAGAACTTGTTCTCCATTTCCTTCCAAGCTTGTCGTGTCGAGGCAGCAAAGTCGGAAGTGTATTGGTTGAGCAACTCGGTAGCTTCCTTGTTCTTGCCATCGGCAATCAGGGCTTTGGCTCTGTCTTCAAGAGCGGGAATCTCGTCGAAGGCTTTTTGCTCAAAACGGTTGGCGGTGCCGAGCAGGGTCTGCTTGGTTCGACCCCATTGCACGGTGGCCAGCTTGTTGGCCTTGCGATAGTGCCAAATCCAAGCTTCCTCGCGATAGCGCAGTTGGCCGCACTTGTCGAAGCCGTCGGGAAGGGTGGTGGAGCCTGAGAAGATGGGTATACGAGGGCTCTGTCCTGGATTGTCGCAGGCCATCCAACAAATGGCACCAATCTCGTCGGGCATCCAGCTGCGGCATTGAATGATGTGGTGATAGCTGCTCCAAGCCACAGCGACAGTGCGTTGGAAGTTGATGGTGCCTGGAGCCAAGTGGTTGAGAGTATTCATCATGGCGCTGTTTACCCACGGGTTGGCGATAGGACTGATAATGGTGTCTTCCACAATAGTGCCATCGTCCTGACGTTTTTTGCTGACCATCTTCACGTTGCGGGTCATGTCCATGTCGGTGCCTTCGTAGGTGCTGCGGAAGAGTTCCATCACCTTGCGGACGTCGACGTTCTCATCGGGCTTCACTGAGAAGGGCAGTTCGGGCATATCGCGATTGAGGTTCAACGAGGGCGCTAGTTGGCTGAGGATGAAGAACTCGCGATCACTGTAGTTCTTGCCTCCGCCATATTCGGCACGGAAAGCTTTCCAAAAAATGAAGTCGCCCTTGCCGTCCCACAGTCCGTATTTCTTGGCAACGGCCTCGCAGTTGTCGGAGCAGTAGAAGTCCTTGCTTTTGCGCTCCAACTTGCCAATGCGGGCAATGTTGGCGCTGACGCCTACCTCGTCGTCAGGAATGCGTTTGGCAGCCCAAACGCCACCAATTTTGTCGGGACCTTCGCCAAGGATTTCCATCTGCCATACCTCGTTCTTGTCAGCGATGGTGATACACTCTCCGCCATCGCCGTAGCCGTATTCCTTCACCAGCTTGCCGATAAGTTGAATGGCATCGCGTGCGTTGTTGCAACGCATGAGGGCCACACGTTCCAGCTCCTCAATCATAAACATTCCTTTATTATTGACCAAGGTGTCGGGCCCCGAGAAGGTCGTCTCGCCTATGGCCAATTGTTTCTCGTTGAGGCAGGGGTATGCCGTGTTGAGGTAGGCGTAAGTGTGTTCCACCTGCGGAATCTCACCTACAAGTTCCACCTTTCGGTTGTCGAATGGGTCTTCGGTGTGCATGGTGCCTTTATACACCTTGTACATTTCGCCTTTTTCGTAGTCAGCGGCGGGTTCCCAACGCATCCAAGTGCGGTAACGTCCGTCGCAGGTGTGGGAGGTGATGACGGAGCCGTCTGTGGAGGCTTTTTTGCCCACCATGATGCTGGTGCAGTTGGCACCAACGCGTTGTTCATTTTCGTCTTGAGCTATCGTGTTCAAGCCGATAAGCAGAAGACCAGCTAAGAGTAATGATTTGATTTTAAGCATATTTTAGATATTTAATGGATTACCGTAAAGAAGTCCAAAGATAGAAAAGAAATCGATAGGTTCGGAAAAACCGCGCTTTTTTTGGAGAAAAGGCCCGTTAAGCTTGCTAGAGGTTTTCCCAAAACAATTCCTCTGCGATGCCGTCGGCGAAGAGCATCTGTTCGTCGGTGAGGTAGAGGAATTCCCTGGTTTGTGAGAGGCGGCCTTGGGCGATGAGGGGCTGTGCGTGCTGCTCGCAGTAAGTGGAGAAGCGTTCCCCCATTTCGCGTTTCATGTATTTCAGGTCGATGCCCCAGTGGGTGCGCAGGCGGAGCATGACGTATTCGTCGTATTGTTGTTCCTCGGATAGCGTTTCGCGTTCCGCGTTTTGTCCTCCCGTGTCCATATACGTCTCGACGCTGGCGATATTCCATTGTCGCGAGGTCCCGTCATAGGAATGTGCTGAAGGCCCGAAGCCCGCGTAAGGGGTGCCGAACCAATAGGCGGCGTTATGCTTTGAGTGCATTCCGGGCTGGCAGAAGTTGGAGATTTCGTAATGCAGTAAGCCGTTTTCCTTGGCGCGACGGCAGAGGATGTCGTAGTCGCGCAGGGCGTCTTCGTCGCTGACGGGCATGGCTTTGCCTTGCTCGATTTGTTTGGTCAGGATGGCATTGGGCTCAAGAGTGAGGGCATAGGCTGAGAGGTGGGGGAGGTTCATCCCGAAAAAGAGGTCGAGGTTGCGGCTCCATTGGTCGGCATTGGAGGTGGGTAGGCCATATATGAGGTCGATGCTGATATTGCTGAAGCCTGCCTGTTTGGCCCAAGTGATGCACTGACGGGCATGGGTTGAGTCGTGCCTGCGGCTCAGGTATTTCAGGTCGTTGTCGAAGAAACTCTGTATGCCGATGCTGAGGCGGTTGATGCCAAGGTGTCGTAGGCCTTCAAGATATTCCGGCGAAAGCGTGTCGGGGTTGGCTTCAAGGGTAATTTCGGCATTAGGGGTAACGTTGTAGTAGTTATAAATAATGTGTAGCAGTGTTTTGATTTCTTCCGTGCTCAGTAAAGACGGCGTTCCGCCACCGAAATAAATGGTTTCTATTGTCTGCTTGTTTTCTGTTCGCTTGGCTATTTCTTCCTTCAGGGCTTCCAGGAAGCGTTCTTTCAGTTTCAAGGAAGGCACGGAATAGAACCCGCAGTAGCCGCACTTCGAGTTACAGAAGGGAATATGGATGTAGATGCCTGCCATAACAAAAAAAGCCCCGCAATCGGCGGGGCTTTTTTATCACATTGGATTATTTTTCACATTTTTTGCAGCCGCCGAGGCACTTGTAGACCAGACCGGCAAGGCCAGCGCCGACCAGCGGGGCAACGATGAAGACCCACAGATGGCTGAGAGCCGAACCACCAGCGAAGATGGCTTGCGAAATGGAACGGGCAGGGTTGACAGAGGTGTTGGTCAGCGGGATGCTGATGAGGTGGATGAGCACCAGAGTGAGACCGATGGCCAAACCACCGAACTTGCCGTTGGCATGACGGTCGTCGGTGACGCCAAGGATGACTAACAGGAACACAAAGGTCAAAACGGCCTCAATAATCAAGGCGCCCCACATGCTGACGTCCCAATAGTTCGGACCACACTTGGCAAGGTCGGCACCAAAGTCATTGGCGGCATAGTTGCCCGGGTCGATGTTACCGCATTTCACAATGCCGTAGATAAGGGCTGCAGCACAGATGGCACCGATGATCTGGGCCACCCAATAGATAAGCATGTCCTTAAAGCTCATGCGGCCATTGGCCCAAACGCCAAAGCTGACAGCGGGGTTGAGGTGGGCACCCGAAATGTGGCCAACGCCGTAAGCCATAGCCACAACAGTGAGACCGAAGGCAATGGAGACGCCAAGGAATCCAAAGGCTCTACCTGCGAAGATGGCAGTACCGCAACCGCCAAAAACCAAAACGAATGTGCCGATCAATTCGGCGAAGAATTTGTTACCTGTTTTCATAATGGTTAGATTTTAAAACGTTTATAAGATTAACAAGTTGTTTTCATGTCGCAAACGTACAAAAAATTTCAATTGGTGCAACATAGGTATCATTTTTTTCGTTTTCTTTGCACCTATGAAAAAAGCTATCACACTTATTCTCGCTCTGCTGGTTCTGTATTCAATGACGGCACAGGAGAGCCATTCATACCGATTCACCTTAGACGACTGCTTGCATTATGCCGTAGCTAATAGCAACGAACGTAAGTCGATGGAATTGACGCGGGAATCATTGGAAACCACCTACGAACAGTCGAAAGAACAACGATTGCCCAACCTAAGCGCCTCGGTGGGGCAGAACATCTCGACCAGAGAGAACGGCTGGTCCACCTCAGGTAACGTGGGGGTGGGCACCTCAGTAACCATCTATCAAGGTGGTAGTATTAACAACACCATCGAGCAGAACCGCCTCAGTCTGGAGCGCAATGCCGTACAGCTGGAACGCTATGACGACCAACTTGCCACCCAGATATTGCAGAGCTTCCTCACCATCATCGGCAATCAGGAACTGCTGAAATACCAGTTGGAGGTGCTCAACACCAGTCGTGAGCAGATGAAACAAGGGCTCTCGCGATACAATGTGGGCTCTATCCTCGAAAGCGACAAGCTTTTGCTTGAAGCCCAATATTACAGCGACTCGAACAGCGTGGTGGACACCCGTATCAAAATTGGGAATAACCTGTTGGACTTGAAAGTGCTGCTGTCGATGAACTCATTTGATGAACTGGAAATCATTTCGCCCAACACTGACGATCTTGAAGCTCTGATGACCACTCTCCCCACAGAGGAAGAGGCTATCAGCTTGGCGATGGACTACCTGCCCGATTTGCGTATAGGTGATTACGACATCAAAATAGCAGAAAAGAGTGTTGACTTGGCGCGAGGCAACTATTTCCCCTCCATCTCGGCTAATGCAAATGTGGGCATGGGTATTCTGGGCTTCGATTCAGACGGCAACCAAAAGTGGTACAGTAAGCCGACAGAGTCGGCGGGTATTTCAATGAATATCCCCATTTACAGTAGAGGGCAAACCAGGGCCAACGTGAAGAAAAGCCGTATTGCATTGGAACAGGCCCAACTGGACTATGAGCAAACGAAACTCACGGTTTGCCAAACCGTAGCCCAAGTCTATCGCGATGTGGTCTCCGCCTTTAATGCCTACAGGGTGTCGCAGTTGCGCGAGGATGCCTACAACAAGAGCTTCCAAGCCTACAATATGCAGTATCAATACGGAAGCATCACTACAGTGGAACTGCTACAACAGCAGAACAACTATTTGAACGTACTGAACACTTACATTCAGAACAAGTATTCCTTGCTGCTGAAACGTAAGATTCTTGATGTTTATATGGGAAAACAAATCACACTATAATGAAAAAGAAAAGAAGAATATGGCTGATTATCTTGGCAATCGTTGTTGTGGCTGTTGCTGCAATAGTGATTGTGAAGATGACGAGATCGGCAAACAAGGAATTGGTGATTCGCACCCATGTGGTGGCGGAATACACTGTTGAGAATACCGTCACCGCAACGGGAACTATTGAGCCGGTCGAGACCGTTGAGGTCGGCACCCAGGTGTCGGGCAAGGTTGAGAAGATTTACGTTGACTTCAATGACGTGGTGAAGAAAGGTCAGCTGATGGCTGAATTGGACAAGCAGACGCTTAACCAGAGCCTCAGTCGCGCCAAGGCAAGTCTTACTTCGGCTGAAAGCCAGCTCAATTATGCCAAGCTTACCTACGAGCGCACCAAGCAGCTTTATGAGGCGAATGCCGCCACATTGGCTGCCTATCAGGAGGCACAAAACACCTACACGCAGGCTCAGATGAGCAAGCGTAACGCACAGGCTTCCTACGACCAGGCGCTTGTTGATTTGGCTTACGCAGAAATCTATTCACCTATTGATGGCATCGTGTTGGATCGTGCTGTTGAAGTAGGTCAAACGGTGGCTGCCTCGTTCAGTACGCCCACTTTGTTCACTTTGGCCAACGACTTGACCAAGATGCAGGTGGAAGCTGATGTGGACGAAGCCGACATCGGACAGGTGAAAGAGGGACAAAGAGTGACCTTCACCGTTGACGCCTATATGGACGATGTGTTTAACGGTACTGTGAATCAGATTCGAATGAAGCCCACTACTACAAGCAACGTGGTTACTTATACTGTCATCATCGAGGCTCCTAATCCCGACCAGAAGCTCTTTCCCGGCATGACGGCCAGCGTGACCATTGTCACGGAAGAAGAGACTGGTCTGGCTGCACCTGCCGAGGCTTTCAATTTCACCCCAGACGAGACGGTAATGAAAGCTTTGGGCAAGCCCGAGAAACCTGAAGGACAACGTCCTGAGCCTCCCCAAGGCGGACAACCCAATATGGACGAAATGGCTATGGCAAGCCGCAGTATGATATGGGTGAAGAAAGGAGATAACATCATGCCGTGTCCTGTTAAAGTTGGGATGAGCGATGGCGCCTATAAGATTATAGAACATGGTGTTCAAGCAGGTGATTCAGTAGTGCTTTCGGCTCAGTTCGTGGCTAAGGAAAAGACCGTGAAGAAGGGTGAAAATCCTTTCATGCCAAGCCATCCCGGAAGGGATAAAAACAAAAATAACGAAAAAGGCAAAGGCGGCAGTGCTCCGAGTGGACCTCCTATGTAATCTTATCCTGACATGAATACGCAATCTATCATCAAGGTTGAGAACCTTAAGCGGACTTTCATCGTCGGCAGCGAGGAGGTGCATGCCCTCAAAGGGGTGTCGTTTGACATCTGTCAGGGTGAGTTCGTAAGCATTATGGGTTCGTCGGGCAGTGGTAAATCTACCTTGCTTAATATCCTCGGATGTCTTGACCAGCCCACATCCGGGGAATACCTCATTGACGGCATCTCGGTGAGGGAGAGAACCAAAAACGAGTTGTCGGAGATCCGTAATCGCAAGATTGGCTTCGTGTTCCAGTCTTACAATCTTTTGCCTCGTACCTCGGCATTGGAGAACGTTGAACTGCCTTTGGTGTATAATCCCGAAGTGTCGCATCGCGAACGCCACGAGAAGGCGCAACATGCCTTAGAGCTTGTCGGTCTAAAAGATCGCATGGGTCACATGCCCAACCAACTCTCGGGTGGTCAGCAGCAGCGTGTGGCCATTGCTCGTGCTTTGGTCAATGATCCTGTTATTGTACTGGCTGACGAAGCTACGGGTAACCTCGATACGCGTACTTCTTACGAAATCATGAGCCTCTTCCAGAGTCTTCATGAACAAGGCAAGACCATTGCCTTTGTGACGCACGAATCTGATATTGCTGTTTTTACAAGCAGAACCATTTTCTTGCGCGATGGTCATATCCTTCGTGATGAGGCGGTGGCGACTAAATCAGCATCAGAAGCATTGGCGGCTTTACCTAAAGATAACGATTATTGATATGGATATACTGAACCTCATACGAATATCGGCGAAAGCCCTGTTGCGCAACAAGACCCGCACAGCCCTCTCCATGCTTGGTATTGTGATTGGTATTGCAGCTGTAATTGCGGTGGTCAATCTGGGTGAGGGACTGAAACAGAGTACCGCTAACCAACTCTCCGACATGGGCACCAATCTCATCATGGTGATGCGTGCCAACCAGCGTAGGGGAGGAGTTAGCATGGGCTCAGGCAATGTGCAGTCGCTTAAGGTTAGAGACTGCGAGTTGATTGCCAAAAGTGCCAAGAATATCACTATGGTTAGTCCTGTGGTGAATAGCGGCGGACAGTTGGTGAACGGTTCCAAAAACTGGTCGGGGACGGTCTATGGCGGCTCACCCGAGTATTTGGAAATCAAGAAATACGAAATAGCCACAGGTGTAAACTTCACGGAAGATGACGTAAAGAAATACGCCAAGGTGGGCCTGATAGGACAAACCATTGTGGAAGAATTGTTTGATGACGGAGAAGATCCTATCGGTAAGACCATTCGAGTGGGAGGAATGCCCTTCAAAGTTATCGGCACGCTTAAGGAACGAGGTGAGAACGGCATGGGTATGGATCAGGATGACTTAGTGGTGATGCCCTACAGCACCGTGCAGAAGCGTATGTTGGGCGTGGACTATATCCAGCAGATTGTTTGTTCTGCGGCTTCCGAAGACGTGGCTGAGGCAGCAGTGGAGGAGATAGAGAGTATTCTGAGGGCTTCGCACAAGATTCCCGAAGGCGGTGATGACGACTTCGAAGTGCGTACTCAGCAGGAGATGCTGGAGATGATGTCTTCCATGACAGGCATGATTACCACCGTGCTGGTGGCCATTGCCTTGATATCCTTGCTGGTGGGCTGCATCGGTATTATGAACATTATGTACGTCACCGTGACGGAGCGCACCAAGGAAATTGGTCTGCGCATGTCAATAGGTGCTAAGAACTTGGCCATCTTGATGCAGTTCCTTACTGAGAGTATCATCCTCAGCCTGATAGGTGGAGTTATCGGGTTGTTGTTGGGCATTGGGTTGTCGTATATTGTTGCCTTGGCAATGTCGATGCCGTTCATTGTCAATGTGGCTTGGATGTTCATCTCATTTGTCTCTTGTGCTGTTCTAGGTCTCATCTCAGGTTTCTTCCCAGCCTTGAAGGCTTCGCGTACCGATCCGATAAATGCCTTGAGATACGAGTAACCAATCTCTTGTGCAATGAAAAGGCAGGCCATCAATACCATCGATAACTACCTTCCGCTGAAGCGGATTACGATGTTATCTCTTGCTATCACGATTGCCTACTATGCTCTGTTTGCGTTGAGCCATTATTTTGGCAGACCATCTTTTGCAAGCTCTGAAGAGCAAGCGGCACCAATCGACATCATGAAACCGAGTTTTGCTCTCGTTTTGGTGTTCAACATCCCTTTTACCTTCATGATGATTTTCTCAGTATTTGTCTACAACAGGATGATAATGGGGAAGACCTTTAGGCGTTTAAGAGACGAATTGGTGGCGAATCTGCTGGGCACATTGTTGATTGCTTGTGTTTTAAGTTCAATCTGTACTATCCTGCAATTGTATCTTTGGCCCTATCGTCCAGGTCCTGATAGGTCGCTTGTCGGATACATCAGCCGAGGTATGTTGGGTGACCTACCCTTGGTGGCTATTGCTTTTGTGTCCAGCTATCTGCAACGTTCCCTGTATTATGAAAAGAAAATTGCCGTTGAAAATGAAACCCTTAGAGCTGAGAATCTTAACTCGCGTTACGAAGCCTTAAAGAACCAGCTTGACCCACATTTCCTCTTCAATTCGTTGAACACTTTGCGCTCGCTGATTGAGGACGATGCTGACAAGGCTGAGGACTTTATTCAACAGCTGTCGAGGGTGTTGCGCTATACCTTGAAGAACGAGGAGGTGGTGACACTGGCGGAAGAGCTGGAATGTGTGCGTTCATACTGTCAGATGATGAAAATGCGCTATGGCGACAATTTGATGTTTGACCATAGCATCAATCATGAGAAATACGACAACTATCATGTGCTGCCGCTGTCTATACAAGGACTGATTGAAAACGCAATCAAGCACAATGTTATTTCGTCAAAGCAGCATCTGACAGTATATATTCGTACTGATGATGATAATCATTTGATAATCAGCAATAATATTCAGCCAAAGATTGGAAAAGAAGAGGGAACAGGAATTGGTCTGGCCAACTTGGCGGAGCGATATCGTATAAAATGGAATGAAAATGTTGAAATTATGGATGATGGATTGAATTTTAGTGTAACTTTGCCTCTTAAACGAAACGAAACAACACCATGAAAGCACTGATTATTGAAGACGAAATAATGGCCGCAAAGACGCTGAAGAAGCTTCTTGTGGAGATTAGCCCGGAGATTGAAATCGTCGGTATAATAGAATCCATCGCGGACTGTGTGGACTGGATCTCGTCCCATTCCATGCCCGATCTGATGTTTATGGATATTCACTTGGCTGACGGTTCGTCGTTTGCCATCTTTGAGCGGGTTGCTATCACCTGCCCGGTCATCTTTACCACCGCTTACGACGAATATGCCCTTAAGGCCTTTGAGGTGAACAGCATAGACTATTTGCTGAAACCTATCAGCAAAGAGGCTTTGGAGCGAGCCATGAACAAGTACCGTTCTTTGGTGGGAAAACGTACCGACAACAGCCAGATAGAAGCGCTCATCTCTCAATTGAGCGAGAAGAAGAAATATAGGAACTATTTCCTGCTGCCAGAACGTGACAAGTTCATTCCATTGCCGGTTAACAACATTGTATACATCTATATTGACGCCAAAACGCTAAAGATTGTCACAACTGACGGGAAGACTTTCTATCTGAACCACACTTTGGACGACGTGATGAGCGAGCTCGACCCGCATGAGTTTTTCCGGGCCAACCGCCAGTTTGTCGTTTCTCGCCAGTCCATTAAGGATGTGTCAGTTTGGTTTGGCAACAAGTTAGCTATCAACTTAATTGTCCCGACACCGGAAAAGATTATAGTCAGCAAGGCTCGTGTGGCAGAGTTTAAGTCGTGGTTTACAAAATAAAACACTGAGACACAACGCATTGCAGTAATAATAGAAAAATTTTCGATAAAAATCATTGCGGAAAAGAAAAAAGGTTGTAATTTTGCACCCGCAAATCAAACGATGCTTCCGTAGCTCAGTTGGTAGAGCACCTGACTCTTAATCAGGGTGTCCAGGGTTCGACCCCCTGCGGGAGTACAGAAAGAAAGCCACTGAAATAGTGGCTTTCTTCGTTTTAGTCGATAACCAGTTTCTTGAACCCTTCCGTTGCGAAAGTCTCCAACTTGTTTTCCTCGTTGACGTAGATGTAATAGACTTCTACTCCGTCCATACTTTCAATCAATGGCAGCGATTTTTCCATGCCCATCACCATGCAGATGGAGGCTAAGGCGTCAGCCCAAACTGAGTTTTCAGCCAATACGGTTGCACTGAGGACATTGTGTTCCACAGGATAACCCGTCTTCGGGTCAATACAGTGGGAGTAACGATTGCCGTTGCGCTCCACGTATTTGCGTGTGCTTCCTGAGGTAACTAGTCCTTTGTCGTGTAAGGCAATGCGGGTTTGAACCATTTGTTCCGAATCCCAATTCTCGGCTGGTTTTTCTATGCCTACGATCCAAGGGTCACCATTGGTTTTGCAGCCTCGCGCCATGATCTCGCCTCCGGTGTTGACCAAATAGTTCATGATACCTTTGCTATCCAGAAAAGAAGCAATTAGGTCGGAGGTGTATCCTTGGGCTAT
>Ga0310690_10009123_pt1 | contig 12476 bp, 14 predicted proteins | sample AusTroGonzalo_MG_2_FD_207661 | JGI IMG/M metagenome (GOLD analysis project Ga0310690, IMG submission 207661) | Bovine rumen microbial communities from tropical cattle in Woodstock, Queensland, Australia - Gonzalo_04 (v2) (version 2) | ecosystem: Host-associated > Mammals > Digestive system >...
CGCCCAAAAAAAATCGGTCGATTTAAACGTACGTTTTTTGTTATAATATTAGAGTGATAAAAAACCAAGGAGAAAAGAATGAACAAAACAAGTAAATTCATTATTGCGGCGTCATTGTCGGTTGTATCGGCGGGCGCATACGCGGCGGGCGAAAACATTCCAACATCACGTGCATACGTGGACAGCAATGTATCCACCAAGCAGGGTATTTTGCAAACACAGAGCAGTGATAATGTTGCGGTAACTTTCCCAACAACGGTCGGTGGCACACCGGGTACCCGAACGATAAATACCAGTTTGGGCAGCAGTACCAGTGATACAACCCTTGTAACCACCGGTGCGATAAATACAGGGTTGAACCTGAAACAGGCAAAAATCAACGGCACCGCAAACACGGTTGTGACCTATACGGGGTCATCGGGTGGCACATCATCCAAAGCAGTATATAACAGCAGTAATGCATACAGCGGCCAATCGGGCAGTTTAACCGAAGCGCAACACGTGAATGCTGCGATACAAAACGGATTCAATGCACACTTAACCTGCGCAAACAACGATTGCACTTTGTACAATGTTGTAACATTATCCGGCACTTATGTACCACAGAGCGGCAATAATAACTAATGGGGGTGCGCAATGAAACGGACAATAATAAGTTTTGCGATTGCGGCACTGATGGCCACATCCGCACATGCGTCATGTACGATACAATATAATTGTGGTACGGGTGCAACGGGAACCAAACCCGCAAATCAGAGTATAACAGAGGCAACAAAAGTATTTACCCCGTCGGCACCGGGCACATGCGCAAAAGATGGCCAGGTATTCAGTCATTGGCAGGTTAGTTCGACGGCCAGTTATCTGAACGGTGGAAAAGGTACAATGTACGATGCGGCATGGCCGGGAACGGAATATACGATTCCATTTACAACCGCCAGTGATACATGCAGTAATCGTTCGGCGACCATAACCCTGACCGCACAGTGGGTTGATGCATCATATGTTGGCATACCAACATCAAAAAGTTATACGGATGCGCAATTGAATGCAAAACAACCGAAGTTTGAAAACTTGGGTAACAATAAACTGATGCTGTATAGTAATACAACCAATGGCGCGGTCGCCAGTCGCGACATTGTAACGACACTGGGTGATAGTACAAGTGCAACCAGCGTACCAACACGCGGGGCAATAAATACTGGGTTGGCCGCCAAACAAGATACCCTGAACGGTACGGCGGGATGGGTTGTGGAAAATACCGGCACCGCGGGTAAAGTAAAACCACGTCCGGTGTATAGTACAACGAATAACTATTCCACTGCATTGGTAGAGGCAGAAGATTTAAACCAGATAATAATAGATGCAGTAAATAGTGAATTAACCGAAGTAGAAGGTGTCGGCTGGCAGATAAACAGCAGCGTAACATTGCCGACATTAAGAAATTATCTGTACCTTGATCCAGATATAGGTGGTACAAGTTATTGTTATCGTTATTTAAGTGGTAGCAATGGCGATAATGGTACCTGTAATGCAACAACCCTTGCAACACTTGGCACAGATGGTAACAAAAGCGGCCTGTGGGGTGCGGTGTTCGACTATGGTGATATAGTAGGTAAGAGCGTATGCAGTACAATAGAGGGTACATACGCAACCGCGGCAACAGACGCGCAAGAAAGCAGCCTGAGCACAGAATTTAGTGCCCAGAGTGGTGTTGGAACACCGGCAGATACGAATGCCAAAAATTGCTGGTGCAAAATGGAAAGCGCTGCGGGTGAACCTGCTGTCTCCCGCTGGGTGTTCAACCGCTCGAACCCCTCGGCGTCCGGTTGTGCGGTCTTCTGTGCGAACAACTGCGGTGTCCGCGTCCGTGGCGACTCCGGCTTCCGGTCGGGCGTTTTCGGGTCGGTCGTCCAATAAATTTTGATTGTTTTTGTTTTGATTCGTCATCCCGCCACAAGGCGGGATATCTTTGCACCTATTATAACTTGATACAATTATTATTCCCGCCAAGCAACGGTTTCAAACAGGGAATCTATTTCGGCGCGCAGTTCTTTATCTGCAAAAAACGCATTTCGCATTTGCGCGGTTGTCGGGTTTTCGGGCTCTTCAAAATGTGGAATATATTTTTGCACTGCAAAATTCTTGAACCCGCGCGATGCAACATCCATCGCAATTTCGCGCAAATCCGCCACCGATACAAACCGCGGATCACAGGTAACGCGGACCTCGGCCGGTTTACCAGTGTTCGCCCACACATCTAAACTTTTCAGCATATGGTCATATGCAATATTCACGCCCGTCAATTTTTCGTAATTTGTTTTGGTTGCTTTGTAATCAATGCCAACCCAATCTATCAAATCTGCGCATCGCGCCAAATTTTCTGGATAAAAACCGTTCGTATGCAAGCCAATTGCAAAACCCATTCCCCGCACACGCCGCATATAATCAAACAAGGCATCACCTTGCATCAGCGCTTCGCCCCCAGAAAAGACGACCGCTTCCAGTTTTCCAACGCGGGACCGCAACCATTCCAAAACCTTGTCTGGGTCATATTCACCCGCGCCAACCGGTATCAGATGCGGATTGGAACAATATGCACAACGAATCGGACAACCAACTAAAAACAGCACAGCCGCCAACTTTCCGGGATAATCTATCGTTGTGAAAGATACCAACCCGCCAATCTGAATCGTGTTCATTTTTACTATGCCGCCTTTTTCATCAGCTCTTCGTGACGCGCACCCGCGGTCAAACTGTTCGCTTCGGTAAATGTTTTGCGTTCACAGAATTCAGAATATTTACCAATATTAAAATTCTTCGTTGGACGGATAAAACCCATACTGCGTGAAAATACTTCGCAAGGTGTTCTTTGTGCTTCGTTAGTTGTCATTTTTACTCTCCTTTCTTTGTTTGTTGTTTTTGTTAAACTTGTTTGGTTTATTTTTATGCCTTGTTTGATGCAGTTTCCGTTTCGGTAACTATACCCAGTTCTGCATCACACTTTGGACAAAACTCGTGCCGACCTGGCAAATACCCATGCTTTGGACATATTGAAAATGTCGGGGTAAGTGTCATATACGGAATCTTGTAGTTTTCAAATATCGTGCGAACAATCTTTTGTGCCGCTTCGCCACTGGAAACCGGTTCGCCCATATACAGGTGCAACATCGTGCCACCAGTATATTTGCGTTGTAATTCTTCCTGGTGTTCCAGCGCAACAAACGGATCATCTGTAAAGTTCACCGGTAATTGTGTTGAATTTGTGTAGTATGGCGCTTCGCGTGTGCCAGCGGTAATGATATCAGGGAAATTCTTGACATCAGTCTTGGCAAAACGATACGAACAACCTTCGGCAGGTGTCGCCTCCAGATTATACAGGTTGCCCGTTTCTTCTTGGAAGGTTGCCAATTTATCACGCATAAAGTCCATCAAATCTAATACAAACTTTTTACCAAATGGCGTAGCAATGCTTTCCTTGCCGTCTGTAAAGTTCAAAACCATTTCGTTTGCACCGTTCACACCAATGGTCGAAAAATGATGATTCCAATTGCCCAAATAACGTTTGGTAAATGGATACAGACCATTTTCCAGATGTTTGCTGATTACGCGACGTTTGATTTCTAAAACTTCGCGACCCATGTTCATCAGTTTTTCCAAATCGCGGAACAAACCTTCACGGTCCCCCTTGTTCAGATAGCCCAACCGCGACAAGTTGATTGTCACGACACCGATAGAGCCTGTCTTTTCCGCCGAACCGAACAAACCGCCACCGCGCTTTAACAATTCGCGAACGTCAAGGCGCAAACGGCAGCACATAGAACGCACATCTGTCGGATTCAGATCAGAATTCAAGAAATTCTGGAAGTTCGGAATTCCGTACTTTGCCGCCAAATCAAACAAAGGTTTAACATTTGGATGATCCCATGGAAAATCATTTGTGATATTATATGTCGGAATTGGGAAAGTGAACGGACGGCCATGTGCATCGCCTTCGGTCATAACCTCGATAAACGCCTTGTTTATCATATCCATTTCCGCCTGCAAATCACCATAGGTAAAATCAACCTGCTGTTTGCCTACAAAAGGCCGTTGATGTTTCAAATCTTCTGGGCATGTCCAATCAAATGTAAAGTTGATAAACGGCGTCTGGGTTCCCCAACGACATGGCACCGCACAATTAAATATCAAGGTCTGCATAGAATTTTTGACATCAGCATAACTCATATTATCTATACGAACATAAGGAGCCAAGTAAGTATCAACCGACGAGAATGCCTGGGCACCTGCAAATTCATTCTGCAATGTACCAAGGAAATTCACCATATGTGATACTGCTGTTGCCATATGGCGCGCAGGTTCACACTGTAAATACCCAGGAACCCCATTAAAACCTTCATACAGCAACTCACGCAAAGACCAACCTGCGCAATAACCCGTCAACCAGCCAAGGTCATGAATATGAATCGCCGCACTGCGATGTGCATCTGCAATTTCTTCTGGAAACATATTCAACCAATATTCCGCTGTCACGCGTTCACTGGTACGCAAAATAAGACCACCGATAGAATAACCAATATTGGCATTTTCTTTGATGCGCCAGTTTGAACCACCAACATAACTGTCGATTATATCAACCGCATCTATATTCGCATTACGGATTTCAGAATGTTTTTGACGATATATAATGTAAGCCTCGGCAGTCTTATATGCATGCGCATCCATCAATTTGCGAATCACCGTATCTTGAATTTCTTCAACCGTCGGTGTGCGCCCCATAAAATTATCGTCCAAGTCATGCAAGACATCATTTGTAATATCTATAATCTTGTCTTCATCTATTTCTTTGGTCGCTGTCGCCGCCTTTTCTATTGCAGTGTATATCTTTTTGGCATCAAACGCAGCCATTTCCCCAGAACGTTTCTTAACACTGGTCACATTGCAGGTGAACCGCGGAACAATATGCATTTTTACTTCTTTTTGTGTGTCAACCATTATAAAACTCCGATTTTTGTCAAAAAACACAATATATTGTGTTGTTTTTACCTTTTCCTTACCAATATATAGTATTTAAGATTTTCATACAACCAAGAAAATGTAATTTTTTTTATTTTTTTGCTTTACTTTTCCAAACGCCAGTTATCTGGGCATTTCAGCCATATTCCGATTCTCTGATAAAAACACCAAAACATATTTTGTATCAAGAAAAACATCAAATCTGCATCAAAACCGATTCGAAAACAGCAAAAATATCAAAATATTGTGTAAAATATTTAAATATTGACTATATATTGATGTATTGTAAAAAATAGTGTAAAAGCAACCAAATGTCCTATCAAAACGATTCTTACAGCGAATCGGTGTACATTTTTAATCTTTACAAACCGCGACAAACGGGTACACAGACAGCGATGTATCTATACGCCCTGCGCCACAATCCAGACAGTTAAATCGGCGATTCTGGGAATGCGAAGAGTCAAACGGTACTTCCGATTCGGAAACATCCGATACATTTGCAAGATATTCCTTGTTTGGAAAACCAAAATAAAATGCACGTTTTATGCCGCTGCAATCTTGGGCGCGCCCCGGATAGCAATTTGCATTGTTTATTTTTGATGCATCAGGCACACACGCAACCGTACAATTTTCTTCATCTACAACCAACTTTTCACAATCCGTGCAAATATTTGTTGTAACACGCAATGTCGCGCCGCCCCGACCACGAATCGTTTGGACCGCCGAAAGCCGACATTTACTGACTGTGCGGGTTTTGTTTGGGTCTTCGACACATTCCCATTCCAAGGCCTCGTAATTTAATCTGGCAATCATATTATTTGGGCATTTACGTTCACCAAAAGGATTTACGCATTCCCAAACCTCGTCAACAATAACCGCAGTTTGCTGACCTGCGCACAGCGGTTTTCGGGTTTCGTCTGGTACACACTCCATAAGGTTTGCATCCCACATCATATCGCCGCCACAACTGGTTTTAAGGTTATATCCTAAACACTGCCACCGACCAAATCTGTATGTTTTTTCTGTTCCGCTGGGGCAAACAATATCATTTGCACCTGGGTTTGTGAAAGTCCGCGGGGCATCGGGCTTGTCATATTGTGTCATATACATTAGTTGACCGTCTTGCAAATCAAATTTTTTACGAATAGAATCTGGTACGTTGCGTTTTGCTGTTGTTCCCGCCGCAATAATTACACCATCTTGATAGATGCCAAAAGATCCATTGTTTGAAAAACCTTTTTCTAAAATTTCCATCATTTCATTATAATCGCTTGTGTCAATCGCACCAGTGGCAGTAATAATAAAACTGGCTGTTGGTCGTTTAATTCCTTGGGCATCACAATCTGTTATTTCTTGCCGCGAATCCAGACATACAAATTCACTTTTAATTTGATTTTGTTCAACACAAACATCTTCGAAACTGTTGTTGTTTATTTTGGCGTTATGTACCGCAAGTGCGCATTGCGCCACCGAACGCAAGTCAGACAATGTGATTGCATAATCCCGTTCTTGTTCTTGAACCTTGGTATTTGGAGCAAAAAACATGTAATAACCTGCCATAAAAACAGATATCAACATTATAAGAAAAATATTCATCTTTACCCCTTGCGCTTTGCCAAAACTACAAGTATCATGTCTGTATGGTATTATAACATTTTACTGGGTGATATGGTATGAAAAAAATTCTGTGTTTTTTGTTGCTTTCTGCTTGTGGCTTTAAGCCGATGTTTTCTGGCAACGATACAAATATTTATGTGCCGGTGATTAGTGGTATCAACGGTATAGAACTGCGCAATGCGCTAAACACCAAGTTTGGTGGGCCACGCCCCAGCGACGCACCATACACACTGACGGTGACATTGCACAATCCAACAACTAAATACAAGGCAATTGAAACCAGTGGCGCCGCCACATGGCAGGAAATAAATCTGCGCGCAAATTATGTTTTGAACTATAATGGAAAGCCTATTGCCCGCGGCACAGAAACAGCATCTGAATCTTACACATTTGTGCAATATTTGGTCGCCGCAAACGCGTCATACAATAATGCAGTAGAAAACACAATAACTGCACTGGCAGATAAAATTGGTTCGCGTGCAATCGCCGAAGTATATAAAAACGAAAACAAATCTAATAAAAAATGAAATGGAAAGAATCGGATTTTAAGAAAGAACTTTCCAAAGTTCGCGCAGTCTTGATTTACGGTCCCGATGCGGGCTTGGTAGACGAGTTGTGTGACAAAGCAATTGAAACACTGGACATCGAAAAAGATAATGTATTTGCAGTTGATGCAAACGATTTGCGTGAAAAACAAGATGCTCTGTTTGCCGAGGCATGCACCCCATCAATGTTCGGCGGCAAAAAAATGATTATCATTTCGAACGCTGGCGATTCAGATGGAAAAACTATCAAAGATTTGGTTGAACACCCTGCTCTGGACGCGGCGGTTATCGTGACGGCGGGGGATTTACGTTCGGGCGGAACCTTGCGCAGTTTATTTGAAGGTGCCGAAACCCTTGCCGCAGTTGCGTGTTATACAGATGATGCAAAAACACTTGAAACTCTTATACGCACAGAACTGTTCACCAATGCGGGAATAAAACAGATTTCCCCTGATGCTATGGCGTATATGTTGGCACACCTTGGGGGCGACCGCGGAATTACGCGTGGATTTTTGGGTAAAATTGCGCTGTATGTCGATGACAAAAAAACAATAGATTTAGAAGACGCGGAAAAATGTTTGCCCGATACAGGTGCATCAAACACTGATGATTTTCTGTATTCTTTGACGGCGGGTCATATACAGCAAACTATGCTGGCATTGGACAGATTGCTGTATGACAACGCGGAACCAAATATGTTGGTTCGTATGTTGGACCGTCACTTTAAGACGTTGCTGACTGCGGTTATTGACGGTCAACTGCCGCGTCTGTTTTGGAAAGTTGCCGACAAATTTCATGCCGCAATCAAAATATGGTCTGGCGAAGAAATCACATCTGTATTGGTTCGGTTAAATGAACTAGAGGCACAACTTCGTACCACTGGTATGCCCGCAGAAATTTTATTGCGCGACTTTGCATTAAAACTTGTATTAAAAACATATAAAATGTCTATTAAACGGAGGAATTAAAATGTTGGCATCTGTGTATGCACCAAAAGATTTTAAAAGGTTGCGTGTTGTCGGCGATTTAGTCGCGCGGTGCTTTGACCATATTACACCATATATCAAAGCGGGTATTTCAACCGGCGAAATCGACAGAATGGTTGCAGAATTTTTACACAGCAACGGTGCACGTTCTTCTGATTTGGGTTATCAAGGCTACCCGAAAAGTATTTGCACATCGGTAAATGATGTTATTGTACACGGCATTCCCAGTGATGATGTTATACTAAAAGATGGGGACATTGTAAATGTTGATTTAACCGCAGAATACAAAGGTTTTCATGGTGATTCATCGCGTATGTTTATGATAGGGAATGTGTCGCCGCGTGCGCGCGAATTGGTGCAAACATGCCAAGACGCACTGAATGCGGCAATTGCAGTTTGTGCGCCTGGGGTACCACTGTCTGAAATCGGTAAAACTATTGAAGCGATTGTAAAACCCCATGGATTTTCAATCTCACGCGATTTTGTTGGACATGGTATTGGCAAAGTTATGCATGATGATCCACAAATATTTCACTTTTATGATAAAATGTGGGACAAGGTAAAAATGGTTCCTGGTTTAGTGTTCACAATCGAGCCAATGATAAATACTGGTCGCGCAGAATGCAAAATCGACCCTGATGGTTGGACGGCGCGGACGGTTGACGGCGGTTTGTCTGCGCAATGGGAACACACATTGGGAATTACCGAAGATGGTGTAATTATCTTCACCGAAAAAATGGCATAATATGACGGACAACAACAAAGATTTATGTGCAGGGCATCGCGAAAGGTTGCGTCAAAACTTTCTTGACGACAAGTTGGCGAAATACGAGTTGTTGGAATTATTGCTAAGTTATGCCATACCACGCAAAGATGTGCGTCCTATGGCGCGAATGCTGTGGAAAAAGTTTGGGGGTATGTACCCGATACTTTCTGCAAGCCCCGCAGATCTTATGACTGTCGCAGGTGTTGGGAAAAATATTGCGACATTTATCAAAGTTGTTCAAAAGATTATGCTTGAAGGCTATAAATGCGAAATGGAAAACCAGAATGTCATTTTGCATACGCGGGAACAGTTGGACAACTATATGTTGCTTATGCTGGGCGGCAAAGACGTTGAAGAATCGCATGTTTTATATTTGGACAGCGATGGTCGCTTACAGGAAGACGAACTGCACAGTAACGGCGATGTCGATTACACAGAAATTCGCATTCGCCAAATTGTGCAAAAGGCGTTGGCATTAAAGTCACGTTTTATCGTTTTGGTACACAACCATCCAAAACCTAATTGTACTTTTTCACAAGAAGATTCCGATTTAACAAAGAAATTGAAAGAGGCGCTGGCCTTTATTCAGGTAATATTGTACGACCATTATGTAGTGTCAGGCGGAATTGTTTATTCTATGAAAGAAATGATGTTGCTTTAATTATTATCGGGTTCTATCTGAATATCCACACTGTCCAAGTACTCAATTGCCGCATTGGCCGCACTGCTGTCGGGTTCTCCGACTAATACTGGGCCTGTATCATATATATCTATATCTTCGTAAAGTTCTGCGCTGGAACCGACGGATGCGGCGCGCGCCGCCAAAACTTCGTTCACATCCGCCAAAGGGACTTGAATAACTTGGCATCCTGCGCCAAACAAATCGCCACCATATATAACATTCAAAATCGGGCCAGCTGCAGACAAAATTCCAAAAATCAAAATCAAGTTGCGAAAGTTCTGTTTTATATCGTTCTTGGCACCGCGTATCATAGAAACGCCCCAACCAATAATTAAACCGCCAGTGAACAAGGCCAACACCGCCCAAGCATATTCCAAAAAAGTTTGAAAACTGCGCAAAACACAAGATGGATCTTCCAAATAAAAGAAAGTATCGTCTATACCAAGCACGCGCAGACCTGCGCTTTCTAACAATTTGCGAATATGTTCTATGTTATTCATTTTTTATTTCTTGGATGCCACGCCCGCAAAGAATCCAGGCATAGAGAAATCATCGTCATTTGCGGCAATGCCCGCCCAGCCAAACAAATCGCCCATCAGACCCGAATCATCGCGTTTAATTTTTTTGAACGGCAAAATATTTTTCAGTTTGCTGATTTTGCCACGTTCTGAGGTTTTCTTGGGTGCCGGTATAGTATCTTGAACTTTTGCAAATTCACTGGCCAAGTTTTCCAATGTCGCATCATCTGCGCTTTTTGTTTCGGAGATTGAATCCGACGGTTCATCATCTGAGGTTTCCAAATGCACATCTTCACGCAGCGGCGTCATTTTTTCCAACAATTCTTCCAAAGTCTGTTCTGTGGTTGCAACCGGCATTTCATCATCCAAAATATCATCTATTGGTTCTGGCACTGGTTCCTCGGGTGTTTCAACTGTGGCATTTGCGCCCAGCACAGATAAAATCGGCACGACATTCGAATCGGTGTTTTGTGTTTCAGGCTCTTCTTTGACAGGTTCTGGTTCGATTGATGCTGCCGGTTTGGTCTGTTCGTCCGCCACAGATTCGGTTTTTGCATCCAAATTATCGATTGGCACGCCGAACAATATTGTATCTGCATCAAGATTCAATGTGGCGCGCACCTCGTCAAAAGCGGCACGCACGTCATCGGCACCAAAGACTTCTGCCCCAGAGATATATACAATTTTCTTTTTCATCGCCTTTCCCTACAACAACCATTTGGCACAATTATATCACATTTTAGGGTTGAACGCATATAAAAAATGTCTTATTATGCAAATATGTCTGATATCAAGGATAAAATCTTTCAAGAATTGACAAAACTGGAAGAAGATGTCGTTCGTTTGCGCGCAACGGCGATAAACGCGGGCAAACAAACAGATCTGGAGGTTGCTATTTTGACCGAGCAGGTTAAAAAACTGCGCGACAAGAACGCCCGCGCGACCGAACTGATTGACCAATCTGTTGGAATATTAAAGAAGTTAAAATGAGTGTTGTTTCGATACCTATTGTCAACAAAAACTATCAAATGGGCTGTGAAGACGGTCAAGAAGCCCGCTTGATTGAACTGGGCCAGATGGTCGATATTCGTGCGCGCAAGATTTTGGATAAAATTGGGCCTCTGCCCGAAAGTTCACTGCTTGCGACGGTTTGTATTGTTTTGGCGGATGAATTGCGCAACCACCCCACCCCCAGTGTGAACGATACCGATTTACAAGAAATTTTGGCTCGTATTCGTGAGATTAAAAATAAAATTGGGCAGTAAATTGCGCTTTTTTTGGTTGTTATTTTTTTTCAAATGTTCTAATTTTATGGTGCTATGACAAAAGAAATACAGGAAAGAATTGATTCACAACAGTTGGCGGATGCGTTGTCGTCGCGCTATTTATCTTACGCGGTCAGCACGATTGTATCGCGCGCCCTGCCCGATGTTCGCGATGGGTTAAAGCCTGTACATCGGCGCATTTTATATTCTATGTTGCGGCAAAAGTTGTCGCCAAATGCGGCTTTTCGCAAGTGTGCAACCGTTGTCGGCGATGTGCTGGGGCACTATCACCCGCATGGCGATTCGTCTGTGTATGACGCAATGGTGCGTTTGGCCCAAGATTTTTCTGTACGATATCCGCTGATTGACGGCCAAGGAAACTTTGGAAACATTGACGGTGACCCCCAAGCGGCGTATCGTTACACCGAATCTAAAATGACCGAAGCCGCCATGATGATTATGGAAGGCATCGACGAAGACAGTGTCGATATGATGCCTAACTTTGACGGCACGACGGTTGAACCTGTCGTTATGCCGGGTGCGTTTCCAAACTTGCTTGCCAATGGTGGTATGGGTATCGCCGTAGGTATGGCAACAAATATTCCAACCCACAATGTGGCCGAGGTTTGCGATGCATTGACCCTTATGGTGGATAAACCTGAATCTGGCACCGCCCAAATTATGAAAAAGATGATTGGACCAGATTTTCCAACAGGCGGTATCTTGGTCGATGATTTTGAAACTATTGTCAAAAACTATGACACTGGCAAAGGCGCATTCAGAATCCGCGCCCGCTGGACCGTTGAAGAATTGGACCGCGGTGGATATCAGGTTGTAATTACCGAAATTCCATACGGGATAATCAAATCGAAATTGGTGGAACAAATTGGTGAACTGGTCGATGCGAAAAAGTTGCCGTTGGTGGATGATATTGTGGATGAATCTACAACCGATGTGCGAATTGTTATTACACCAAAGTCACGCAATGTCCCCGCAGACAAAATGATGGCGCACTTGTTCGCGATGACCGATTTGGAATACCGTTTCAACATGAACTTTAATGTAATCGATTCCAATGGCGCGC
>Ga0310690_10009124_pt1 | contig 12475 bp, 11 predicted proteins | sample AusTroGonzalo_MG_2_FD_207661 | JGI IMG/M metagenome (GOLD analysis project Ga0310690, IMG submission 207661) | Bovine rumen microbial communities from tropical cattle in Woodstock, Queensland, Australia - Gonzalo_04 (v2) (version 2) | ecosystem: Host-associated > Mammals > Digestive system >...
CCCTACTAAAAAGAAAGATAGAACGTACGCAAAGACAGCTTGAAGCACTAAATGCAAAGCTGTATGCTACAGCAAGTTAAGAATATGTTATATAGAAGTTTAGAGCAGTTGATAGTTTTAAGTTGAGAGTGTTGAGTGTTGAGTAGTTGAAAGTTTAAAGTATTATGAATGAAGAGTGCTGTTATGCATTACGGTAAAATTGCAAGATTGGGGATAATGGCGATAGGTTTGCTTGTGGCATTTGCGGCATGCAAGCCGGAGCAGGAGCACTATGTGCCGACAGCCTACGACTTGCCGCAGCCTTCCTATTTCCCGACCAAAAACAACATCCCTGCCGACAATCCCATGACTGAGGAAGGCGTGGCTTTGGGACGGAAGCTCTTCTACGATGCACGGCTTTCGGGGCGCGACGGCACCGAGGGCATCCGCAGCTGTGCCTCATGCCACCATCAGGAGCACAATTTTGAATATGGCTCAGCCACCAACACCCACCATGCCATGCTGCCGCTGATTAACTTGGCCTGGAACCGCACGGGCTTGGGCTGGAATGGTGGCGTGGCCACCCTCGAAGACATGGTTTTGGCGGCAGTCACCAGCCCCGTTGAAATCAATGCAGATACCAATCAGGTGGTCAACTATTTGCAGAAAACCAATGACTATCCCGAGTTGTTTTACAAGGCTTTCGGGAGCCACGAGATTACCTTTGTTAACATAGAGAAAGCCATCGCGCAGTTTGTTCGGAGCATGGTCTCGGCCGACAGCAAATTTGACCGTTACCTGCTTGGTGAAGAACAGCTTACGGAAGACGAGATGGCAGGTTACGAACTGTTTTGCACCGAGGAAGGCGCCGACTGCTTCCACTGTCACGGTGGCGGCGGTCTGGCCCTGATGACCACCAACCTGTTCTATAACAACGGCTTGGACAACGAGTTCAACGACCCTGAAGACCGCGCTTCCGTCACGGGAAGCCATTGGGACCGAGGTGCCTACAAAGCCCCTACCCTGCGCAACATCGCTGTGTCGAGTCCGTATATGCACGACGGACGTTTCACCACGCTGGACGAGGTCATCGACTTCTACAGCGAGGGTGTGAAAGACTCCGAGAACATCAACCCGCTGATGCACCATGTGATGGACGGCGGCGTGCAGCTCACCGACATGGAAAAGGCCCAGCTGAAGGCGTTTTTGAACACACTCACAGACGAAACCTTTCTGAGCAATCCTAATTTCACAAAACCTACAAAACATGCAAAACCATAAAACAATCATGGCGGCACCCAACCGGGTTGCCGCCGGAAAGCGGGCCGATTGGCCGCTTTCCCAACCATGAAAAAGGTTTCGTTTGTTTTGTGACAAAAAAAGAAACCATGACCTACCCTTGGGGCGATAACAGGCGTTTCAACAGCTACAGCAACTACTTCACGAAGCAGTTCGGTGGGCGCGTGCAGAAGATCAGCATCGATGCGGGCTTCAGCTGTCCCAATCGTGATGGAAAAATCAGCACGGGTGGCTGTACTTTTTGTAGCAATGCCGCCTTTAATCCATCCTATTGCAAGCCCGAGAAAAGCATCAGACAGCAGATTGAGGAAGGCATTGAGTTTCATCAAAGGCGGTATCGGGGAGCGAATCAGTATTTGGCTTATTTCCAGGCGTTTTCGAATACTTATAAGCCGTTGGAGGAGCTGAAGAGAATTTATAGCCAGGCTTTTGAGGCCATAGATTCCCGCCAACACACAAGCCAACGCAGGAATGACATGACCTCAAAAGCTTTGGAAGTTCCTGAAATCATCGGCATCGTCATAGGCACACGGCCTGACTTGATTGACGAAGCCCTTTTGCAGCACCTCAATAAGATCCAGAAAACACATTATGTGATGCTGGAATATGGTGTGGAAAGCGTTTACGACGAGACTCTAAAACGTGTCAACCGAGGCCATGACTTCGCTACGGCAGAGAAGGCCATCCGCATGACCGCCGACTACGGCATCCCCTGCGGTGCGCATTTCATCTTCGGACTGCCCGGCGAGACCAAAGCCATGATGCTCGATGCCGCCGATGTTATCTCACAACTGCCGCTAACAACAGTCAAGTTCCATCAATTGCAGATCTTCAAAGGTACCGCGATGGCCGAGGAATACCTTGAACATTCCGAGCATTTCCATCTCTTTGACTTAGAGGAATATATTGACTTCGTCATTGATTTTGCAGAATGCCTCAACCCCGAAATCGTTATCGAGCGTTTCGCTGGCGAAGTACCGCCGCGTTATCTGGTCTCTGAGCCTTGGATGAAGCTACGGTATGATGAGGTGTTGCATCGCATCGAGAAGCGGATGGAGGAGAGAAACACCTGGCAAGGGCGGCTCTACCAAAATGTCCGCCTTGACCTATAAAAAACACCGGCTGATGTTTTGATTCAAAAAAAAGCCTATTTTTGTGCCAAAAAAGGTCTTTAATTCATTCTAATACTGCCACTATGAGGAAGAGAATCACTATGAAGGTCAACGAGACCCGCTCTTTTGAGCTGGAAAGCCATGAAGGAGGTGGGTATCACTGGGCCATCGTTTCCAACGACGAAAGCATCACCGAAGTCCGTATCAAGCCACATAAGCCGACACAAGAGCCTTCGGCAGTCCCGCTGGGCAAAAGCTTTCCGACTCTTGTTGAAATCAAGGCCCTTGCTGAAGGGAAAGCCATCGTCATTCTTGAGGAAAAAAGAGCTTGGGAAAAAGACGTCACCCCATTGAATACCTGTAGAATTTTCATCACCATAAACCAATAAAAACATGAGTAACTATAACTTACCACAAAACAAAGCCAAACAATTCAAGTATAAGTTTGGATGGCTTCCCGACCTCCCCGATGCCAGAGACTATCAATACGAGCCTCCGCTTAAGGTGGGCAGTGCCAGTGAATTGCCGTCAAAGATGGACCTTAGAGAATACTGCTCCGCTGTGCAAGACCAAGGCCCTTTGGGTAGTTGCACGGCACACGCCTTGCTTGCGGCCTTCGAATGCTGTAAAAACCGACAAGGAGAGAAGACCAAACGGCTTTCGAGACTCTTCTTGTATTACAACGAGCGCGTGATGATGAACACCGTGATGTCGGACAGCGGTGCCTACCTGAGAGACGGCGTCAAGAGCTTGAACAAGCAGGGCGTTTGCTTCGAAAAAGACTGGAAGTATAACAAAAGCACTAAGCCCGGGGCGAAGTTCACAAAGGAACCACCAAAGAAGTGCTACGAAGATGCCCTCAACAACCAAGTCTTAAGTTACGAGAGTATCACGTGCAACCTATTGAAACTCCGTTCCTGTCTGGCCAGCGGCTTCCCCTTTGTGTTCGGTTTCTCCGTGTATGAGAGTTTTATGTCGGACGAAGTGAGGCAGACGGGCATCATGCCTATGCCTGAAAAAGGCGAGGACATGCTTGGCGGCCATGCCGTGATGGCAGCGGGTTACGACAACGATACTCGCATGTTCCTTATACGCAACTCATGGGGCAAGGATTGGGGCGACAACGGCTACTTCTGGATGCCCTACGACTACGTCTCCAGGACCAACAACTGCTCCGATTTCTGGACCATCAAGCTGGTGGAGTAATTTATTCTTACATTTCACACTAAAATCGGTGCGCTTCGATTGAGGCGCACCGAGTTTTTTATTTCAAGCCAAACTAATAAGACCCTTTTTTTATATCGCATATAAAACAAGGATATTTTTCACTATTTTTGCAGCATATCATATAGAATATGCTAACCCTGTCACAATTAGAACAACACCTGTCCAAAGCCGCATGGATCCTCAAAGGACCAGTGGATGCAGCTGATTTCAAGGTGTATATCTTCCCGCTGTTGTTTTTCAAGAGAATTTCGGATGTCTATGACGAGGAATACAACGAGGCCTTGTCGGAAAGCGATGGCGACCACGAATATGCTTCCGGTGCCGAAATGCATCGTTTTATCATTCCCAAAGGTTGTCATTGGAAAGATGTCAGAGCCGTCACAACCAATGTGGGAAGCGCTATCAAAGGGGCTTTCTCTCAAATCGAGCAGGCCAATCCTCAATATCTGGCCAATATCTTTGGTGATGCAGCATGGACCAACAAAGACAAACTATCAGACGAATTGCTTTGCCGATTGATCGAGCATTATTCGCAATACAACCTCTCCAATTCAAATGTGGAGCCGGATGTTTTAGGACGCGCATACGAATATCTTATCAAGGTGTTTGCAGACCAGACTAATAAGAAAGCCGGAGAATTCTATACACCTCGCTCCGTAGTGCATCTGATGGGCTTGATTGTCAATCCGCAACCAAGTGAAACCATCTATGACCCAGCTTGCGGCACGGCTGGAATGTTACTCGAATGTGTGGACCAAGTAAAACAGAATGGTGGTGATTTTCGCACATTAAAACTTTATGGGCAGGAAAAGAACCTGACCACCTCCACTATTGCCCGCATGAATATGTTTCTGCATGGTATCGAGGACTTTCACATCGAACGTGGCGACACCTTACGCGAACCTAAGTTTTTTAGATACGACCAACTTCAGCAATTTAATATCGTCATTGCGAATCCGCCTTTTTCATTAAGCAACTGGGGTGCAGATATATGGGCTGATGACCTTTACGGACGCAACATCGCAGGCACGCCTCCCAAAGGCAACGGTGATATGGCTTGGGTGCAGCACATGATTAAATCCATGGATGAGAAAACAGGACGAGTGGCGGTGGTGTTGCCTCATGGGGCCTTATTCCGCAAAAATGCCGAAGCCAAAATCCGTTCTGTGCTGTTGGAAAAAGATTTGTTGGAAGCGGTTATAGGCTTGGGCGAAAACATTTTCTATGGAGCAACGCTCTCGGCCTGCATCTTGGTATTCCGAGCACAAAAAGAGAAATCCAGAAAGGGAAAGTTCCTGTTTATCGATGCCGCCGACCAAGTAAAGAAAGGTCGTGCACAAAACACGTTGGAACCAGAGCATATCGAGACCATTTTCAAGTGGTATACTGATTTCAAAGATGTGAAGAATCATGCCAAAGTGGTCGGTCTTGATGAGATCAATGCCAATGGCTACAATTTGAACATTCCACTTTATGTGGAAAAGGAAATGACCGACAATCTGCCAACTTTGGAGGAAGCCAAGGCACAATTGAAAGCGGCCGTAGAAGAGGCGCACGAGGCGGAGGAACATTTTATTCAACTGCTAAACGAGTTTGCGAAATGACACAGAAAGAATTGGAATCCTATCTTTGGGGTGCGGCCACCTATCTACGCGGTTTCATCGATGCTGGCGACTACAAGCAGTATATCTTCCCACTGTTGTTTTACAAACGCATCTGCGATGTCTATGATGAGGAATACGAGGACGCCCTTACCGAAAGCGACGGCGATCTGGAATATGCAGCCTTTGACGAAAACCACCGTTTTAAAGTTCCAGCCGAAGCACACTGGAACAAAGTGCGGCAAGTGACTGTGAATGTAGGGAATGCCATTAGCAATGCCTTGAATGCCATTCAAAAAGTCAATGCGCAACAATTGCAAGGCATCTTTGGCGATGCCGACTGGACCAATAAGGAACGTCTCTCTGATGCAATGTTGTGCCAACTCATCGAGCATTTCTCCACCAAGAACCTCAACATCAAGAACGTGCCCAATGATGAGTTAGGTAACGCCTACGAATTTCTGATCAAGAAATTTGCCGACGACAGCGGTCACACGGCTGCCGAGTTTTACACCAATCGTACCGTAGTGCGCCTGATGACGCTCATCGCCGACCCACACGAGGGCGACAGCGTGTACGACCCAACATGCGGCAGCGGCGGTTTGTTGCTCAACTGCGCCATGATGCTCAAAGACCAAGGCAAAGAATATCGCACCTTGCGCCTTTACGGGCAGGAAATCAACCTGATTACTTCCGGTATTGCACGAATGAACATGCTGCTGCACGGCTTCGAAGAGTTCAACATCGTGCGAGGCAACACTTTGAGCAATCCTATCTTTATGGAATATGACGAATTGAAGAAGTTCGACATTGTGTTGGCCAATCCGCCCTATTCTATCAAGAGTTGGGACCAGGCTTCCTTCACCGATGACCCTTACGGACGCAACATCTGGGGCACACCGCCACAAGGTTGTGCCGATTACGCCTTCCAGCAACACATCATGAAGAGTCTTAAGCCCGACACGGGGCGTTGCGTGGTGCTATGGCCACACGGCATCCTTTTCCGTGATGCGGAACGCGACATGCGGCGCAAGATGATTGAAAGTGATTGCGTGGATTGTGTCATTGGTCTGGGACCGAATCTGTTCTACAACTCCCCCATGGAGGCCTGCCTGCTGATTTGCCGCACGCGGAAACCTGAACAGCGGCAAGGCAAAATCCTCTTCATCAATGCGGTGGATGAGGTGAAACGTGACAAGACCATCAGCATGCTTGAAGAAAGGCATATTGACAAAATTTTCAAGGCGTACAAAGCATACAAGGACATCCCCGGCTTTGCCAAAGTGGTGAACAACGAGCAAATTTTGGAGAACGGTGCCACGCTCAACATATCGCAATATGTATCTCGATTGGAAGTGAAAGATGAAACTCCGAAACAGACTTTGGAAGAATTGCTGAATGTGTGGGAAAGAAACAGGGAAAAATTATACACTGAAATCAAGAATCTTATCTTATAGAAAACTACATGGACAATATAATAGAAAACACTGGCGACATTATCATATATCAGACCGAAGACGGTTTGACGAAGATCAATGTGAAATTGGACAACGATACTGTTTGGCTGAACCAGCAACAAATGTCTGAACTATTTCAGAGTTCTAGGACCAATATTGTTGAACATATTAAACACATATATGAAGAGGGGGAGCTTACCGTAGAATCAACTTGTCGGAATTTCCGACAGGTTCGCCAAGAAGGCAATAGAGAGGTTAGTAGGGAAATTCCTTTTTATAACCTCGATATGATCATTTCGCTTGGCTATCGCATAAAATCGGCTATTGCCACGCGTTTCCGCATTTGGGCCACGCAACGTTTGAAGGAATACATGGTTAAAGGCTTTACTATGGACGATGAGCGGCTGAAAGGCAATGGCGGCGGCAATTACTGGAAAGAGTTGCTCGACCGCATCCGCGACATCCGTTCGTCAGAAAAGGTGCTGTATCGTCAGGTGCTTGACCTCTATGCCACCAGTGTGGACTACAACCCAAAAAGCGATGAATCCGTTCTGTTTTTCAAGATGGTGCAGAACAAGCTACACTATGCCGCCCATGGCCATACCGCCGCCGAAGTCATCTACGAGCGTGCCGATGCCGACAAGCCTTTTATGGGACTGACCACATTTTCGGGAGAACTGCCTGCTTTGAAAGACATAGGCATTGCCAAAAACTATTTGAATGAAAATGAGTTGAAGATTTTGAACAACCTCGTTTCGGGTTATTTCGACTTGGCTGAAATCAATGCTCTTGAGCATAAGCCGATGTACATGAGCGACTATATCCGCCAATTGGATTCGGTGCTCACCTCTGGCAACAGGCCGTTGCTTGAAGGGCCTGGCTCTGTAAGCCATGCACAAGCCTTGGAGAAAGCTACCGCCGAATACCGCAAATACCAGAGCAACACCCTCTCGCCCGTTGAGGAAGCCTATTTGGAAACCGTGAAAACCACAGCCAAATTGGTGAAGAAAAATGCAAAAGGAAAGAAATAATGAACGAACTAAACATAGATAAAACCCTCTGGAAGAAATACAGGTTTGACGAGGTCTGCCGGCAAGTGAACGAGGCCACCAAGGACCCTGCTGCGGAAGGCTTGGACCATGTGATTGGACTTGAACATATTGAGCCCAACAACCTGCATATCACCCATTGGGATACTTTGGATAAAGAAACCACTTTTACGCGCAAGTTCAAGAAAGGGCAAGTGCTGTTTGGGCGGCGGCGTGCCTACCAAAGGAAAGTGGCCTATGCCGAATTTGACGGCATTTGTTCCGGCGACATTCTTGTGTTTGAGGCCATTGAAAAGGTGATGCTGCCCGAATTGCTGCCATTCTTGATACAAAGCGAAGGTTTCTTCCAAAAAGCGTTGGCCACCTCTGCAGGGTCTTTGTCTCCGCGCACCAAGTTCAAGGAACTGGCCGACTACGAATTCCTCCTCCCACCCAAAGCCGAGCAGAAACGCCTGGCCGAGCTGCTCTGGGCCGCCGATGAGGTGGTGGAGAAGGAGAAGAGGGAAATGGAAATCCTACAAAACCAGATACAAATTTATACAAATGAGAATAGTAACATAAAAGAGCAACCGAAAATCCCGTTTTCTGATTTAGTGGAAGTAAACCCTACAACAAAAATCACAGACAAAGAAGCATCGTTAATTACTATGCCTGATGTTTCGGAAGAGGGAGAGATTCTGCATCAAGAAAAGGTGAATGTTTCTGACTATAAAGGCAAAGGTCTAACACCATTCCAAGAAAATGACATTTTATTTGCCAAAATAACACCCTGCATGGAAAACGGTAAAGGAGCAATTGCAAGAGGTTTGTTTAATGGCATTGGTTTGGGCAGTACGGAGTTTCATGTGCTCAGGCCAAAAGCAGCAACGGACTTATATTTCTGTTATTATCTGACAATGTCAAAAAGATTCAGAAAACTAGCAGAAAAGCAAATGACAGGAAGCGCAGGTCAAAAAAGAGTTCAAATCGAGTTCTTCGATTTCTACAAACTGCAAGCACCAACAAAAGAACAACGTCAAGTTACAGGAGAAAAGTTGTTTGAAATAGATTGCAATATTTCAGCCCTAAAACAGCAAATCTCCTTATCACAGCAGATAAAACAGGAATTAATCAATAAAATATTTTGAGTATGAATAACATTGACAATGACAAGGAAAGCTTTTTAGAGCGCATATTGCAAAGAAAATGGACATATATCGTTCTTACACTAGTGTTCTTTGCGTTCTCGTTTCTTTGTTTTAAATGGGGTCATCCATTTCACATGTTCAATAAAGATTATATAATTGACCATGGATTATTTGGCACTTTTGGAGATTTCTTTGGAGGTGTTTTAGGAACAATATTTACACTTATTAGCGTACTTCTTGTTGTTCGGACTTTTAGGCACCAACAGATTGTCACAAAAGACAATCAAGAATTACAAAAAGCGCAACAATTTAATGATTTGTTTTTCGAATTAATCCATCTCTACCAATCTGAAGTAAAAGAATTAAATGGCGAGCTTGAAAGGATTGTTGATATAAAAAAGGACAAAGATAAAGATGACTCTATACAAGTCAAAAAAGAACGAATTCAATATACAGATAAAGATTATTTTGATGAAGAAAAAAGAATAATACAAAAAAGGTACAGAAATCAAAAATCCTATGAAAACAACGTGTCAAGGGCTGTTACTTATTATATGTTGTTTTATACGGAAAACCGCAGTAAGATGGCCGCATACTTCAGAACCCTTTATAGAATTTTTGAACTAATCGATAAATCCTCTTTAATCAACGAGCAACGAAAAAAAGAATATGCAAAGATTGTAAGAGCACAATTAACAGAAAGTGAACTATTTTTCTTAAGATATAATGCAACAACCATGTACGGGAGCCCTTTTGTATTATATCTTAACAAGTATCATATTCTAAAGCATTTACCTGCATTCGAATTGTTAGAGTTTAAAGATTGGTGGAACGGGATGAATCGAATAGAACGAGAAAGCATAAACATTGTTTATTTTACAATATGTAATGCATTAAAAGAGATGTTCAAAAAATTGAATTCTGACAAAACTATTAAGGCGAACTTGTTCCCAAATATACATACTAAATATCACATCTCTTTATCATTAATCCATCATTGTAATTTTTCAATTAACATTAAAATTGACACAACTATCACCAACAAATTCAATGAATTTATAGGATTAGATAAGTTAGATGACAAACGAATCCAACAACTAATGGATTGCTTCATAAAAGAGATTTTCCTGTATTCAAATTTCAATCAATATAACAATAAAGATGAAATAGAGACATATTCTTCTCCAATTATCACGAAAGAAGACTTTGTTGAGATTAATAGCGGTATAAAAAATAACAATAACAAGCCTTTAGTAATTAAATACCCTAACCTTTGTCCTTCGACGAAATAAACCTAGTGGGAAACAACAGATAAAGCAGAAATTATTAAACAAAACGTTTTGAGTATGAAAACAAAAATCGAATTGTATTTTATGTCTTTGGGACTTTTGTTTTTCTTGTTGATAATAAAGTCTATTGAGATTCCCGTTTGTTTTGGTCCAGATTCAAGTTTTGTTGGATGGCAGTATTTACTAACACATAATATTGCAACCATAGTTTGTACTCTCTGCTTAATTGGTGCCATTATTTGCAGAAAACGATTCCTTCAAAGTCTAAATGGATGCAAAGATTTACCATGTGAAATCGTAAAAATAAAAAATGGGAATTACGAGTATTTGACTTTTTTAACGACTTACATTATTCCTTTGATTTGTTTTGATTTAGGAAATACTAGAGACAGTATCTTATTAGTTGTGCTATTAGTATTATTAGGTGTTCTATTTATAAAAACTAACCTTTATTATCTGAATCCCTCTTTAGCTCTAATCGGGTTTAATATCTATATTGCCGATATAAATTATAAGGGCACAACTATTTCTGAAACGATTATATTGTCAAAAACTAAATTGAAAAAAGGAGACAAATTCCACAAACATGATTTGGAACACACCGATGTAGTCTATTGTCAAAACAAAATCGAATAATACAAAACAATACATAATATGAACAAAGAAGAATTAACCATAGCGATAAATCAATGTATCACAGAAAGAAGCGGAATTGAGATTTATTTTGGTTTAAAGAACGGAGAGTTACGCAAAGCCAATTTCTTGGCAGACACTCAACAGGAAATCAAAGGTTTGTTTGTCCAAGAAATCCGCTCGAAAATAACCGGGCCAAACACTTCCGTTATTGATTTCTCATCAGCTGATCAACGAAAAGATGTCATCATACGGTACGATTTGAATGAAACTGAAGATATGCAAATGTTTAATACGGTTCTTGATGCTGAAGCAGAAATACCACTGTTTTCTTTTGATAACGATGGCATTTCCAATATTTGTTATTTCCTTGTTGTCATAGGCGATGAGAACCATCAAATTGCCATCTATAAACAATTGGCTTCGATTAATATTTACAAGAAAAACTCTGGCTTATTTGTTAGAAGGGCTGATAATGAATTCACTAAAGTCGAAGAAGATTTCTTAAGAATAACACCAGGAATTGACTTCTTCAAAATCAATGGTAATATATTCATTATCAACTTAAAACTATTCGAACAACTATTTAGTTTATACAATGTTGTATTAAGGTCAGCAACTGCACAAATTGAAATAATCAATCAGTCAGGATTGGTTGAAAACACTAATAGTTTACTGGAAGATTTAGAAAAGAATATTTCTTTTGCAAAACAACTATCCAAAATCACCGAAACTTCGCCCGTATTAAATAAAGTACCAAATCCGTCTGTTATCGCATTTGCCCAGACGCATCCAGCTTTAAAGAATGTGATAAAGTATTCTGATGACAAGACTAAAATCAAGCTGACAACAAAGAAATCGAAATCGCTGTTTGTAAAGCTATTGAATGATGATTACTTAACATCTGAATTGACAAAACTTTATTACGACAGTTTAGCAAAAGATACAATACCTATCAATAACCCAGAAGAAGAATAAACAGTATGTCTTTCAACGAAATAAACGCAGTCGAGAACTTCGTCATCCATACGATGACGGGGGTGAACTTGAATGAGAGCAGCATGGCGCATGAGGCGGCGGCTCCCTATGGGGCGCAGTGGGAGTACCTCCCCGCCACGGAACTGCCGCGCGAGATTACCGAGGTAATGGTGGAATCCGAGGTGAAAAAAGCTCTCATCCACCTCAATCCCGAGATTGCCGCACAACCCGAACGTGCCGATGAGGTCATCTTCAAGCTCCGTTCTATTTTGTTGTCGGTACACAGCACTGGCCTTGTGCGCGCCAACGAGGAGTTTGCCGAATGGCTCAAAGGCAACAAGACCATGCCCTTCGGCAAGAACTACGCCCATGTGCCCGTCCGCCTTATCGATTTCGAGCATATTGCCAACAACAAATTCCAGCTGGTCAACCAGTTCAGCATCCGCAATCGCGAGACCAAACGTCCCGACATCGTGATGTTTGTCAACGGCTTCCCCTTGGTGGTGGGCGAAACCAAAACACCTGTCCGTCCATCCGTGTCGTGGTTGGATGCTGCTTCCGACATCCACGACGGCTACGAAAACAGCGTGCCGGAACTGTTTGTGCCCAATGTGTTCAGCTTTGCCACCGAAGGACGCGAGTTGTTCTATGGTGCCGTGCGTACACCATTGGAGTTTTGGTCGGCATGGCGGCTCAACGAGGGCTGCGAAGACTCGGAAATGCC
>Ga0310690_10009126_pt1 | contig 12474 bp, 11 predicted proteins | sample AusTroGonzalo_MG_2_FD_207661 | JGI IMG/M metagenome (GOLD analysis project Ga0310690, IMG submission 207661) | Bovine rumen microbial communities from tropical cattle in Woodstock, Queensland, Australia - Gonzalo_04 (v2) (version 2) | ecosystem: Host-associated > Mammals > Digestive system >...
ACCCACTCCTCCACTCACCCACTCCTCCACTCACCCACGCCTCGGTTCCTAAGAACTCCAATGGTTTGCAAATGGGCTCCGTTAACACTCCGCCTGTGGATTGCGCACGCGCCAACCGCGCTGCATTTGCCGATTTGCTAGCTCTCGGGGTCTGGGGCAGAGCCCCAGCTTCAAATCCCCTCCGCGATCTCTGCCTCTCTGCGCCTCTGCGTGAGATATCCCCCCCCCACACACCAAATCTAGTCATAACAATATGGTTGCTCGGCGCAAAGCGCAAGGCGGAACGTTAGTGGAGCCCATTTTCAAACCATCGGAGTTGATTCACACTCCATCACTCACCCACTCCCTCACTCACCCACTCCCTCACCACCCACTCCCTCACTCACCCACTCCTCCACTCACCCACTCCCACACTCCCCACTCACCCAACCGCAACAATATTTGGTATCATATCGGAAATGAAAAGAGCCCCCTTTCTCGCAATTCTCGCCGTGGCCCTCGCCGTGGCCCTCGCCGCAGGCGCCGCCCCGCGCACCGACCTCCTTCCAGCGGCAGGTCCCACGGTGCCGATGCGGCGCAGCCTCATCGGCGTTAACCACCTCGCCTACGGCAAGGACGGATACGGTCTGCTGCTCTCCGGCTCGAACATGCCCGACCCTGCGCTCGTGGACCTGCAGCGGAAGATCGGCTTCGGTTCCCTCCGCTACCCGGGCGGCTGCGGCGGCACGCACAACTTCGAATGGAAGCGGAACGCCGGCCTCGCCGGCAGCTACCGGATGCTCGGCGTTGTGGAGTTCATGGACATGTGCGAAGCCGTGGGCGCGGTGCCGATGCTCGGCATCAGCGCCATGCGCGGCTCGCCGCAGGAAGCCGCCGAATACGTGGAGTTCCTGAACGCCCCCGCAGACGCCGCCCACCCCTGGGCGATGAAGCGCGCCACGCGCGGACGCAAGGCCCCCTGGAACGCCGTCTGGTTCGAGTACGGCAACGAGACCTACCACGGCTCCCACGCGCGCAAGGGCGAGAAGCCGCGACACATCGCCGCCACCGACTACGCCGAATCATACCTCGCCTTCCGCGACGCCATGCGCAAGGCAGACCCGAAGGTCAAGCTCGGCGCCGTGCTTTCCGGCTTCGGAAGCACGGCATGGGACCTGTGCGTGCTCGACCGGGTCGGCGCCGTGGCGGACTTCGTCGTGGTGCACTCCTACTGCGGCGCGCCCGAACGCGACTCCGCCGACGAGTACCTGGAGCTGTTCGCCAGCCGCAAGACATTCCTAACCAACGGCCTCGCCCGACTGAAAGCCGCCCTTCCCAACCCCGACACGCCCATCGCCCTCACCGAGTTCAACACCAGGCAGAACTGCTTCAAGACGCTGACCGCCGCGCTCGTCAACGCCCAGACGCTCATGGCCGTGGCGGCGGAACCGCGCGTGGCGCACGCGAACTACTGGCAGTTCGTCAACGAAGGATTCGGCATGGTGCGGGGAACGACCGGCGCGTTCGTCCAGCGCCCCAACGCACTCGTCATCGGACTCTACGCCCGCCATGCGCTCGACACGCTCGTCCCCGTGGATATCAAGGCACCGCCGCGCGTGGGCGACGCGTCCTCCGACTATCCGGAGGCGTGGCGCGGACGCAACGTCTTCGAGAAGGCAAAATTCCGCTACGCGAACGGCAACGGGCCGGCCACCGGCACGAGCCTGGAGACGCTGCCGAACGGCGAGACGCGCGTCCACTTCCTGGACGACCGGCAGATGAACTTCTTCCACGTGTCCGCGCGCGTGAACGGACTGCCCAAGGGACGCCCCTGCGACTGGCGGCTCTCCTGCGAGCTACGCACGGAGGGGACATCGAAGATCGGATTCAATCTGGACATCGGCGACGGACGCGGCTGGAGCGCCACGAAGAGCTGCCTCTCTACCCCCAGCGTCAACGGGAGGGACTGGATCCCAGTCTCCTGTACCTACGCGCCGCTGAATGACAATCCCGGCTCGCTCGTGATCCGCTTCCGGCGCGAAGGCAGCGGCAAGGACATCGTCTGCGTGCGCAATCTGCGCGTGGAGGCCGTGGAGAAGCAGTCGATGCGCAACGTTCCCGTGGTGGACGCCCAGCTTTCGCGTTCGACCGACGGACGGCGCACGGCGTGGTTCATCCTCAACCGGTCTCTCTCCACGCAGGAGGTCACGCTCCCAGCCGAAGGCGCGGAGAGCCAGGCTCATGCGGAGTCGCTCGTAGGACCGTCAGCCTACGCCACGAACGAGGAAACGCCCGACAACGTGAAGATCGTCCCCACCGCAATCCGCCGCGACGGCGACCGTTTCGTTATGGAGCTGCCGCCCCATTCCGCCACCGGTATCACGATCACCCGCTAGACGGTCAGATGTGGCATTCCCTCGTTCAAGGGGAACCGCCACCTCGTCCTAGGGAGACCACACCCCGATCCTAGGGAGACCACACTCCAATCCTAGGGGGACCACACTCCAATCCTAGGGAGACCACACCCCAATCCTAGGGAGACCGGTCACAGGTAGGGTCACGCGTCCCGCGTGACCGGTAGGGCGGTCGCCCCGCGACCGCCGCTAACTGGGAGAGCCGCCATCTTGGCGGCGAAGGCCTACGCCATCCACCCCTTCGCCTCATCCCCCTCCCACCATCCGGGCAACGGCATACCCCACACCGGCCACATTCAGCGCGACCATCACGAAGAACACGATCCGAAACGACGTCTTGACGCTCTTGTGGCGCAGCACCAGCATTTGCCCCGCGCCGATTAATTTAATGTTTTATAAAACGTGCCACCTCCAGGGTCATGCCTCTACCTTGACTACACGCCAGAGGTGGCAGGGCATGCTCGGGAAATGGACAGTTGCAAAGGCATCGCCAACAAGACTCCTAATGTCCTTCAGTGTCATGTTCTTGCGCAACGAACCGGCAATCGGCCGATAGAGATTCGCGCCCATCGTGTGCGGCAGCACCAACAGCTTAACCGATTCCGGATCAGGGCATTGCGCCGCCGGACACGGACACCATTCGCTTGCATCCACGGCGCTCTTCAGGCCACCGCTCACGCCCGACACCACTTGCACGCCCGTCTCTCCGTCATGTGCCGGGCCATGAGCGACTGGACTCGCGCTCGCCTTCCGCGCAAGCTCATCGCTCGGATCCTCGCCAAGGCTCAACGGCTCCGTCACGTAGAACGCCGTCTCCAGCAACTGGAGCGTCATCATGTTCTCATCGCGGATCTGTTCCATGAGGCTTGCACGACCTTCAGGTGTCAACGACTTGTCATCCAGGATGTGCCTCGGCTTCTGAACCGCCAGCATGTACACGCGCCGTCCGTTCACATCCGCGTATGGCGAATACACCTTCCCCAACGTCATCCGGAAGTTTTCCGCGAAGAACACCTTCGGGTCGATGCCGTCGTGCGGCATGATGGCACGGAACTCGAACCGCCCCTGGATCAAGTCTCGGACATGCTCCTGAAATATCCTGCGTACGTCCGCTTTCCACCCTTGCCGCAGTTCCGCGTCGCTCCCGGCATACAGCTTGACGACATACAGGAAGTTCACTTCATAGTGCGAAAGGATGAGCGTGTCACGGTCAAACAGCCGGTTGTGGAAGTGGATGTTCTGGTATTCGTTGTCGTCGCCGCCGGTTCGCAGATTCAGTCCGCTTTGGTCGTAGTCGAAATCCTTCTCCATCCGCGCGCTGATGAAGAAGTTCGGGATGACGTCATAGCCCTCCGTGTCGGGGTCTCGCAGCATCTTCACGCTCTTGCCGTCGAAGAGCCGGCGCCCCTTCAGCACCGACGCCGACGCATCGTCGCCCGGCAGGAACAGGTCGAGGTTGAGCTGGAGCATGTCGCGCGCGTACGTAAACTGCTTGGCCACGCTCTTCTCCTCCAGCGCGCGCCCGATCTTGTAGTACTTTGAGTCCGCGATGTAGAACGTCTGGCGTCCGTCCCGGTGCGTCAGGCTGTCGTCGACGTAGAGGTGGTCGATCTCCTTGCCGTCCCGCAGCTCGCGGATCGGGTCGAGGTCCCGGTCGCCGATCAGGTCGTCGATCATCGACTCGAAAATGATCTCGAAGTTCTTCGCGATCAGGTACTCCTCGCCCTCGTTGACGACGTTCGCCCGATGCGACTTGTGGAAGAACGCGAAGCAAAGTTCCCAAAGCGCCAAATCGCGGTCGGAGAAGTACTTGTACTTGATCTGGCGGAGACGCGCCTCGCCGTACCCGGAGAGATATCGCTTGAACTCCGCCGCCGGGATGAGGTCGTACGCGAGGTTGAACCGTTCCTTGAACCCGTAGTGGCGGTTCACGTAGTCCAGGATCGAATAGAAGATGACGAGCAGCTCCTCATCGAAGTTCACCACCTTCTTCTTCGTCCTCGGCTCCAGGTAGAGCGGATCGCCGTCCTGCAGGAGCGCCGTGGTCTTCGAGATCGTACGCGACCAGTTGATCTTGTGGACACCCGAATGCTTCTCCTTCACCCGGAACGTGAAGTAGTCCTGGTTGTCGCGGTTGAAGCGGATGAGTGCGAGGATCACGTCCAGCAAGGTGTTTGTCACGTACCGGCGACGGAACCCGCCCGACTGCCTCTCCCGCCGACGCCAGATGGCGTCGGACCCGGGATGCGTCTCGTCGAAACGCGCGATGGCGCGGTAAATCCAGACCGCGAACTCGTAGAGGAAATCCCGTTCCCGCTCCTCGAGTCCGTGTCCATCCTCCGCGACCGCCGTTTCGGGGTCGATCAGCGCCTCGGGCGAGAAGCCCAAGGGACGCGCGGCGGTGCAGAAGACGCGGTCGACCTTCTCACCGTCGATCATCTTCGGCTCGAGCACGACCTTCGGAAGGAAGAACACGAAGTCGTCGCACTCGGCGCTTCGGAAATAGCCGACGTACTCGACCTTCACCTTCTCGTCCGTGAGCAGAAGCCGGTCGCGCGGAAGGACGCCTTCCAACACCTTCGGATCGTACCGGCACTCCTCAATCAGGATTCGCATCTGCCGCCCCGCCCTTGGGTTCCTCCTTGACACCCTTCTCTTTCCACTTCAACCCCCTAAGAAACGCGGCAACGACATCAAGCTTCACGTCGCCGGGCTTGTGCGTCACGCGGCTCTCGCCCTCGCCTTCTTCCACCTTCTCCGCGTAGAAGAAATCGCGGAACTTCAGTATCGTGTTGTCCGCCTGCTGGAAACAGTCCTTCTTCGGAAGCTCGTAAGACTTGAACACGTCGCCGTAGAGATAGAAGAGAACCTTGTTGGCGAACTGCTCGGCGGAAATGCAGCCGGTCGCATCGTCCGCCTTGACAAAGAAGTAGCCGAGCTGCTTGTCCTCGCTCTCAGTCGCCTTGGCGATATGCCCGTTGATCGCCGACAGGAAATCCCACCAGTCGAACAGGGAATCCCCGACCTCGATCTTGCGCTCTTTCCAGTTCTGATCATCCGACTTGTCCGGCTTGGCGATCGGCACGTACTCCCAATCCCACCTTCTCTTGAAAGCACTGTCGATCGGGAACAGCGACTGGTCGGACGTGTTCATCGTCGCCCAGATGTAGAGGTTGGGCGGAAGAACCAGTTTTTCGCCCGACCTCACCTCGGGAGGGACGCGCTCCTGCGCGTCCGCATCCAGCTTTCCCAGTTCTTCCGCAAGCCATGTCGCGAGGTCGACGTCGGCGTCGATCGGATAAGTCGAGTACCCGTCCTTCCCTCGGTCGAGCAGCTGGAACAAATCGCCGAAAATCTGCGCGCAGTTTCCGCGATTGATTTCCTCAATCACAAGCACAACCCGACCACCGGAAGACCCCACTGGGACAACGGGCGTCTCGCCCGTTGCACTGGGAGAACGGGCGTCTCGCCCGTTCACCTTCGCCCACTCCTGCCACGCCTTCACGTAGGCGTTCATGAACGCCTGCGGGCGGAACTTGTAGGCGATCTTCTCCCCGTCCATCACCGGCTTGTACGCGCCGACGAACGTTGCGTAGTCCGAATCCGGGTGGAACGTCGTGCGCACACACGCGGCAACATCCGGATTTTTGGCAAGCCCGTCCACCTTGTGTGACTTCCCCGTTCCGGGCGCACCGTAGGTGATGAGCTGGAGTGGGAACCCCGATAATGGGAACTTCAGTGTAACGCCACCACCTCCTGCTATCCTGTCCAGAACAGAACGATTTGCCATCATGTATTTTGAAGAGTCAACCTTTACAAGGGCCCCTGCGTATGACATCAATTGCAACATATTACGTATACGGCGAACTTGTGTTGTCGACATGGGCTCTGCCGCAGCGGATAATGTAACATGAATATCATCGATTAACGGTCGATAATTGGGCATTATCTTCCCAGCGATCAAGTCTGGTGTAAGCGCAATCCTCCCATCTGTTTCCAAAAAGGCACTCGCTATTATTCTGAATGGATATTCATCGTTTTCTTCATGAAGCATCAATCCACTAATCAACACATCTGAATACGACAATATGCCAGTACATACAGACCGTCCCTTGTCGGTTAGTGAAACAATATTCTCATTAAAAGAGACAACATTCAGACTATCCCATGGTTCTCGTGCGTCTCTAAACAAGCCACGCTTACGTCCATCGGCTTCTGTCGACACCCACTCTACCTCGGGGACCTTATCTTTAAGTCTTTCATAAAGCGGATCACTACAGTCCTGATAGTTGGAGCCATTGGATTCACACAGTACCAATAACGTCTTGTACCATACAGCAGGAATCCAAAGGCCTTCATGGCCACGATCAAGCCCAACCCACATTGCATTGTACTTAGCCATGTAGACCTCCTATTGAAATAAATGTTCCTGCCCAAGGAAGCGCACCCCGCGCTTAAATGCAATTTTCTTCAATCCAAAGATTTGGCTTCGGATTTCGTTTCCTATGGCAAAGGCAAGCAGTGCTGGGACAGCATTGCCGACTTGCCTGATCGCATGCCTTCCAACTCCATAGAATGGCCACCAATCTGGAAAGGTCTGCATTCGAGCACTTTCACGCGGCGTCACTTCTCTTGGTTCTGTTGGATGTACATGTCCTTTACCCCCACTATGCTCCGACCCGCATATAATCGTAAAACTTGGCCGGTCCAGGTCAAGCCGATTGATACGAGTATGAACATCACGAGCCCCAGGTTCCATTGCATCGTATCTGTGAATGACTGCGTCCCCATGAACTCTACCTGTATGAATCGATGGTGACCTTGCATTTGGCGGCGGTAGATTTCGCAATCCATCTCGAACGGTTCGATAACGCAATTGTCCTTCCTTTGGATTTTCAAATGCTACCTTGGGAATGTCTGTCACATTCGTTCCTAGTCGTGATCCAATTATTATTATTCTATCTCGAAATTGAGGAACACCATAGTCGACAGCATTCAACCGGAATACTCTTATGTCATATTCAAGCGTATCCGTGGGATGTGCCAATTTCTCCTTGACCAGTTTAAACACCTCACCATTTTGCACAGTAAGCAAACCAAAAACGTTCTCAAACACAAATGCTGGCGGTGCTATTTCGCCAAGAATTCTAAAGTACTCATCAACCATCTGTCCCCGTGCATCCTCACGACCCTTCCTATTACCAAAAACGCTGAAAGCTTGGCATGGAGGACCTCCTGCCAACAAATCGACCTCTTTCCCGAGCGCCCTTACATGCTGAAGTATTCTGGTCCCCGATATGTTTTTAATGTCTCCACAAACAATTTCAGCATCTTTCATTTGTGGCAAGATTTTCCCAGCCGCCTCAAGCGTCTTACAACAGTAGGAATTGATGTCATTTTCAAAAAGCAAGTCAAAACCTGCGGCGGCCAGACCAACATCTAAGCCTCCCGCACCAGAAAATAGTGAAACAACATTCAGTCTCCGTGCTCCCGTATCATCGCGAGAGATCTTTCTCGGGGACTCATTATCGGCGCGCATAGACACGCACCGATCCACCTCTGAGGTCCTTGCAGCGGAAACACTACCGCTGATTCTCTTTTCTGATTTCTTTTTCATGGCCGTGGTGCGGCTGCATCACGGCGGCATGAAAAGAGCGCGTTCTCAATCCATGCCCTATCCGGCAGCCCTACCACAGGCCTACTTGATCACACGGGAGAACGCGCCCATGTTGGGCGCGTTCTGCTGGCAATGGATCAAGTATAAGCCTATGCGGCTTCTTGGTTGCATACGACGTTGGAAACGTGTGGTAGTATTTCCGGATAGGCGTCGTTCAGCAGTTCGCTAAATTGTTTCTATGTGGCTAGGGTTTAGTTGACGTCTTATGGTCTCCTTGATGGTTTCAAGATTTGCAAGAGGTTGAAAACTTCTAAAAGTTCTTGAACGGGTTGACTGCCTTTACGCTGCCGTACATCTGCCCGTCGTTCAGGTCTTCGGTGAGTATCTCGTCGCAGCCGTTCTCCTGTGCTGCGACCAGAAGAAGCGAATCGAAGAACTGGATGTCATACCGACCCATAAGCCCAATTGCCATTCGCGTCCACTCTGGCTTCACGGCGACTGTGCTGATTCGCTCTATCACCTCAAGGAAACCATCGACCTCCTGCGCCGTCTTCTTGAGTTTCTTGAACAATACAGAGGAAAACTCGTTAAGGACTTGCGCAGAAATAAGACACCCATTCGTGGTCAGCGCCTCCCGAACGATTTCTCTTGAAACCGATTGCTTTGCTGCATCGGCATCGTCTGCAACATACACCAAAACATTTGTATCGATGAACTTCATGCGCACGGCACCTCGGGTTCGTACGCATCGGCACGGTTGAACTTATAGGGCTTTGACAGCCTCCCGTGACTTTGCCTAACAAGACCATCCAGTTTAGCCAAGGCCTTGTCCACCTCAGCCTTTCGGGCCAACTCCGACTTGAGATAGTCGAAGAGGATTTGTTCAAGCGTCGTTCCGCGAAGGTCGGCGTAGCCCTGCGCCTCCTGCGCCATGGCAGGAGGAAGATCGATCATTATGCTCATATTCAATCTCTCCTTTCTTTCATCGTTGACCAATCCCCGCAAGACATCCACCTCGCGGATTTTTGCGTATTATACCAAAACCCGCCGACTTGATGCGGCGTCGTTCAGCAGTTCGCTAAATTGTCTTGTTTACGGTTTTAAATCGGTTCCTTTGGTTCTCCTTTGGTTCGAGGAACGGAGATAGTATAGCAGTTTTAGTGGTTAGTGGCTAGTCGTTAGTGGCTAGTCATCGGCTGCGGACGCGCGGGGATTCGCCCGCGCCGAAGGCGTCGGGGTTAACCTATTTCCTTAGCCTTGAATTGTTTCACGATATTCCGCCTGAAATTGCGCACGCCACCGAAAAAGCGCTCTTCCGACAACGTCAGCCGCCCGCCCCCTGCCAATCTGGCAAGTATGAGTTCAAGCGTGCATATCATGTCCGCCGCCTGAAAATAGACTCTCTTAGAGTTCTTGGCAAATCAGAGTATTCCTTTTCTCGTCTGACAAGTGGCGCCGCATGGATTGAGGCGTCAAAGGCCTGCCCAATATCGACAAGTGTCTGTCCAAGTTGATTGATCTCAGCAATTATCGCCTCGTCTTGATCATGAAACACCATGCAGACAATGTAATAACGAGACGCAATGTCGGATGCGTCAAAACTACCCGACTCGTCTACAAACACGCTGATTCTCTTTGTCCGTTTCTCGCCCATTTCTAAAAATACAATGGCGAGGCATTGAACCTCGCCATCGGCGAAGGAATTCCTCCGCATCCAGGTGTCTCCAGACTCTGAAGTCCTTTGACGCCGTTGATCATAACAAATCAGATTTACCGAATCAAGCCCCAATTCCCCGATTCAATGCTCCCGAAATGCGAATGGACGATAACGCAAGCCGCCTCTCTTTGATGTCACAAATTGTGACTTCAAAACCGATGTGTCAACGACCTCTGGTCGCCCTTTGGTATTTGTTTGCAAAATATGCAAACAATTCTTTTTGTCCACTTCGCCTTCTTTGCAAGATGGTTCGGGCCTTGTCTGACAGCATCTTGCTGCCAACCATCGCCCAAATGACAATGTGAGTGTCAAGGAGATATCTCACGAGGCATCCCCCATGAACATTGACGCAACTTCACCATCCAGCGAATCAAAAGTCTCGTCGAAACTATCTGGAAGTTTGATCTCGTCCCTCATCGAGCCTATCTTGATGGTATTCGTAATGAGCTCGCGACGCCCAGTCAGGACACTTTTCACTATCTCTGGTTCTATCGTTAGCGTATAGCTCATCTTCCTCCTTGCGCCTCGAGAACACTCAAGTCGGGGCGTCGTTCAGCAGTTCGCGAAATTGTCTGGTTTATGGTTTTAAATCGGTTCCTTTTTTCTCCTTTGGTTCGAGGAACGGGGATAGTATAGCACTTTTAGCGGGGAGTGGGTAGTGCGTCTAATTCGTCCCCAACTTGGGGGTAAATTGGCTAATAACCGATTGGAGCACGCCATTTCTCATTCGCGCATTTCAGCCATGTATTCGACCGTAGTCGCTGGCTTGTCGCAAAATTTCAGCCCATAGCCGATGAAGTCGCTGACATTCGGCTGGACACGATTGGCACGTTCTTTACGAATACGGGCGGCCTCACGTTCAACCAGCTCAAAAACAAACTGGGCCAGGGAGATGCCGCGCGCATTTGCGCAGTATCTGACATCCTGTTCGATTACAGGCGGAAGATCTAATGCTATGCTCATTGGACACGCCTTCGCTGTTATGCGGAATAGTATAACACAAACCCGCCGCCCTGCGGCGAAAAGTGGGCGGTCAAAGTCCTACGGGCGCCTCTACGTAATTCACTGAAGCCTTTGGCGTAATTCACCACCTGTAGCACTTCCAACTGGCTTTTACGCCATACTCCTAAGATTTCATACTCACCGTAATCTCATTTTCGTCTTGCCTTCCCCCCTCCCCTGTGGTATCATCCCGCCATGCAACCGAAAACAGGCATTTCAAGGTCGGTGCCCGCCCGCATGGCCGCTACCCCCGCCGCAAAGGCACGCGATGATGGGCTGGCTGCGTGGCTGGCGCGGTACGAGCCGGTCGAGCGGGAGATCATCGAGGCGCACGAGCGGCGCATCGCGAGCCGCATGCGCAACGACGCGCGGAGGCGCGAAGCGGATGCGCGAGCGTTCGGCGACCTGTGCGAGGCGACCGAGGGCTTTGCCGTCGTGTGGCGGCGCGAGGGCTGGAGCGTGCGCGACATGGTTCGCTGGGCGGACGGCGACGTGCTCACCCTCCTCACGCTCGCCCGGTGGCTGCGCGTAGGGGCGACGAGGTACATCGACCGGGCGCAGAGCCGCCTGAGGCATCCGCTCTACTACGCGCAGGAGCGGGCGCGTCGGGAGGCGCTCGCCGAAGAGCGCCGCCGTACTGGCGGAAGACGCACCACGAACCCATGTCCAACGCGCGAAGAGATATTGGACGCCTGGATCCACAGGCGCGACTCGCATGCGGCGGCGGTGCGTTTCGGCAGCATGATCCATGACCTGGAGTGCTACGTGGACAATTCGCTCCTGCGCGACGAGGCGGGCGCGATCGTCGGGCGGCGCGGGGGCGTGAAGGCGTGGCTGCAGGAGAATATCCCGGCCCTCCACGTGCGCTACACGACCGTGATGCGCTACAAGGCGATGGCGAAGAAGCTGCGGCAGGTGGTGGGCCTCGCCGATCCCGTGCCTGCAGAGGCTGTGCTGGCACCGCGGGTCGAGGCCATGCAGGAGGAGCACCCACGCGGCAGAGGGGAGATGAAACGAGATTACGGTACGTATGAAATCTTGGAGAAGACACCGGAGCTGGCTGTGGTGCGGGCGAGGGCCGTGTGGCTGGAGGTGGTTGAGGGCGTGCGGGGCAGCCCGACCGCGCTCATGGAGAGGCTGTACGCGCTGACGGATCCGGGGCGGGTGGAGGAGGCCAACATGCTCGCCGGGTGGAAAGCGAAATACGAGAATAAGATTACGGCGCGTATGAAATCTTATTGGTGGCGACGGATGGCGCAGAAACGGGATGTTGGGTAGGTAGGTAGGTGGGCAAAAGAGGCTCGCATGGAAACGAACCATGAAATGCTATCTATGATAAGGAAACGGTCATGGAACGTGTAGGGAAGTCAAAACCTCCGTGTAGGGAAGTCAAAACCTCCGTGTAGGGAAGTCAAAACCTCCGTGTAGGGAAGTCAAAACCTCCGTGTATGGAAGTCAAACCCCTCGTGAGGGTAGAGCGCTCGCTCCGTGAGGGTAGACCGCCGCGTTTTTAAATCTGCCGCCGCGATTGGTCGTCCAATCATAACACCTCCTTCTGGAAACGGTCTATATCTTATCACAATCTTACGATTTAGACAAGTCATATGTATAGAAATGCCCCGAGTTTGCCACTTCATTTTTTGAAAAGTGCGGTTTGAGCCAATGTTCACGTGGGTCGCGTGAAAAAACCGCCATAATTTGTAGCACTCACATTCTAAAAGACCTTGACCGACGACTTGAGCGCC